>JFJP01038179.1_pt1 | contig 23545 bp, 35 predicted proteins | sample 431651 | NCBI WGS metagenome assembly JFJP01 (sample SAMN02602958, study PRJNA72255) | Microbial mat metagenome, whole genome shotgun sequencing project. | biome: fresh water; feature: sink hole; material: water; isolation source: purple microbial (photo- and chemosynthetic) mats found in...
TACTTGTTAAGATTTTTGGATATTTGTTTTATCTGTTTTTTACATATATCAGGTCTTGGACATTCAGGCTTTTTGGAACCACATACGGTACATTCGGTATTTCTTTTTTTATTATAACAGTCAGAAGAACAATATTGATTATTTAAACTGCGACGCACATCACCATCAAACTCTTTTTCACATTGAACACATATAATTTTCTTTGTTCCGCTAACAAAATTTTGTGAGTACTTTCGTGAACAAATTTTTGAACAAAAATCGCCGGATGAATATTTGCTATACTTTTCTTGAAATTGGATACCGCAGTGCTTACACTGATTCATAGAGGATTCTCCTGTTGATAAATAGCAGTAGATGGGACAGGCATTCTCTCCTGTGTGCTTGAGATTGATACTGGAATATCAACCTCTAACCATCTTTGCTATTATTTAGGAAAATAGCAGGTTCAAAGAATGGCTGGAGTGGTAGGCATCGAACCTACAGTGGGATAATCCCGCAGCATTAACAGTGCTGTGACTTTGCCAATTCGTCTACACTCCAATAAATTTAAAAACTGTGTATATCCAATTCTATGTTAGCATGATCTTCATCTGTAAAGACTAGGACACTGGTGGTAACACAATAACGACCGAAATTGTTGCGACAATCGGTACATTTCTGAAAACATACACAGTTTTATTTCAAAGAAAATTAAAAGCCGCCAGAGGGACTCGAACCCCCGGCCTTACGGGTAGAAACCGTTTGCTCTAATCCACTGAGCTATGACGGCAATTAAAAGAATATGGGGAGTGATGGAGTCGAACCACCCGAGTCTCTCGACAGAAGATTTACAGTCTTCCCCGCTACCATCTACGGAATAACTCCCCTTAAAAGAACAAAGATAATATACATTAATGTTTTAAAGTAATGTCCAAGGAGAGATTTGAACTCTCATGCCAAAGGCAATGGGTTTTGAATCCATCATGTATACCAGTTCCATCACTCGGACAAACATAACACTCTCAAAGAACAAAGATAATATACATATATGTTTTAAAGCAATCAATCACGTTCTAATTCATGTACATCTAATGGGGCATAGAAATCACTTCTATCACTATTATGTACTGTATTTGTGGATTTAGTATTTTTGTATTTAGGTTTCAAACGAGGAATACCACTTTCATCCTCAACCATATATTTTTCAAAGTGATCAAATAATTTCTTACTCTTCTCTCGTTTCCTATTTAATTCCACCTCTTCCAATTCAGATTCTTTTATTCGTCTGCTTTGTTCTACACTGGTATTCACTTTTGAATTTCCATGAGGATTGTTTGGTATCAAAGAATCTAACAATTCTTTAAATCCTTTAATTCCATCACGACCAGGCAAACCCATAGCATTTGATCTGATAAATGCTTTACGAAAGAACCAAGTCAATTCTGTAAACAGAAGATTTATTATCTCTATATCATCAGAAACCAATTTCGTATCTTCAAGTTCGTATATTACATTATTCAAACCATTGATCAGACATTCGGCATAATATCCCGATACGATAAATCTCTTTTTAGCATCACCCAAATCTCGCCACTTAGTATAGCAATTTTCGACCGGGTCATAAATCATTACATCACCATTGACTCGTTTAACCACGAGTTTCAATAGAGCATGATTTAAAGTATCAGTTGACATATTTATTCCATCCAAAATAGTTCATACTTATCATTCTTTACAAGATCATCAATTTCACCATATGATTGAAATTCACGCATTTCATATTCAAATGGATTCAACATAGTTTCATTAACATACTTTTTTATATTGGATAATGGTGTTGTCATATATGAAAACATCATTGGATCCTGTTTGTAGTAAAAGAATATAAATTTACAAATATCATTGGTAACAATAGATATTGGTACCAATTTATTAATCAACATAACATTCTTTATTCGTTCTACAAAAGTCAAAGAATGAAAGTAATCACACTTTAATGTTATTTTATCCACTCATTCATCTCCATCAAGAAACTTCTCAAGATCATCAGGATCGATTTCAAGACATTCGACGGAGGATCTAAAAGTCTTTACAAAGTCTTTTTCAACTGTTCGGTTGCGGACGGATTCCTTCTTAAATGATCCACCATCACTAACACTATTCTTCTTGTTGTAATTGAAACTTTTACCCAATTTTAATACCTCAGTTAAATTCTATTAGTTTATATACATCAGAATAATTCACACCATTCAATTGATCTGCTACATCATCTGCCAATTCCTTTTCAGTAAATTTCAACCATGTAGATTTTATCTTAATATCAACCACACTGTATATATCATCTTTGTTTTCTACAATAAATGACTTTCGTTTAAACTTGTTAGAAAATTTACTGTTCATTTATATGTTCTTTCATTCTCGACAAACACTCATTATATATCGTCTGATCTGACATTAAAATATTTATATTACTTTCTACCGATTTAGCAAAAGATTTGAAGTCCAATAGGTCATCATTTTCATACATTTTATAGATTGACAAATACACAAAATGTAATACATATAATATTGCCTCGTCTTTTGTAAATTCTTTTTCGGATGTCTTTTCATTATTATGTTTAGATAATATAAATGTAAACATTGAAGTAACAACAAGCAAAACACCAACCAAAAGTGATAGAGTCATTATCGTAATTGCTGTATTCATATAATTCCAAAAAAGATAAATATTAATATAACACAAATTATAGGACAATAATATGGACGGATTCTTCAATATGTTATCTACAATGTCAACCACATTTGAATGGTGGCAGGTACTGATATTTATGACTGTTCCAATTGCCAGTTACATAATATATAAGATAATATTAAAGCAGTCAAACATTAAAGAACATAAAGAAAATTTAGAAATATGCGAAAGGAAACATACCACATCAATAGAAGTTATAGACAATTTAAAGACTAATATTTATAAACTGAGAGAACTGGAAAAAGAGCATTCTAAAAATGTTGACGATTTAAAAACATTCTATACAGTAAAAATAGAAACAAACACCGAGGACCTAATCATCAAGATTGGTGATATACTTGATCTTTGGTTTAAAAACAATATTTTAAATTCAGAAGATTTCATATTATCGACAAGATGTAAAGATTGTAAGAGAAGAAGTTTTTATTCGGCAAAAGATAATCTCAGAATGACATTGAAAGATACCATTAGAGCTACATTCGTATCCACGGAGATTTCACGAACTGGTAACATGACAGAAAAAGAGATAGGTCTATTCATAGAAAATCAGCAAATTAAAGTAAAGAAGAAGATCATGGAAACCCTTGACCTGTATTACATCATACAGGAGGACATAAACAAATACACATACGAAACAAACTCTTCTTTGGATAAAACTATACATGAGGTTAATGATGTAGTGGATTCTATATTTAGATATATGCTATCGGTGGAACAGGCATTACAATTAAAAATAATTGAAACGACAGAAATCCACAATTCTAAAGTAAATATTTTGATGGGTAATGTCGAATGAAATATTTAAATATTAAAAAGGAATTGACCATCTCAATTCCAAAAACCAATTTAACAAAAAAAGACACCTCAATATTATCGGACATGATTGGTGTATTTTATAAAGACTCAGAACATACACCAAATTTAATAAGTAGTATTTCAAACGAAATTCTAACGAACGGATTCAAATATTCAAAAGCAAAATCCGATATAAAAATAAACACATTCATAAATGACGAATGTAAATTATGTATAATAATGGAAAACGAGTGTACAAAAACTCAGGCAAAACAACTTTCAAAATTTATATCGTATATGACATCCACAAAAGATTATGATAAATTGTATTTGGATAGATTAAATTTTTTAACTAAACATGAAAATGAAAGTAAGTCACAGATAGGTATTATATCATTGATAAATATGTATGATTGCTTTGTCGATATAAAAATATATGATGAATCGAACCATCATTGCGTCACAACAATAATAACTATGAACGTTTGAGGATGAAATGATAAACAACGAAAATTCAAACATAAATTTTGAAAACAATGTATTGAAGATGGTTGGTGAATTTAGAATGCCATATCTCAATGACTACAAAGATATAAAAATATATCTTTGGGATTTGATAAAAAAAATAGATACATCAATGATGTTGACAATCGACATATCAGAAGTTAAATATATGAATTCATCCGCCCAAGCAATTTTGAATATGTTTGTATTGGAATTAAAACGAAGCATTAATACAAAATTAAAAATATCTATAAAAGGATCATCCGAATTTGAATGGCATCAAAAATTCATAGACATCTTCGGTAAACTATGTAGAGGTAATATTACATCATATATAGACAATGAGCCTTATGTTTGTAGTTCTCCATTTGACAATAGTTGTGGATGGACGGCAAAAAAATAGGACACCCGGTTTCCCGAATGTCCCTAGCACCAACCTCTAAACAAAATTCAATGTCACCTCCGAGTGATATTGTATCATTCATCAATCTATTCATTTCAAGAAATCTTACCTTCTCATTCTCAAAATATGTTTCCATAGAAGCCACTAATTTAGTTCTAGCATTGATGTATTCCTTATCCATAGCAATACGGAAAACCATATCATCAAGAACCTTAATAATTATTCCGGCACGAAACATAGCAAAAACACCCAACATAAGTGCTACAATTTGAACTATCAACATAATCATTGTTGGTGTCATCATCAGTATGGACTCCTATCACCTGTAAGAACTTCTGATTGTTGTTGAGGACTCATGTTCCTTTTATAAGCCTTTTTACCATAAACATTCTCATAACAGAAACCGACTATATCAAAGTTCCTTCTGTTGGATGGTGAGAACTGACGTTCCCATTCCATCTTTCCACACTTTGGACATTCCTGTAATTCATCAAAATGCGCCAAGGACACATTCTTCTCACCTTCTTCACCACAATCTTTACATATAAAATTATACGTCGGCATCATAAACTCCTATCAATTGTAAGCCTCAATCTGTCCAGGCATTGGGGCGGGTATAAACAAATCATCATTTCCTGTTGAATCAATACTGGGTACATCAGTCATTACACCTTCATTCACATATGAATCTTCGGTGGCGTCCAATAAAGAACCGACCTTACCAAACAAATCATTAGGATCAACCCCTTCATTGATTGGTACATATCTTACATTTAGAATATTACCCTTTGTATCGGTTTCTACTATTTTCTTTACTTTAGGTTTGTTGGGTTTAATAACAACAATTTCCTCTTCCACAATATCATATTCCGATTCAACATTCCTATTTGGTCGCCTCGACAAGACGGACGGTTTGACAATTCGGGATGGTCTAGCATTGGAAGGTTTGATTGCCCTTTGTACTGGTTCGGGTTCCATTGGTCCCAAGTTTTCTTCGGCAATCATTTTACCTTCAAAATCTTCAAGATAAGAATCCAACCCCTCAAGAAACGATTTTTTCATTTGTCAATCTCCTATTGATCCAATTGGTTTTTCAAATAATCTACATCAAGTGTAAACAGTGTTACAGGCTCTTTTCCTTCGGAACCAAATAACTTCAACTCAATCTCTTGTCGGGACTGATCGTCCTTGAATATATTCAATAGAGGATTGGCAGTATTCAAAGCCTCTAATATCTTCTTTCGACCATCATCAGACAAATCTTCGTAAATTATCTTTACTGATTCAGAAGAATCTTCTATTATATATGTATCTAGTTCATTTAGTATGGACATATCATTTCCTTTGTTATTGTGCTGGTGTCGGAGTAGGTTTAGTATCCATATTTAGTTTCTTCAATGCTTTGTAAAATTCTAAAGAATCTGTAAATATATAAATCATAATCTTTGTTAATGTCTCATTATCATTTGCCGATGATGTTACAAGGTCTTGTAAATTCTTATAGTCATTTACATCCCCACCGTATTCGTTACCGGTAACTTCATCATAATAAAACAATGGAACCAAATCTTTACTGACAAGATCGGCATTCATGGCATCCATAACCTTTAACAATTTCGTGGCATCAATATCATCACCATACAGTGATAACATATTCCTAGCACCTTGATCGATAGCGTGATTTTTATATTCCACCTCAGTGGGGGCTCTGTAATTTTTACTTTTACCAGTTTTTACATTTTTAGCAACCTGATCTGCTACCTTTTTGGCATTTTTAGTGGCATTTGTTTTGGCATCTTCTATAACCTTGGGATTATTTTTCATTGCCAATTCTAATTTAGCCTTGCTGGCCGCATTTCTATTTGAAATTGTTTCAACAGATTTGATGGCATTCTTAAAATCTAAACCAAACAAAGTGGAAATATATTGAGCACCAAGCTTATTTGCCGTAATCACATATGTCATTTTGTTTGTTTTTGTCTTGTCATCAAATGTAGCAAATGTAATAAATACGATCATAGGTGATTGAAGAAGATTTCCAATACCAGAATCTATCTTGATTGACTTATCACCCTTCATCTTAAATATCATTACATTCGTTACTTTGGTACCTTTTGGCTGATCGGTTGGGTTTTGTGTGGTAGCAGGAATTTCCGTTTTGTCATCCTGTACTAATGGTTTTGGTGGTTCACCTTTATCCCATTCACCGGTAATAGAATTATATGTTGATACAATTTTAGAACCTATTTTGAAAATAAAATCTTTACCCTTTTGAACAATACTTTCACCGGCCTTTGTATCCACAACAAGGTCACCGATAGGTGTGTTGAGATTTCCTGTTACATCATCAATGTAAACTTTACCAGGTTTGCCCTGTTGTATATTAGTTTCTGTCTGGGTTTCAACAGGAGTTTCTTGTTTTGCTTTATTTGCTTCCTGTTTTGCCTTTAAAACTTTGGCAGCGTCTTTTGCCTTTTTCTTCTGCGCGGCGTTTAGCGGTACATTACCTGCCTCATATATTGTAGATTCATCAACTTCATCCACATAATCTTCATGTGCCCATTTAACAAGGTCCTTCTCGACAGCAGGATCGATTGTCATTTTCATTTTACCATCAGCATCTTTACCAGGAATCATACCGGGGAATATACCGGCAACAACCGATTCAGTTTTATTCCTTTTCAAATCGTCCGAAAATGCTCTAGCGGTTGAAGCAAATGTTGTGGTATTGACCTTTACAAAATTCATAGGGAATTCTTTAATCATATTGGTTGTCAACTTAACAGGCTTTCCCTGTTTCAAAGTGGCAATAGCCTTTCCAACCAATCCAGCAGCCCCACCAACAACAGCCTTAGCCGCCCCACCAAGATTTCCCTTTTCACCGTATCCTGTACTAATTTCAGTCAATTGTTCTGATTCATAAAAGTCTTGAAAATTTTGTATTGCCATTTTTACTCCAAATGATAAATGTGTCAACTGTATTTATGAAAATGGGAACTCGGTTAAAAGTTCCCATCTTCAAACAATCAAATTGACATCACATATACTGAACGATCTCAGCAACACGACTCTTTGACATACCGACACGATCTGCGAGTGATCGGGTAGAATACTTTCCGGTCTTATAAAGATCGGCAATCACATTATTACGAGCATCGTAGTTCTGTGATTCTGTCATACGGGTGATGTCCCTCTTCGATACCTTTGTTACGTTCTTAATCATAAACAAACTCCTTGATAAAAATAAACACAATTCAATTAAAGGATTATTCAAAAGGAATATTGATACTGAACTAGTATTAGATCAATAATCCGTAAACGAGATTTACTCTATATTAACAGAACGTTTCTTAATGTTACTCTCGGCCTTCATCGGAATGGTTATCTTTACAATTCCATTCTCAACACGAGCCTTGAGTTGTTCAACATCAAGAACATCCGAAAGATTCCAAGCAAATTTGAATGAACCGTTTTTAATCTTTTTACTAATATACTTCCAACCAGATGTTTCTTCCTTCTGAGCATCATAAGACACGGTGAGGATTTCTCCATCAAGATCAATCTTGATCTGTTCCTTATCAATACCCCCAGCGGCGATATCAATTTCAAGAACATCATCATTGTGTTTAATGTCAACAGGATAATCAATCTTGGCATTGTAACATGAATTCCAACCAGCACTTCGGTTGAAAACATCCTTAAATAGCAAATCTTCAAAATCCTTAAAGATCGCATCAAAAGGAACAGACGGAACCACAGCGGTTGTGGAATAAGTAAACATACATACCTCCATTAGGATGGTTTAACAAAATGAATACCCGTTTGGTGTATTCCCATAAATCTATTTATCATTCTCAGAATTGATGATATCTTCCACAATAAGTTTGGCATCTATCTTCAATTCATTTATTCCCTTTTCGTTACATTCAATATAACAAAATTCTTTAAAGTCGTCAAGTGATGTATTTGATATATGATTGTAATCTTTTAGTTCATATATAGGTCTTTCAACCTTAATGGATATAACATCAAACCATTCAGATATTACACCCTCATAAAACGATTCAATCTCATTTGGAAATCTAACATCTGTCAATATGACAACATCATATTTTCCATAATAATCAAATGTAATCTTTTCCTTGATATCATCAATCCAATATGTATCAGAAATTCTATTACGAATAATGTCCGTACCATAACATTCAAGGAGTGATCTTGTCAGTGGTGTCTTTGTCTCGTACCAGTTCTCTGCTTTAATTTTAAGAGATTCTATGAGAGAGTCAATGTATCTTTGGTGTTCACCACCATTATGGTAAGCGGATGTTGTGTTGTACATCGATGATGAAGCAACACGAAGTTTCTCCAATTCATTATTCAATACATAAGCAAACGAACTAAAATCCTTTTCAGACCTTCTCTTCAATTCACCAGCAAGCATATCTTCAACAACAGAATAACCAAGCGATGTAAATTCGTTATTGATTAAAGTTGCGAAAGTGTTTTTACCACTCTGTTTCTTACCACACATTAATATCAATTTAGGTTTCAACATCGACTCCCATCAATACATCATTTATAAATTCGGTTCTATCATCAAGAAGAAGTTCAACAGATGTAATATAACCTAATTTATGTAAGTGAACAAATGATTTTATTAAATTTTTGGCACTATTAGGTAGAAAATTTTTAAAGAATCTATATCTACTACCTATACGTGATTTGAATACTTTAAATTCAATAATATCATATTCCAATTCCGACACCACATAATCAATACAACTCAAATAACCCCGAGTCACAAATCGTTCAAAGAAATCTCTTTGTGATGTTTTATCCCAAGGTCTAAGTTTCATTAAGTAAAGGGCGATATCTTCTTGTGTATTCAAAACACATTTCTTGATAACATTCCCTCTACCTGTACAATTGTAATTAACAGATTCGATGTATGATTTCAGTTTTTCCAAATCAGCATAGATCGTGCTGTATTCATACACCTTATCATGTATATTTGTCATTCAACAATAAGTCGAGGAGTTACGTCCTTATAGTCAGAAACAGATTCACTAATAAGAACCCCATTAACAATCTTTATCTTACCACAACAACAAGAGATATCTGTATCTTCTTCAATAATCACACCACAATAATTACACTTGAACTTATTCTTAATTATCATTCTAACCTCATATGGTTGGTTTTTTATTTGACCCATGAATATACTTTTTCAGTATATCCTTTATTTGTTCTTCTGATAAAACCTTAATGTATTCATCAACCTCTCTAACACCAATTTCGTAATACTGAGAAATGAATATTTTTTCATCAGCATTCAATTCCTTGGTGCCCTTTATATATTTATCATATGTATTTCTATTTGGCAAAGAATCTCTATAAAAAATATATTGAGATGATATAGGAACATCACGTGATTTATTCATCTCATTCACAACAAAAATATAAAATTCTGTCATAGATAACATTCTATTCACAACATAAGGTGAATAGGATTTACGAACCTCATCATCCGTAAAATCCAATTCATCCTTTGTACTTTTAATACAAGTCATTATTTCAATCAAATTCATTAGAGTTCAATCTCCACTACATTTGTCTTGGACGATGTATCCAAAGATTCCTTTGTAATTGGAAATGTAATCCCTTCGGATTTCAAAAGATTTACATACTGTTCATATTTTGTTTTGACTGTACCATCATCATTAATCCAACGAGAAGACTTATGATATGTCAAAATATCAGCAACACAAACAGAATATCCGGCAGTTATACATCCTACACAGGCATCAAAAGAATAGAAATCATCATCAGGTATATTTCTAAAATTTATAATACCTCTCTTAATCAATGATGCCCTAACGGCAAAAAATGATTTGTCTACAACAACGACATTATCATAGAATCCAGGACCTGAACCTACGATTGTATGTTTACCACTTCCAACCATCTGACCATCAGATTGGATGTAATGACCACAACCAAATTCCATAGTATCTTCTGTCAAATTCCGTGAACCCATAATACCTACAACACCAACATCACTGCGAGTTGTAAATACCTCTCGGAGTTTCTCTTGATATTCCATATCGACAATATTAAGGTCTTCATGTACAAACACCACAACATCATCGTCAGCAAGATCAGTGTTAGATATAGCGGCCGTAACAGCCGCATAATATTTTTCTGATTTAGTCTTTGGAATACCTTGATCATCAGCAACACACATATACCTGGCTTTACTTCTATTAAGAGTAATGCCTATATGAGAATCAAATACAGTCTTATCCCTAACAGGGATCGCAAACAAAAATTCCATATCACACTCACATTATGTTAATTAGGTCCAACATACACGCACTGAAATTAATCTCTTTATCAACAACTTGAGAATTCCAAAATTGATATTGTGCTATAAGTATAATTGCCTGACCCCGGCATTCCTTATTCATTCGTGGTACAAGATTATCAAAAATGGCCCTATACAATTCATCAAAATTATAACTCTTCTGAATTATGTATTCTCTAGCCTTTGTGAACTTCTTATTGATTATCAATTCATAGAGTTCATCATCAATAGATTCATAACTAAAAATATCTTTACTTATGATACCATTTTGTTTAGAAAATTTCTGAAGAGTGTTAAGTATACGACGCATATCAGGGTAATGGACATCACAAAGTTTCTCAACGGTTTCAGTATCATATTCAACAACCTCTTTCGTCAATATACCACACACACGCTTAACAATTCGTTCTTGTTGTGATTTACGAATCTTTTCATCAGAAAAATTGAAATCAATTATCTGAAGTCGGGATTTCAGTGGTTCAATAATTTTTGTTTGATAATTACAAGTAAGAATGAATCTACATGAAGCATGAAATTCTTCAATAGCAGCTCGAAGTCCCTGCTGGAGATTTACAGAAGCACCATCAAATTCATCAAGAATGATCGCCTTCTTTTTATCTTCAAATGACATTGAAGACGCAAATCGTTCTATCTTTGTTCGCAATGTATCAATACCATTTTCACTTGATGTATTGATATACAGATACTCCATTTCAAGATCGTTGACAATCGCCTTTGCCGTGGATGTTTTACCACTTCCCGGTTGAGCAGAAGCAAACAAAAGATTTGGTATTTCTTTTTCTTCGGCAAACTTCTTAAACATATTTTTGATATTTGGTGGAAGAACGAGACCATCAATTGTTGATGGTCTGTACTTCTCTACCCACAAATACGAATTAAGTTTCTTCGATTTGTTTTCGGTAATTTCACTCATCGGCGAATTCATCCTTTGATATCTTTTCTTCCATGTTAGTTAAAATAGCATCGGCATTCTTCAAGAGAAACTTACCCATCTTTCTCTTTCCATCACGACTGAGATTTGACATTTCCAACTTCTTGGACAGGTCATCATTCTTCAACTTTTCCTCAAGTGTCATCTTTGGAAAAATACACTTACACGGAATTGGTTGTTTAGTCTTAGCATCCTTTGCCGTAAATCCCCGACCATAACACTTAGAACAATTCTTCTTAGGTGAATCATTCAATTTGAATCCCATCTGATCTGCCTGGGCCTTCATAATTTCAAATTCGGTTGGTGGAGCAACATCAACAACAGACACCTTATTGGTTGTCGTATCTATGACAGCATGAACAGGTGTAGGGGCCTGATACAAACCATTTACAGGAACACTAACACCATCATCATCATCATAAATGTTGTCAACCACTGGGTTGACAACATCAGAAATCAGATCGATTTCTTCACTCATCATGCTTCCTTCTTTCTGGCAATGTAAATGTCAAGGGATGTATCACCGGTTGTAACAAGAGATACCTTAATACGTCCGGGATTCTTTACCTGAAACTTATAAGAACCGGATGGAATCTTGTTAATCTGATCAGCGATAATATCAAAATCAAAAGCATCTTCTGTTTCGGAAACCTTCGTAAGTTCAACCCTCTTCTCAAAAGCATTATCAACACCGTTACTGTATACCTTGATGGTTACATATCCATCTTCATGCGATACCATCTTGATGTATGAGGCATTGATAAGAGATATCATCTTGGTCAGTTCTTGAATAATCTTCTGATCAAGTGTAAATTCATAATCCCAATCAGCAAACGATACATTCTTAGGTCGGTGTGTTTTAAGAATCTCTACATCCGACAGATTGTAATTCAGCTTTGAATTGTCCCCGGTAAGACAAATCTTATTATCCTTAATTGATAGAGATGGAATATCTGTTCCATTCTTGAGTGTTGTATAGAATGAATAAAATTCCACAAAATTATAGAATCCGATTTCTTCTTCAACACCAAACGATTCCTTTGTTGTATTAAGATCATATACAAGTGACTTGTTAGGATCACTCATCTTAACATTGATCTTGTCTTCATCGGGAACCACGATCACAGACTTGTTAATCTTTGTCAACTCATTGACAAGGGTCATAAAAGAATCGGAATACTTCACGGACATAGAAACTCCTTTTGTTGTTTTTAACTTAATTCAATATGTCAAATGGATTTAAAGTAATCAACCCTTTTTGAAAATTAATACCGGTTCATATTTACAAACCCCATAACCTTCAACATACACTTTATTCTTCATTTTTCTATCGGGAAGTTTGTCAGGATTATTACCAATACCCTTTGACAAAATCATCTTATGAGTTTCAATGTATTTGAATCCACATTCTTCTGCCAATCTAATCGTATCTGCCTCAAGGGGTAGATATGTATGACCCTTCTTACTCTTTCCTATAAGAAGATCGGCAATGTTTACAAGGAAATAAGTATCATCCTTGAGCATCTTCCACGCCTCACCACAGAATGGTTTGAGGAATGTTTCGACCCAATCATCATAAGAGCATCCCTTGAAACTCTGATTGTCATCATCAGAATATCTTTCTCTATCAAAATATGGAGGTGATGTAAATGCCATATCAACCTTACCAACATATTCGGGATATACCTGTGAGAATATTTGACATGGTTGAATTGACTTAAGTGCCGTAACCCTACCAGTCAATGGGTACACATTCTTATTCCAAAATTCATAAATCATACCAGGATCTGTTCTATCACTTTCAGGATCAGAAGCAAATCTAAGTCGTCCATTATATGTATGGGTGTTACTGTTTACATCCGTACCAATATATGTCGTTTTCTTATCATGGTACTTTGAACATGAAGCAGCCAAGAATCCGGCAAGTCTTCCTGCCCAACCCGAACAAGGATCCATTATAACAATCTCATCCTGTGATTTAGCATTCGGAATATAATTCTCATAAAGATACTTCGACATTACAGGAGGAAAATTAACAACAGATTGATTACCACCACCAATTTTAATCACCTGAAAATAACCAGGCAGTATTCTATCATCTATCAATCTTCGCGACCACATATCATGTAGTTTGTTGGCATACGAATTTGAAACATATTCAGATTCATAAAACCAATTATGGAAATCAAAATAAACTTCTCGGCGAGCGGACACCAATTCAAGTTTGCGATCAGGATGTATATCCTTTATTTTTTCTTTGTACTGGTTATCCATTTCAGCAATAAGTAGATCAGCAATCTTTGTCAAATTTTCTTCAGTGTCAAATCCTTGACGCATGATAAGAAATGTTGGAAAGGTCATACAATACAACCCCATCCGATTCTTTTCGGGCAAGGTCATTGTACGGAAGATATGGTGGAACCATTTACGATCACGAATAGAATCGACAACAGATTCACCATTCTTAGCACCACCAACACCAACATCCCACATTTCAGGAAACCATAGATTTATTCCTGAACCAAATTTATTGAAATTTAGTATTCCATCGTCACTCTCTACATCATCATTTACAGTTTTACACTTAGATGATGATACATCGAGTTTGTAAAGTTTCTTGAATGTGCCAGCAACATCTGAAATATTCTTACCGGTAGATATAAACATTACTTGCTTATGTAGATCGTAATTGAACAACATATACTTTCGTAGTCGTTCAGCAGTATCATAATACTTCTTACTTTCTTCCGGTGTAAAGTCAGAATACTTCTTTAATATTACTTTACCATTTTCTATTTTAATGTTGTTCAGTTCAGCGATTGTTACATTAACCCGGTGGTTGTCAATCAGTGGATTTGTGGAGTTAATAGGATCATACCATTTACGGTTGTATTCTTCAAATTCAACGAAATCTTCAAGCATCATAAACCTTTCAATTAGTTTTTTCCGGTAGAATTGAATCCACCATCACCCCTATCCGTATCCTTAAATATAACATTTTCTTTTAAAGTAGGCAATAGAACTGGAACAGGAACAAGTTGAGCAATCCGTTCTCCAATCTCCAATGTCTGAAATTTATTAGATTGATTTATTATTGCTATAAATATCTCACCTGTATAATTTTTATCAACAGTACCGGGAGTGTTGATTACTGTCAACCCTCTTTTGAAAGCTGTACCACTTCTTGGCCTAATTTGAAGTTCAAATACCATATCAAAATTATACTGAAACATTATTAGTTGAGGAGTTTGTACATCGATATATGCCCGAATTCCTGTACCCACAAGTATTCTATCACCAGCTTCAATCATCAAATCTTTACATTCGTGTCTGTATGAATCGTCAAATGAATATTCCGATTCTGTAACACCGTTCTTCAAATAACCCTTTACGAATCTATGAATGAATAGATCAAATCCCGAATCGTTAGGATGTTGCTTTTCGGGAAGTTTGGCATCGGGAAATATTTTTTCTATTACTAAATTTGGCTTAGTCATTATGTTCTCTTGTTAAAAAAGTTTGTAATCAACGCATTGTATGTAGCATATCGGGATTCCATCGTTTCCGACAAACAAGAATTATAAATGTTACATGGTTTAAATTCGGGACAACCTGATCGATATACACAATTAGGAACAAGAACCGATCCCAACACATTATATCTGAAATCTTCATGTTCCATCAATTTCATTTTTAATGATAACATCCAATAGAATGTATCAGACGAACAACTACCAATACACAATCTTTTTCTTGACATATCAATCAATGCCTGTATATTGATATCCATCATATGATTTACAGGATTGTCAAGACTTCTCGGTACACCGGTCCTATCTTCTCTTGATGTTGTCACATAAGGAATTGAATGTACATGACGAGCAAAATGAACTGATGTTGGATAATACATATCAGTAAAAGTTATACGCAATGTCGCTGAACGAATTGGTGAATGTTCAGATATCAAATATTTAAAATATGTTTTGGGTGACATTATCGATACATCGGAAGGTTCACATTTTTTGTGAATTGTATTCATAGCAGCTTGTTTAATATCAAAGGTTACATCATCATTCAAAAATCTAAATTCAATACGATCACGATAATCATTATTAGACATGGTTACCTTTCATCTCATAGTAGAAACTGAAGAAAGTTTTATATTTAATATTTGTTGAAATCAAACCAAAACGAACCATATGTATTACATCTCGCCTCTTTCCAAACTCTTCTGCCTTTTTAATTATATAATTTTTAAAGTCAATAGAATTCTTTTTTCCTTTTTCTGATGTACATATATCACAAGCGGGAACAATTAAACTATCAGCATCTAATGGATTCACTTTAGATAATACATATAAATTCGGATTCAAATCACAACCACAATAACCACAACGACCATCAAATTTGTCATAGATATCCGACATACAAACACCTCACGATACGGTTACTTTAATTTCCATATTAAGCAATTTAACTATTGAACAGTCAGTAATCGTTTCAGCAAAAGAATGAACAAGTAATAAATCAATGTTAAATTCTGTCGGTTTCACATCCACATATAATATATTACAATTGTTTGAAGTATCAAAGGATAATGATACACTCATCATAGGTTCTGTTATATCACGTTCTATATAAAAAAGTTTTAAAGACCTAGCAATACAAGAACCTACCGACATAAACAAATAAAGAATAGGATCAATATCCTCCGGTTTCTTCTTACACGATCCACAATTTACAGTAACTGGATAACAACCAGTAATAGAAAGTATTTCAGTCACATATATTCCTTAGTTTAAAATGTCACAAAAAGTGTTATCTTTTTGTGACATTGTTTTGATTATTTTAATTCACAAGCCCCACCAGCACAGGCAGATTCCGAAACGAATGTAACATTATTATTATCTTCTATCACATTCGTCAAGTCTATCATTTTCAGTTGTGATATTCTCGACTCATATTCTTCTTTTGTACAATCCTCAAATGGTGTTTGATAATAATGACCACCATCAAACGGAAGAACTGACAACCCATTGTAATACTCTTTGTTGTCCCACAACCAATTACCTATCGTTTCCCATTCATCATTTTTGATTGAAACTGTACAACTGGAATTATGTGTATTATCTCCTTCAATGTGTCCATGTCTAATCCATTCTTGATTTATTCGTTTCACCCTATTTAGTAAATCGATTGGTGATTCATAACGAAGGGTGGCATCTTTTGGTGCCTTGATAGGAAATTCCATAATTGCCTGTTTTGAATTCATAACATCATCAACAACAAGATTAGGAACAACATCAACAAGATACTTATATAGAGCCTCATCCTTACCAAGACGAATTCTTCTAATGTAATAATCATTGTGCCAAGCATGGATTCCCGAAGATGAACCAACAACACAACTTACAGTACCTTCAGGTTTAACACAGGTTGTTCGTAATGCTGGCTTAACATTTATCAATTTAGCAACCCTAATATTCTCATCAACAACCGCTTTAGAACCGGATTCAAGATTCCAAATCAATTTGTTTGAAGCGATACCAGTCATAGAAACACCGAGTAATGGTTTCTTTTCACAATTATGTCTCCACTTATCCCGAAGGAAATGGAAATCGGTATAAGATGATTGTAGAGTTCCAATGAATGATGCTGCTTTACATCTTTCAATAAAATCATTTTCATCTTCTACATCAGAAACATTTACGGTTGTAAGATTACAGAATGTACAATCCTCAAGTGATGCCTCTACACAAGGGTTGTAACCATATTCAAGATTATTTGTCCATATGATTGCGGGTTCACCCGTACCAGACATTTCAACCTTTTTCCACAGTTCCATAAATTCTTGTTGAGATATTGAATCTCTTTTTATAAGCATAGAGTTGTTAGAACGGGCACGTTGTTCGTTCAACTCATACCAATTACCATATTTACAGGTGATCATATCTTCATCATCAGGTGAGAAAATAGCGATACAGGCCGATCTACGGATTCCACCAGCCAAGACAGCATTTGCTATATAACACAATATATCATGGCATTCCAATGTCTTTAGTTTGATACCTTCACCACGTTCAGATATTGCCCTGTCAAGAATCTTTCGGATATTGTGATGACAATCCTTTAGAGGTTCCGGTCCCGGTGCCTTACCACCGGCAGTAATAAGTTCAGCACCCTTTGGTCTGATTTCTCTATAATCAAATATCGGAGCAGGCTTTCCCCGCATATACGATTTGATTAGCATTTCAATTGACAATGCCCACCCGGTAATAGAATCCTCAATCAGATATTTTCTATTCTTTGTGGGTGTATGTATTTCAGGCAATGAATCCACATGATGTTTCTGAACGGAATAACCAACACCAACACCTTGAAGTAACAATAACATTGCCTCACCAAAAACACGCCAATCATTTATATGTACAAATGAGCAATTGTATATTCTACTATTCTGAATCTCAATTGGTTTGCCACCAAACTGAAGTGATCTCATAGAAGGAAGAACCTTCTTATTTAGTACGTATTGATATACAGAATATATTTCTGCCTCCATATGTGGAAACCTATCAATATGAAGTCTCATATTTCTATATACAATTTCCTCCCAAGTTTCACGCCTCTTGAGTTGTGGAATATATTTTGCGTACTTAGAAAATACAGTCACATCACTCAAAATTTTAGTAGATACTTCATCAATCATTTGTTACCCCGTTGGAATATTTCTTTTTCCGTAAACAATTTAAATGTCATGTTTTTGCTATCACAAAACTCTTTTGCGAATTTCCATTTACTCATATTCTTTATATATAATTCCAAAGAAGCTTCGTATTTTTTTGATGGTTTTTTCGGTTGTTTTGGTGGCATAGTTTGATCGTATGGTTTTATTTCAGCCAAATATCCCATGATGGAACCATCTTCCATCTTTATACTGAATATCAGATCAGGTATATATCGTCTCCATATTGGAGAACCATCGGATGTCGTATTATAAAAATATGGAATGGAAAATGGCTCAGATGCCCAGTTGACAACATTCTCACTATGGTCTAAAAAATTAAACACCCTCAATTCAAAACTACTTCTATATATTGGATCATGCTTACCAACATATTTAATAGGATTGACTGGGGTGTAAGTTCCCTGTGTATATGGATTCTTTTTAGTCACGATAGAGATTTAATTAGATTTGAAATTTTGTACCAATCTTCAAGATGTTTCTTCATTTTATTATGAAGAAAAAATGGAGTAACATTTTGAGAATCTATGGGTGATGTTTTATAAGATTCAAATACAGATTTGATTGAAGTTTTAATATCAGAAGGTATCAATGTCAAATCAATCAACTGTCTATTGAGTTTGTATTTGTTCTCAACATCGGTTCGTTCAGGCTCACTAAATGAATTAATGTACGATTCAATACCCTCAGTAAGTATCTTCTCGGCCTTTACAGGACCAACCAACCTACGAATTCCTGTAATGTTATCAGATGAATCACCCGACAGAATTTTTATTTCCAATTGTTTTGCTGGGTTGATAGGCTTCAGATATGTCTGCTTTATCAGATCCCACTGTTTGATATTCTTATTGGTTGTCAATTGGGTTAAATCAGAATCACTAGATACTATTGTCACCTGTGAATTTTTGTAAATCTCATTACACATAACAGCAATAATATCATCTGCCTCGGCGCGGGGAACCTGTAAAAACATTATGTTGGAAAACATAACCTTCATACTCTCATTCAACTCACGCATCACACTACTAAATCGTTCATGGTTGAGTTGAACCTTACCAGTCGATCTATTCTTCCTATTTGCTTTATAATCGGGATAGATATCATATCGCCAAGATTTAGAATCCATAGCAACAATAACTCTATTTGGATCAAACTTCTGAATTGTATTAAAGAATGATGCTAACAGATTATGCTTAGTCAATTGAAAATCAAAATTATCTTCGGGCGAACCAAAGATGGTAGCAAACACACTTCGATACATCATATTAGACCAATCAACAATCAATATCTTATCATCATACGAATCGGTCGATGGAGCATCAAACGAAAACATATCATCAGTATCAACAGCATAATCGGTGGCAAATTTACTCAATTGTACTCTCCGTAAGGTGATTCACATTGTATATATTAAAAGATAATATATTAAAATTCAGTACACAAAATTGAAAATCTATACTAGGTTTGTGATCACCATCATACAGGTCCATAGAAAAATTCAAATTGAAAAATGTCACACCATCAGTAAAATGTTGATACTTACTAAACATGATAACATCAAGTGAAAACTTCTTCGTCAATTTACTTGTAAACCAAATCATACAACCCTCTCTATGAAGTTTCGGACTAATACATTTTCTTTATTTGCTTTAGAAACTGAATTGAATATCTCTATTCTCTTTTGATGTAAATCTTTTAGATTGTATATACCTCTTCGCAAACCAATCTCTGTCTGTAACAATTTACAAATCCAATAAGCATCTATTATGTCTGCCTTGGGTGATTCAGAATCTTGTAGATGTTCGGGTATTACGGGCTTGTTTACATCAACATCAGACACGAACGCATCATTCATTTCAACCTTACCAGCCGTACCATTGAGAGCACCATACTTCTTGATTGCTGACGGCTCATAAATTCTTAATCTTAAAGTAATGTCATTAAGATATATCTTATGCTTCATCACTCCAGTAGACTCTGCTATGTCAAATACCCGACCAACTGAACCATAAGAATAACCTTCCATTCCGACATAATTAGAATCATCAGCAGAAATTTTACTATTAATAAAACTCATAATGTGATTGGTTATTATATCAAATTTTTCACATAGATTGTTATGACTTTTACTCAAAGCAATACAATGAATTTGATCAGCCTTTATATGTTTTGTTGTGGAACTGAAATATCTATAATCAGAGTCAACTACATTATGATCATTGTCAAGTCGTCTATAACAAACACCAGGCGAGTTCATTGAATAATCTATTCCAAATATGTTAAGCAAAATATATCCTATCTCCATAATTATCCGTAAAGAAACCATCAATTATATCAGAGGTCAACATTTCAATACCTTGACCATTCTTCAAAATGAAATCATTAACATCTTTTATACTTGATGTACTAAGATCATTTTCCCTAAGAAACAAACTCCAATTAAATACCTTATTTCCATCCTCTATGTTTTTTATGGATTGCTTTTTTCCGGCATCATCATTATCAAACATAAATCTTTTCAATGGAAATTTATCAATGTAACTATTCTTCACCTTATTCAAACCAGTCAAAGCAATAGAGTTCTCAACAAACATAGAATCTATTGGTCCCTCAAGTACGGTAACATATTTCGTTTTATCAACATTATAATAATTGTAAATGCTATTTCTATTTCCTTTTCTGCTTTTATAGCGAGGTGTCATCCAAGAATGATATGCTCGGCCTTGATAATAATATATCTTACCTTTATCATCATAAAACGGAATCACAATTCTATCTTTGTATTCACCACTTTCATCATAGAAAAATTTACTGTAAATCGATTCGGGTATTTTTCTACTCTTACAATAATCAACCGCGAAAGGGAAATTTGTAATCTTCTTAAAATGTTTTATTACAGATGATTCATCGTAAGCATCCTTAACACCAACATTCAATTGTACATCTGATTGTACATTGTCGTTTGTTACTATCTTTGCCATTATAGTTCTATATTCAGATGGAAAGTATTGTCGCAACCAATTTATTACATTCATTGATTTGCCACAATTATGACAATAGAACATCCAAGGATTATTCTTCTTTAGTATGAACCCTCGTTTTATATTTTTTCTACTTTCCGAATCACCACATATATTACATCGGAAATTAAACACCTCACCATTTTCATAAACATTGTCAAAATGAGTAGACAAAAGATAACGAATCTCGGTCTGTACAATCGGTGTATTGTTTATATTGGATAAAATTTTATAACTCATATTGACCCAATCGATACAAAAGGGGATGCTTTCACATCCCCTTTATTATTTAAATGTCATCGAAGAAAGAATCGGAATCATCAGCATCATCATCGGCAATCACAAACGAATCATCATCCTCCTCCTTTGCTTCCTTCTTAGGAGGTCGATCTTCGGTATCCTTACCTCGGGATGATTCCTTTCGTCCCTCCGGTTCAGACTTCTTGACACCAATAGAGATATCCGTAATCTCTTCAAATTTGGCAATCATAGATTCATCATCCATGAATCGATCCGGGTTGACATATTCAGCAAGATTGTACATCTGATCGGAAATCTTTTCCATGTACTCTTCGGTTCCAACAGGAGACTGATCATCTACAAAATACGCGGTCTCGTAATTGGGTGCTGTAATCTTCTCACCCTTGTCATTTGTAAAAGTCTTTGCCTTTGCCTTGAGTCGGAAATCGTGACCCTCAACCCAATCCCAAATATATGTTTCGGCACCATCATGGGCCTCGGCATATTCCTTATGGAATTCATCAAACTTATCGTATATCTGCTTTGTAAGATCGTAAAGAAAAACCTTACCCTCGTTTTCGGGATGACGAACATCCTTTATAACAAGAATGTTAATGATAAATCGTTGACTAGCAAGATAACGAAGATACTTACTATTCTCTTCCTTCGATGCCGTCTTACTGAAATTAAGCCAAACATAATCACAAATAGGACACTTCTTACGACCTATCTGCTTAGGACATGGAATGTTTGCCCAACCATGAATACCTCGGGGTGTATGGTTGAAATTTGTTGCCCAAGGTACATCAGTATCCTTTGACGGAAGAAAACGAATTGTTACATCAGCACTTCCAGTATCTCCAAGATCAATCTTGTAGAACCGTTCGTCCTTGCCCCCGGATGATCGACCAGTACTTTCCTGTACCTTCTTCATCACCGAACCCCAATCCTTCTTAAACTTACTGCTGATAGCCATTCGACACTCCTTTTTGTTGTTGGTCGATTATGTATGCCAATATCTTTATTCTATTATGAAATCTCTCCATCTCTTGACATAATATATCAAAAGATTTTAAACTACACAAGTTCTTTCTCCACAATGTGATGTATGTTGCCGGGGATATCTTTTCATTAATCACAAAATTATAAAGCAGATTTTCACCACTTTCTTCCACTTTAAAAAAATCCAATTCAGTCATTCCGGTTTCTTGTATAATCATGTTCAAGATAACCATATCATGTTTAATCGTATCGTTTGAAAATTTTGATTTGATTGACTTTATGTTTTTTACATTTATAGAACGTGTAGAATTTTCAATAAGCATCATATCATTATATACATAGAAAAACATTATATCGGAAAATGTATAAAGTCTACAAGATAATTCACTATAAATTTTCTTAATAGGATTTACACTATAATCCCTTGATCGTTTAAATAGTACAGAATGATATGCTACTGGATGATTTACGAATTCTCCGGTTTTAAGATATCGTTCAATATCTTTTATAAAACCGAAGATTCCGACAACACTCTCATCACCAGTCAAAGGATTCGGTTTCTTCAACATCATATTCATATTCTAAAGCAATCTCTTTCTTTAATAGATATTTTGTTATATCATCCAAAACATTAGAATAAATGAATTCTACATTCTTGTAGTGATTACAATATAATACAATTTCTTTAAGTGAAATATTAGTTTCTTCTGATATTGTTCTCACAACATGATTGAACATCATCTGATCGTTTGATGTTATCCTATCCGATTCAAGAATGTATCTAAGATTTTC
>JFJP01020466.1_pt1 | contig 23544 bp, 14 predicted proteins | sample 431651 | NCBI WGS metagenome assembly JFJP01 (sample SAMN02602958, study PRJNA72255) | Microbial mat metagenome, whole genome shotgun sequencing project. | biome: fresh water; feature: sink hole; material: water; isolation source: purple microbial (photo- and chemosynthetic) mats found in...
TGGTGCGGCCAAAGCCGCAGGTCGCCAGCATGCTGAAGGTGCTGGGCGCAGACCGCACCATGACGGTGGTGGCGAGCATCGACGAGATACCCGGGACATAGAATGCCAAATGCTGGAATGCTGGAATAGCGCGAGTGACGGCTCAGGGGGCCCCGCCGCGCATGCGGTGGGGCGGCCGCCGAGCGGCGGTGGGCGGAGAGAATGGCGAAGCCATCCGCCCACGGTTTCGGAGCGGTAGCGAGGAAACCGAGCTGCGACAAAGGCCGGGGGGCAGGCCCGCAGGGCCGCGGGGGCGAAGCCCCTGGGCAATCAGTCGAGCGCTTCATCCGCCATGCCGATGACATCGGCGATGCGCGGTTTGGTCACCCAGTTCGTCGCCCCGACGCTGCGGCAGCGGCCGATCATCTGCTCGTCGATGAGCGACGAGAACAGGATGACCGGGACGGTCGCCAGACCAAGCTCCTGGCGCACGCGGCGGCACAAGGTCAGACCATCGAGCCGCGGCATCTCGATATCCGAGACGATCAGATCGGGTAGCGGCCCACCAGCCTGCTTGGCCGCCACCAAGTGGTCGTAGGCCTCCTGGCCGTCGGCGCAGGCGGTCACCTGGGTGTAACCTGCCTGCTGGAACACGTGCACGATCTCATGACGGATCAGGCGGGAGTCCTCGGCCATCAGCACGCGCAGATCGCCGCGTTCGCGCCGTGTCCTGCCGGCCTGGGCCGGAGGCGGGGCCTGCCGCTCCGGCGGCAGTTCGTTGTCCAGCCGGGTCTGCGGCATGATCTCGGCGATCACCGCCTCGAGATCGACCACCATCATGTCGCGGGAGTCGATGTGTACCGACGCGATCAGGAACGAGCGCGTGGAGACCAGGCAGGGCGACAGCGGCGTCATCGCCTTCCACGACACGCGGTGGATGCGATGCACACCCTGCACGGCGAAGGCGCAGCGCACCCCGTTGAGCCGGGTGACCAGCACGACCCGCGCCCGCTCCGCGATCGGCTGAGTACGCGGACCGTGCAGATGCTGGTCGAGATCGATCAGCGGCAGGGCCGCTCCGCGCAGCAGGAACGAGCCGAGCAGATTCGCATGCTGGCCCGGCATCGGGGTCACTTGCGAGGCGTCGAACTGCACCACCTCCTGCAGTTTGAGCACGTTGACGGAGAAAGGCCTGCCAGCGATCAGGAACTCGATGAGTTCGACCTCGTTGGTGCCAGCCTCAAGAAGGATGTCGGCCATAACTCCAGTCTATGGAACCCGAAGGAAATCCCAAGAGCGTTGTGGGGGATTGGACAAGGATGACCGGCACGACCACGGCCCACGCTGGAACCGCGTGCACCACCTACCCGTCCTCCCTCCTTCCCGCGCCCTCCAGCCTGCTAGCATGCGCGCATGTCCAACGTCGGTCCCTACGTCGATCATCGTCTCGCCTATGCCCGCCGCCGCTCGTATCCGGTGATGGTCGGACGGATCCAGGTCGGCGGCGATGCCCCGGTCGTGGTGCAGAGCATGTGCACGACGCCGACCCAGGATGTCGCCGCGACCGTGGCGCAGTCGATCCGCCTGGCCGAGGTCGGCTGCCAGATCGTGCGCGTCACCGCCCCCGGGGTGAAGGACGCCCAGGCGCTGAAGGCGATCCGCGCCGGCTTCGACGCCGCCGGCTTCCGCGACATCCCGCTGGTCGCCGACATCCACTTCATGCCCAACGCCGCCCTCGAGGCGGTCGAGCACGTCGAGAAGGTGCGCATCAACCCGGGCAACTACGCCGACAAGAAGCGCTTCGCGGTCACCGAGTACAGCGACGCCGACTACGCCGCCGAGGTCGAACGGGTGGCCGAGCGCTTCCGCCCGCTGGTGCGCCGCGCCAAGCAGCTCGGCCGGGCGCTGCGCATCGGCACCAACCACGGTTCGCTGTCCGACCGCATCATGAACCGCTTCGGCGACTCGCCGGCCGGCATGGTGGAAAGCGCGATGGAGTTCATCCTCGCGGCCGAGGCCGAGTCCTTCCACGACATCTGCATCTCGATGAAGGCGTCAAATCCCAAGGTGATGGTCGCCGCCTACCGCCTGTTGACCGAGCGCCTGCGCCGGCACGGACGCGAGTACCCGCTGCACCTCGGCGTCACCGAGGCGGGTGATGGCGAGGACGGCCGGGTGAAGAGCGCGGCCGGCATCGGTGCGCTGCTCGAGGACGGCATCGGCGACACCATCCGCGTCTCGCTGACCGAGCCGCCCGAGGCCGAGATCCCGGTCGCCCAGGCCCTGGTCGCGCGCTACGCCGCCTGGCGCGCCCGCCCGGCGCCGGCCGGCTGCCCGGCCGAGGCCATCGATCCCTACCGCTTCGTCCGCCGCACCGCCGAGATCGTGCGCCTGGGCGAGGTGCCGATCGGCGGTGGCCAGATCCCGCGCGTCCTGGCGATCAGCGGCACCGAGGCTGGCAAGCCTCCGGCCGATCTGGTGGTGGCCGATCCCAATCTGTGGCCGACCGCCCCGCGCCAGGTTCCCGGCTTCCTCGACGAGCAGAGCGGCGTACGTCAGACCGCGCTGGCCGCTGGTAGTTGGCCCGCCGTCGTCCACCTGCGCGGAGCGATGGCCTCGCCCTACGTGCCCGACCGCAGCGTCGTGCTGCTGGGAATCGACGATGCCGATCCGGCGGGGTCCATACGCCGCTGTCTCCCCCTGCTTCCCGACCATGTCGTGGTCGGCATCGCCGAGCCAGGAGCGCTGGGCGAGACCCGCGCCTACCGGTTGCTGGCGGCGGTCATCGAGGATGAGTTCCGCAGCGCCGAGACGCGCTCGCCCGGCAGCGGGGTGCGCCAGGCGATCTGCCTCGCCCTGCCCTTCGTCTCCTCGGATCTCGCGATCGCAGCGATCGCCGGCGGCCTGCTCATCGACGGCATCGGCGACTGCCTCTACCTGCCGGGGGCGCGCGATCCACGCGGCCTCGCCTTCACCCTGCTGCAGGCGGTGAAGGCGCGCACCACGCGCGCCGACTACGTCGCCTGCCCGAGCTGCGGACGCACCCAGTTCGACCTCTTCGAGGTGACCGCGCACATCCGCGAGAAGACCGCGCACCTCGACGGCGTCGCCATCGCCATCATGGGCTGCATCGTCAACGGCCCTGGCGAGATGGCCGACGCCGACTTCGGCTTCGTCGGCAGCGGCCCGGGCAAGGTCGATCTCTACCGCGGCAAGGAGGTGGTGCGCCGCAACATCCCCTTCGCCGAGGGCCGCGACCAGCTGATCGACCTGATCAGGGAGTCGGGGAAGTGGCGGGATCCCGTCTGAGCGCTGCCACACCGCGCACGGCTGCGGCCGCGATCTCCGCCACCTCGGCGGTTGTGGTGTGGATGCCCAGTCCGAAACGCAGGCTGTTGCCAGCGTCGTGCGCGGCCAGGCCCATCGCACGCAGGACATAGCTGCCGCTGCCGGTGCTGCAGGTCGAGCCGCCGCTGGCGGCGATCCCGGCCAGGGTGGTCAACCAGCCGGTGGGCAGGCCGGGCAGCGTACACATCGTCGTCCCCGGGATGCGCGGGCCGCCACGGCCATGCACCACCAGGCCAGGCAGCGCGGCCAACAGCCGGATCTCCAGGTCTGCGGTCAAGGCCGTGAGCTGACGCGCACGCTCCACTAGATCGCGCCGCGCCGCGGCCGCCGCCGCGCCAAAGCCGACGATGCCCGGCAGGTTGTGCGTACCCGGACGCAGACCGCGCTCCTGACCGCCGCCATGCAGTTGCGGCGCCAGGCCGAGGCCACGGCGCAACCACAGCGCACCGCAGCCCTGCGGACCATACATCTTGTGCGCGGTGCAGGCGACGGCGTCGGCGCCCAGCGTCGCGACCTCGACCGGGATCTTGCCCAGGGCTTGGGTGGCATCGCACACCAGCAGGGCTCCATGCCGGTGCGCCAGCGCGGCAGCGGCAGGGATGTCGTGGATCACGCCGGTCTCGTTGTTGGCCAACATCAGGCAGACCAGCCCGGTGCGCCCGTCGATCGCGGCGGCGAGGCGCGCCGGATCAAGTGCGCCATCCGGCCCGACCGGCAGTTCGACCAGCTCGGCCCCGGCCTCGGCGAGACGACGCAGCGGTTCGAGGATCGCGGGATGCTCGGTGACGCAGGTGACCAGGCGCGGCCGGCTGGCGAGCACGCGCTCGCCGAGTCCGAGTACCGCCAGGTTGCACGACTCGGTGGCGCCGCTGGTGAACAACACCTCCTCGGGGCGTGCGCCCAGCAGCGCGGCGACCTCGGCGCGGGCGGCATCGACCAGGGCCAAGGCGCGGCGGCCGAAGGGATGCTGGCGCGAACCCGGGTTGCCCCAGCCCTCGCGCAGGCAGGTGGTCATCGCCTCGACCACCTCGGACAGCGGCGGGGTCGAGGCGTTGTGGTCGGCGTAGATCATGGATGGGGTGCCGACGGCATTGCGCCAGCCGCGGCTTGCAGATCAACCCCTAAGGCCTAACCCCGCTGCATGCCCGCCCAGCACCACATCGACGCCGCCTGGACGGCCTACCGCCAGGCCAAGCCGCTGCCCGGCATCGATCATGCCCGGCGCGCCATCGAGGCCGATGGCGAGGATGGCGAATCCTGGCATGCCCTGGCCTGCAACCTCGAACGCGCCGGCCGGCTGCGCGAGTCGGACAAGGCTTTCGCCAAGGCGCAGCGCTCGCCCAGCCGCCCGGTCGGGGCGCCCTGGCGGGTCACCTGGGCGCGCTTCCAGCGTTCGGTCAAGAGCGCCGCCCTCGCCCTGCCCGCCGAGCTGCGCGGCGCCCTCGACGAGGTGACCCTGGTGATGGCCGACTATGCCGAGCCGTATCTGATCGAGGAATACGCCGATCCCGAACTGCTCGGACTGTTCGAGGGGGCGGAGCGTTCCGAGCGCAGCGGGGCCTTCGGCCTGGTCAGTCCGCGCATCCACCTGTGGCGGCGCAGCCACGAGCACGCCAGCGGTTCGACCAAGGAATTCGACGCCGAGATCCGTCAGACCCTGCACCACGAATTGGGCCATTACCTCGGCTACGACGAAGACCGGCTAGGCGAGCTGGGGATGGACTAGAGTCCTTGAGGGCAGCGACTTTGACCTGCCAAGTCAAAGTCGGCAAAGTCGCTGCGCGTGAGGACTCGGGGGTGCGGGGGCGCAGCCCCTGCAGCAACAGCCAGCTAGCGGGGCGACGCCCATAATCAGCCTCGGGCTGGGGCGGAGCCTACAGCATGCGCTTGAGAAAATGGCCGGTGTGGCTGGCGGCGACGCGGGCAACCTGCTCGGGGGTGCCTTCGGCGACCAGCTGGCCGCCGCGCGCGCCGCCCTCGGGGCCGAGGTCGATGACCCAGTCGGCGGTCTTGATGATGTCGAGATTGTGCTCGATCACGACCACGGTGTTGCCGGCCTCGACCAGGCGTTCGAGCACGGTCAGGAGCTTGCGCACGTCCTCGAAATGCAGCCCGGTCGAGGGCTCGTCGAGAATGTAGAGCGTGCGGCCGGTGTCGCGCTTGGCGAGCTCGCGCGCCAGCTTGATGCGCTGCGCCTCGCCGCCCGACAGCGTGGTCGCGCTCTGGCCCAGGGAAATGTAGTCGAGGCCGACATCGATCAGCGTCTGCAGCACGCGCGCCACCGGCGGGTGGGCGCGGAACAGCTCGAAGGCGGCGCCGACCGGCGTGTCCAGGACATCGGCGATCGACTTGTGGTGGTACTTCACGCGCAGGGTCTGCTCGTTGAAGCGCCGGCCGTGGCACACTTCGCAGGGTACGAACACGTCGGCGAGGAAGTGCATCTCGACCTTCTTCACGCCGTCACCCTCGCACGCCTCGCAGCGGCCGCCCTTCACATTGAAGCTGAAGCGTGACGGGGTGTAGCCGTAGAGCTTCGATTCGCGCATGCTGCTGAACACCGTGCGCACGTGGTCCCACACCTTGGTGTAGGTGGCCGGATTGCTGCGCGGCGTGCGCCCGATCGGCTGCTGGTCGATGCGGATCACCTTGTCGAGGTGTTCCAGGCCGGTGATCTTGCCATGCGCGCCGACCTCCTCGCTGGCGTCGTTGAAGTGGTTGGCGAGGGCCGGATAGAGGATGTGGTTGAGGAAGCTGCTCTTGCCGGCGCCGCTGACGCCGGTGATGCAGGTGAAGGTGCCGAGCGGCACCGATACATCGATGTTGCGCAGGTTGTTGGCGGCACACTTGGTGACGGTCAGGCGCTTGCCGTTGCCTGGTCGCCGGCTGGCCGGCACCTGGATGCGCCGCCGCCCGGCGAGGAAGTCGCCGGTGATCGAACCCTCGATGTGTTCGATGCCGGCCACCGGCCCGGCGTACACCACTTGGCCACCGTGCACGCCAGCGCCCGGCCCGAAATCGACCACGAAATCCGCGGCGCGGATGGTGTCCTCGTCGTGCTCGACGACCAGCACGGTGTTGCCGAGATCGCGCAGCCGGCGCATCGTGCCGATCAGGCGTTCGTTGTCGCGCTGGTGCAGGCCGATCGAGGGTTCATCGAGGACGTACAGCACGCCGGTCAGCTCGGAGCCGATCTGCGAGGCGAGACGGATGCGCTGCGCCTCGCCGCCCGACAGGGTCGGCCCACTGCGATCGAGAGTGAGGTATTCGAGGCCGACATTGAGCAGGAAGCCGAGGCGCGCCTGCACCTCCTTCAGTACGCCGGCCGCGATCTGCGCCTGGCCACCGACCAGCTTCAGCCCACGGAAGAAGGCGCTCGCCTGTTCGATGGTCAGATGGCAGACCTCGGGCAGGGTCTTGCCCTCGATCGCCACCGCCGCGCTTTCCGCCTTCATGCGCCCGCCGCCGCAGGACTGGCAGGGGTGGGCGGTGAAATACTGCGCCAACTGGTCACGCCGCCATTCACTGTCGGTCTCGTTCTGCGTGCGGTTGAGCCACGGGATCACGCCATCGAACTTGGTATTGAAGGTGCCGCTGCTGTTCTTGGTCTCCCAATCGACCTTGACCCGTTCCTCGGTGCCGTGCAGCACCAGCTGCTGCTGCTTCTCGTTCAGCTTCTTCCACGGCTTGTCGAGCGGCACCTTGATCTTTTCCAGCACGTTGCGCCGGTACTCGACGTGCCAGGCGGTACGATCCTCGTCGCCGAGCGCGCCCCAGCAGGCGATCGCGCCGTCGTCGATCGACAGGTCGGGACTGATCAGCTTGGCGAGATCGACCTCGCTCTTCATGCCCAGGCCGTTGCAGGCGGGGCAGGCGCCGACCGGCGAGTTGAACGAGAACGAGTTGGGTTCCAGGTCGCCGAAGCTGAGGTCGCAGTGGTGGCAGTAGTTGTGCTCGGACATGAACTCGTCCGGCAGCTTGCCGTCGGCGTCGCTGACCAGCATCTTGCCCTCGCCCTCGCGCAGCGCGGTCTCGACCGAGTCGGCCAGGCGCGAGCGGATGTCGGGCTTCACCACCAGGCGATCGACCACGATCTCGATGCGGTGCTTCACCTTCTTGTTGAGCGTGATCGGCTGGTCGAGCAGATGCTCTTTGCCATCGACGCGCACCCGGGTGAAGCCGCCCTTCTTCGCCTTGTCGAGGACGTCGGCGTGCTCGCCCTTGCGCTCGCCGATCTTGGGCGCGAGCAGCAGGATGCGGCTGCCCTCGGTGCGCTTCATCACGCCCTCGACGATCTCGTCGGCGCTGCGCCGGCCGACCAGGCGGCCGCACTGGTGGCAGTGCTGCACGCCGACGCGGGCCCATAGCACGCGCAGGTAGTCGTGCACCTCGGTGATCGTGCCGACCGTCGAGCGCGGGTTGCGCGCCGAGGATTTCTGCTCGATGGCGATGGTCGGGGCGAGCCCGCGGATCGACTCGTACTTGGGCTTTTCCAGCTGACCGAGGAACTGGCGCGCATACGAGGACAGCGACTCGACGTAGCGGCGCTGGCCCTCGGCGTAAATCGTGTCGAAGGCCAGCGAGCTCTTGCCCGAGCCGCTCGGCCCGGTGAACACGGTCAACTGCCGCTTGGGCACATCGAGATCGACCTGCTTGAGGTTGTGCTCGGCGGCGCCGCGCACCTGGATGCTGTCGAGTTCGGCGGCGGCGAGGGCGGGCTGGTCGGGCATGGCCTCGCCAGCGTGCCAGGGTCGCTCAGCCGGCAACCCGTAGAAGGGAATCCAGGTACACCGTCAGGTCGGGGTTGGTCCCGTTGCGCGTGGCGTGCTTGCGCAGCACCAGGTCGCCACCCGCCTCGACGATCGCCCGGCTGCCCGAGGCCACCGAGCTGTAGCCGATGATGATCGGACTGAGCGGCGTGGCGACGGCGCGGATGCGCTCGGTCGTCTGGTCGCCGCGCAGCTCGCCCATGTAGAAGTCCATCAGCACGACGCGCGGCAGACGTTCCGGCGCATGCGCGGCACGGAAGGCGAACTCGGTCGCCGCCGTCTCGCCGTCGTGGAAGCCCTCGAAGCTGAACTCGGGCCGGCCGTGCAGCGTGGCACGCACGGTGCTGTGATTCGATTCGGCATCGTCGATCAGCCAGAGGTGGATAGGCATGGGGAGGGGCAGCAGGGCTGGAGGCTGGAGGAGTTACACCGTCTCAGCGTGACGAATTTGCGCAACGCATGCGTTTCAGCCTCCAGCCCTCAGCCTCCAGCCCTGCCCCTGCGCCCCTGCCCCCAATGGCGTTGCGTTAAGGGCGCTGACCTTGGAAAGGCGGAAGTCGGAAGGCGGAAGGCGGAAGAAATGCGGATTGGACTGCCGGCCCAGTCGTGAAGTCGAAAATGGGTCGGGGCCCCCATCAACTCGATTCAGCAACTCTTCCGCCTTCCGCCTTCCGCCTTCCGCCTTGCGTCCCCAAGAGTCCTTAACGCAACGCCATTGCCCCTGCCCCTGCCCCTTCCCCCTTCCCCCCGCCTCGCTCAGCTACTGCCATGCACATCTCCGTCATCGGCGCCGGTCTCATCGGCCTGTCCTGCGCCTGGCGGCTGGCCCGCGACGGGCACCGCGTCCGCGTCTTCGACTCCTCGGCCGAGCCGCGTGAGGCGAGCTGGGCGGCGGCGGGCATGCTTGCACCGCACCACGAGGCGGATCACGACTCGCCGCTGTGGCGGCTCTGCGCAGCCGGCTTGGAGCGCTGGCCCGGCTTCCTGCAGGAGTTGGGCATGTCGCCACGCGACGCCGACTGGCGCGACGGTGGCGGCTGGATCCGTGCCACCGATCTCGCCGACCTCGATCGGCTGGAAGCCAGCCTGCGCTGGCTGCGCGCCACCGGTACCGATGTCCTGCGCCTGTCGGCCGGTGCCTACGCCCGGGCCTGCAGCGTCGCCGCTCCCGGCGTCGGCGCGTTGTGGCTGCCCGGCGCCCAGGTCGATCCGCGCCTGGTGCTGCCGCGCCTGCGTGCCGCATGCCTGGCTGACGGCGTCACCGAGCACCTGGGTGCGCCGGTGACCGCCATCGCTGACGCTTCGCTGTCGCTGGCCGATGGCAGCACGCACGCCACCGACGCCGTGCTGCTGGCCAGCGGAGCGTGGACGCCGGCCCTTGCTGCGCTTACCGGAACGCAGCTGCCCGGCGCGCCGGTGAAGGGGCAGATGATCCGCCTGCCTGGTCCCTGCCACCTGCGCGGCTTCATCCGCCAGGACCACCGCTACCTGATGAGCCGGCACGACGGCAGCATCGTCGTGGGCGCGACCATGGTCGAGGCCGGCTTCGATCGCGCCCTCGATCCATCCGCCTCGCGTGCTCTCGCGGCGTGGGCCGGTGAGGCCGTCCCTGCCCTCGCTGGCCAGACACCGAGCGAAGCCTGGACGGGATTGCGGCCGCGCCTGGCCAGCGGTCTGCCGGCGATCGGCCGGGTCCGCCAGGGATTATGGGTGGCAACCGGTCACTTCCGCAACGGCGTGCTGCTGGCACCGATCACCGGCGAGCTAGTGGCCGACCTGATCGGAGGTCGGCAGACCGCTGCCTTATCCTTTGACCCCGTGATCGCAGGCAGCTAAACTCCGCGCTGGAGACTCGCCGTGTCGGACATCCTCATCGTCGAGGACAACCCGGTCAACCAGAAGCTGATCGCCTTCCTGCTCGCCCGCGCCGGCTACACCTACGAGGTGGCGGAGAACGGACTGGTGGCGCTTGAGCGACTGCGCGCGGCTCCGTACCACCTCGTCCTGATGGACATGATGATGCCGGTGATGAACGGCTTCGATGCGGTGCGGGCGATCCGCGCCGATGCCAAGCTGCGCCACCTCCCGGTCATCGCCTTGACCGCCAACGCGCTGAAGGGCGAGGACGAGAAGTGCCGCGCCGCCGGTTGCGACGCCTACATCGCCAAGCCCTACTCGAAAGAGCAGGTCCTGAAGGCGATCGCGAAAATGCTGCCGGCTTCGCCGGCAGCAGGCGGGGGGCGGGGGGCGGGGGGCGGGGCGTAGGCCCTTCCCCCTTCTACGCGTACAGCTGGATGCGGTGTGGCGCGGGGCGCGGGGCGCCAGCCCCGCATAGAGTGGAGCGCGCCAGCGCGACCGGGCGCCGAGGGGCGGTGGCGGCATACAATCGGCGAAGCCGATGCCGCCACGGTTTTGGAGCGCAGCGACAAAACCGAGCCCCGACAAAGCCCGTCGGGGCAGGGCCGATCAGGCCCGTGGGGACGAAGTCCCCAACTAGAAGTGGAGCGCGCCAGCGCGACCGGGCGCCGAGGGGCGGTGGGCGGATACAATGGGCGAAGCCCATCCGCCCACGCTGATGGAGCGCAGCGACATCAGCGAGCCCCGACAAAGCCCGTCGGGGGAGCCCGAGGGGGCGATTAGCCCCCTCGAATCTTAAGCATTCGCTTTGATGAACTCGCGCAGCTTCGGTTCCGCCTGGAACCCCATGACCTGGCCGACCGGCTTGCCGCCCTTGAACAGGATCAGGGTCGGGATGCTCATGACGCCGTACTGCTGGGCGGTCTGCGGGTTGTCATCGACATTGACCTTGCCGATGGTGACCGTCGCTTCGAGTTCCTTGGCCAGCTTCTCGATCACCGGGCCGATCATCTTGCACGGGCCGCACCACGGGGCCCAGAAATCGACCAGCACGGGCTTGGACGAGGCGATGACATCGGTGGCGAAGTTGGCGTCGGTGAACTCGTGGGCCATGGAATGCTCCTGTAGGGTAGGAGGGTGATACGCCTCCCTCCCGGCTCTGCAATGCACGCCGGGGCCAGGCCCTACAGGCCGGCCTTCGCCCTCACGCCACCTGATCCTGCAAAGGCTTCTGCGTGGTCAGGGCGTGCAGCCGGGCGTAGTGCCCGTCCGCCTTGGCCAGCAGTTCGGCCGGCGAGCCGTCCTCGATGATGCGGCCCTTGCTGAACACCAGGATGCGATCGACGCCGCGCAGGGTCGAGAGGCGGTGCGCAACGATGAAGGTGGTGCGGCCGACACAGAAGCGATCAAGGTCGTCCTGCAGCCGCGCCTCGGTTTCGAGATCCAGGGCGCTGGTCGGTTCGTCGAGGATGACGATGCGCGGCTGGCGCAGGAACAGGCGGGCCAAGGCGATGCGCTGGCGCTGGCCGCCGCTCATCTTGGCACCGCGCTCGCCGCACAGGCTGTCGAAGCCCTGCTCGAAATGCTGGATGAATTCGTGCGCCTGGGCGCGCCGCGCCGCCTCCTCGACCTCGGCGTCGCTGGCGGCGGGACGACCGTAACGGATGTTCTCGCGCACCGTGGCATTCCACAGGAAGGCGTCCTGGCCCATGATCGCGCAGGCGCGACGCAGCTGGCGCAGACCGATGACGGGCAGCTCGTGGCCGTCGTAGAGCACGGTGCCGACGCTGGGCTTGTAGAAGCCGAGCACGAGGTCGAGGAAGGTGCTCTTGCCCGCCCCGGTCTCGCCGACCAGGCCGATGCGCTGACCCGCGGGTATGGTCAGGTCGAGGCCATCGAGTACCGGCGTGTTCTCGGCACTGGGGTAGCGGAAGGACACGGCGCGAAATTCAATGCGGCCGCGCAGATCGACGTGGTGCTCGACGTGGTGGTAGTCCTCGAGCTCGCGCGAGTCGAGCAGTTCAAGCAGCGAGTCCATGCCCGGCCGGGCCTGCTGCCAGGCGTCGTAGGCTCCCATCCAGGTGTGGAAGCCGGCGCGCACGAAGCCGAGCATGGCCATGAACCCGAAGGCTTCGCCGATCGTCGCCTTGCCCAGCACCACCAGCACCGCCGCGGCACACCAGCTGAGCGTGGTCGAGTACTCGCCAATGAACTGCACACCGAAATGCAGCCAGCGCATGAACACGCTCTGCTCGAGTCCGCTGACGCGCATCTCCTCGATCGATTCGCCGAGGCGGTCGGCGGCGATGTCCTCGTTGCCCAGGCTCTTGGTCAGGCGCATGCCGCCGATGAATTCGACGATCTTGGCCGAGAACTCCTCGCCGCTGCGTTGCACGCGCTTGTTCAGCCGATGCACCTTCTTGGCGGTCAGGCGCACGACGATGGCCTGGAACGGCACCGCCACGATGGCGATGCAGGCAAGCATCCAGTTGAGCCAGAAGATGTAGACGGTCGCGGCGATGGCGATCGAGAAGCCGACCATGAAATGGCCTGCGATGTTGCCCATGAAGCCCTCGACCCGGCCGAGATCGACGGTGACCTGGTTGGACAAGGCGCCGGCGCCGCGCCGGGTGAAGTAGGACAGCGACATGCGCTGCAGCTGGTCCACCACCAGCCGGCGCAGACGCGCGGTCGTGGTGCGGATCAGCGACTGCGACAGGGCATAGGCCTTGACCGTGAGCCAGCCGTGCACCGGCCACAGCAGCAGCAGGGCGCCCGCCCACCCGGCGATCAGCCACCAGCGCGTCTCCAGCGGCACATCGGTGGGGGTGATGACACGGTCGATCAGGAAGGTGATCGCGGCGGTGAACGGCAGGTAGGTGATCGCCTGCAGGGCCTGGAAGACGCCCATGACGATGGCCAGCCGGCGATCGACCAGGAGCAGGGCGAGCAGTCGGCGCAGGGCGCTGCGCCCCGGAACTGCAGCCAGCGCCTGGCGCCCCGAGTGCGAGGTGCGGGGGCCGACGTCGGCTTTCACGCTGGTCATGGTGCGAACGCTACCCCGGACCCCGGCGGCACCAGCCACCCGCATGTCATGGCGTCGTCATGCGCCTGCGGCGGAACTGCGCTGAGCTGGTACCAGGCGCCTCAGAATGCGCCGCAAATGCTTCGGTTCGAAGGGCTTGTGCATCACCGCATCGACCCCGGCCTGATTGCAGCGGGCCTGCAGATCGGTATCGGTGAGGGCGGTCAGGGCGACGATCGGCAGGCGGGGCTGCCCGCGCGCCGCCTCCAGGCGGCGGATCTCGGTGGAACAGGCGAAGCCGTCCATCACCGGCATGTGCAGGTCCATCAGCACCGCATCGTAGCTGGCCCGCGCGATCGCCTCGAGCGCCTCGTGGCCGTCACCGGCGAGATCGACCCGGTAGCCCTCGCGTTCAAGCACTGCCTTGGCGAGCATCTGGTTGATCGCATCGTCCTCGACCACCAGCACCTTGAAGCTGCGCCGGACGTGCGTCGCGGTCTCCTCGCCCGAGCCCTCGTCGGGGTTGTCCAAGGCCCGCGCTGCCGCCTCGATAAGCCGGGCGCAGCGCGGCGGTTTGACCACGCAGGAGGAGAAGCCGAGCGCCGCGGCCTCGGACTGCACCGGACGCCGGGCGAGCGGCGCCATGAGGATGAAGCTGAGCGGCCCACCCAGCTTGCCGGCCTGGGCCGGCAGATCGCTGGCGCCGGGCAGTCCGGCCGACACCAGCACCAGGCGCGGACGTTCGCTGTCGGCGGAGGTCAGCCGGGCCAGCGCCTCGCTGCAGCCAGAGGCGCCTTCCGCGATCAGGCCGATGCGGAAGCAGGTTGCGGCGATCGCAGCGCGCACTTCCGGCACCGCCTCGACGATCAGCACGCGCAGTCCGACCAGCCGGGTCTGCAACGTCGCGCTGCGCCCCGAGGATCCGCCGGTGCTGCCCTCGCTGGCGGGGATGCGCACGATGAAGGCGGCGCCGTTGCCTGGTTCGCTGTCGCAGTCGATCGTCCCACCCATGATCTCGATCTGGCGACGCACGATGGCGAGGCCCAGCCCAGTGCCGCCGTAGCGGCGCGTGGTCGAACCGTCGCCCTGCGCGAAGATGCCGAACAGGCGTGCCTGGATGCTGGGGTCGATGCCGATGCCGGTGTCGCAGACGCTGAGTTCGAGCCTGGTCGCCGCCGCCCGGCGGCGGGTCGCGGCGTTGACCGGGATGGCGTCGGCCGGCACGCCGATCAGCGGCCGATGGTCCCCACCCTCACCCCAGCCGACCCGCACCACGATATGCCCACGGCCGGTGAACTTGATCGCATTGCCGATCAGGTTGACCAGCACCTGGCGCAGGCGGGTGGGATCGCACAGCACGCGGCGGGGCAGATTCACGCTTGGTTCGACCGCGATCTCAAGCCCTTTGGCATGGGCGCGGTCGGCGAGCATCGCGACCACGTCTTCGACCAGACGCAGCGGATCGGTACGGGTGCGCTCGCACGCCTCTTCGCCATCGGCGTTGGCCAGGTCGATCAGGTCGTTGACCAGGGTGTGCAGGTTCTCGGCCGAGTTGCGCACGACCTGCGCATACTCCTTCTGCCGCTGGTCGAGCTGGCTGTCGAGCAGCAGGCCGGTCATCCCGAGGACGCCGTTGAGCGGGGTGCGCAGTTCGTGGCTGATGTTGGAGATGAACTCACGCTTGGCGCGATCGCCGGACTCGGCCTCGGCCCGGGCGACCGCCAAGGCATCGGCCGTCTCGTTGCGTTCCAGTGCATGGGCGAACAGGCTGGCGAGCAGGCGCAGGGCATCGAGTCCGCTGTCGTCGCGGCGCGCCCGGCGGTCGTGGCACAGCACCACGGCACGCAGGCGGTTGCCGGTTGCCACCGGCGCGAGGGCGATCGCGCCAGCCCCGTCAAGCAGCGTGCGCTCGGCCAACGGCAGGTCGCTGGCGGCGGCGGCGAAGGCCCGGCCGACCACCATCTCGGAGAACCAGCGCGAGCGTTCCGGATGCCACGGCCGGCCACGTTGCAGCGGATCGTTGCTGCGATCACGCTGGCCCGGTCCCGCCCAGGCGCAGCGCAGGCTGGACAGCGGCATGCCGCCACCGGCCGGTTCGTGGATCTCATGCAGTTCGAGCCGGAGGCAGTCCAGCGCCTGGCCGAGATCAGACAGCACGGCCGGCAAGGCCAGATAGGGGTCCGGGGTGACGGCAAGCTGGCGCGAAACCGACTGCAGGCAGCCGACCAGCCGGCTCTGCCGGGCGGCGCAGCGACCACGCAGATGGCTCCAGACGGCCATCGCCGCCGCACCACCGAGGGAGACACCGGAAATAACCGTGATGGGTTCCATAACTCGGGAAGACTAGCGCGAAACAGGAGCCGTGCCAGCGCTGCCTGACGCTGCGTTGCCCACACCGTTGCGCGCCTCGGGATTGCGGGGTACACTTGGTAAGGACTGCCATGAACGACGACCAGAACGATGCCTCCTCCGTCAGCGCCACCCCGCATGTGCCCGATGTGCTGGCCGGAGTCCGTCTGGGCCGCGTCCTGGGGGTCGGCGGCATGGGCCGCGTCTATCACGGCCGGCACCCGATCCTCGACATCGATGTGGCGATCAAGGTGCTGCATCCCGAACGCGGCGACGAGGACCGCTTCCTCACCGAGGCCCGCCTCGCCGCCCGCGTGCAGCACGACCGCGTCGTGCGCATCCTGCACGCCGGCATCGAGGAAGGCTGCCGCTTCCTCATCCTCGAGTACGTCGATGGCCGCACGCTCAAGCAGGTGGTCGAAGAACGCGGCCGGTTGCCCTGGCGCGAGGCGTTGCACCTCGCCCTGCAGGCGGCCGAGGGCCTCGCCGCCGCGCACCGTCTCGGCATCGTGCACCGTGACATCAAGCCCTCGAACTTCCTGCTCGACGGCCAGGGCCGGGTCAAGCTCGCCGACCTCGGCGTGGCGCGCAGCATGCTGGGCTCCAGCGACATCACGGCAGCCGGCGATGTCGTCGGCACGGTCGCCTATATGGCTCCCGAGCAGGTCGAGGACGCCCCGGCAGTGACGCCGGCCGCCGACGTCTATGCCCTCGGCGCCACCCTGGGCTATCTGCTCAGCGGCCTGACCCCGCAACGTCTGCGCAAGGCTGGCGGCCTGCGTCAGGTCCAGGGCGACATCCCGCAGACGGTCGCGGCGCTGGTCCAGCGCATGATGGCCGACGAGCCGTGGGACCGGCCCTCTGACGGGGCCGCGGTGGTCGGTGAACTGGAGCGCCTGCTCGGCCTCGGGACCGCCTCGACCGCCCCGGTCGCGACCACCACCGAACGCCGTTTCGGCGGCTCGCGCCGCCGCTGGCTGGCCGCCGCGGCCGGCGTCGCCGCGCTGCTGCTGGTCGGCTGGTCGGCCGTGCCCCGCAAGCCCCCCTCTGGCGGCGAAGCGCCGGCCCCGGCCGCCGCGCCGCCGGTCGAGGTCTGGCAGTCCCCGCCCCGTGCCGTCTTCGTCCTCGGCGAGGGCCTGTCCGCCGCCGCCCGCTCGGGACTCGAGCGCGCCTGCGTCGCCAGCGGCCTGCCCCTGATCGAACGCCAGCGCATCGACGACCTGGTGCGCGAACAGACCCTGGTCGTTGACGGCCGGGTCGATCCCGCGACCGCGACCCGCCTCGGCCGGCTGATCGGCGGCCACATCGCCCTGTTCGCCAGCGCGGTCGAGGACCGCATCGAGGTGCGCAGCGTCCTGATCGAGACCGGCGAGATCGCCGCCTCCAAGCTGGTGCCCGCCAACGAGGTCGAGGGCGCCGCCAGCTCCTGCTTGGGCACGGCCACCGGCCTGCTGGAACTGCACGGCCGGCTCAGCCACCAGGATGGCGCCCTGCTGGTCAGCCTCGGCGCCCGGCACGGCCTGCGCGCCGGCGATCAGCTGGGCCTGCGTGCCTCGGCCGCCGGCCCGACTCTGACGACCGCCACCGTGCAGACCGTCGAGGCGCAACGCGCCGTCGTCACCCTGCCAGCCGGCGCCGTCCCGCCCCCCAACGCCCTGGTCATCCGTCCCGCCCGGTAAGACGGACGGCGGGAATGCCCCGCACACCAGTCGCGCGTTCCAGCATTCCGCTTACCTCACCCTAAACCCGGCGATAGGGGTCACACAGAGCACCAGAGTGACCAGAGGGGAAAGGCTTTCGTCATGCACCGTCCGGGTGAACCCGAGAAATCGCGCAAATCCTTGTCTTGATCCTAAACCCGGCGATAGGGGTCACACTGAGCACCAGAGTGACCAGAGGGGAAATGCTGTGCATGGTACATCGACATGCACCGTCCGGGTGAACCCGAGAAATCGCGCAAATCCTTGTCTTGATCTCTGGTGGCTCTGGTTCTCTGTGTGGAATGCTGCGTTTAGGTTGACCTCTGGTGGCTCTGGTTCTCCGTGTGAAATGCTGCGTTTTGGCTCACTCCTGCTGCAGTTCGCGGAGAACGCTGCCGTAGGTCTGGTTGTACAGGCTGAACACCGTCGCCGCGGCGACCAGCATGGCGAGGGCATAGACCGCGCCGTTCACCACCCGCGCGGTCCACTGCAGGCGCCAGGCGAAACGCTCGGACGCAACCACGCGGGCGTGCTCCAGGCCCTGGTCGAGCCGGCCGCTCTGCTCGCCGCTGCGGATCAGTTCCAGCACATCGCCGTGCAGACCGCAGTCGGCCAGCGCGGCGGCGAGATCGGGCAGGCGACCGGCGCGCACCGCGACCGCCGCCGTGGCCAGACGCTCGCGCAGGACGCGGTTGGCGCAGGCGCTGGCGGCCAGGGCGAGGGCGTCCGGCACCAGCAGTCCACCACCCAGGGCGGCGCGTAGCACGGCGCACAGGTCGGCGGACAAGGCCGGCCAGCACAGCGCACCGAGCGGGGCGCGCAGGGCGAGCCGGGCGAGGATGCCGGCGCGACCCGTCCACCACGCCGTGCCGATCAGCCCGGCAAGCAGCAGCCAGAGCAGCAGCGGCCCAAGCAGCAGCGTCGCCGGGTGGACCGCACCCGACACCACCCATGGCAGCGGCAGCAGGAGCAGGGCGAGATGGACGAGGATGGCGGGATAGACCAGGCGCGAGATCGCCTCGTCGCGCAACCGGGCGCGCACCAGGAAGGCGGCGGCGAGTTGGCGCGCGAGTTCTGGCAGGCGTCCGGCGGTGTCGCCGGCTTCGAGCACGGCGCAGGCGACCGCATCCTCGCCGGCCTCGCGCAGCGCCCGGCCAAGCGGCGTACCGAGAGCGACCCGCCCCGCTGCCTGCCGCGCGCGGGCGCCGGGCACGCCACCCGCCACCTCGGCGGCCATCGCCAGGGCGCGGTCGGGGGGCATCCCGGCATCGATGGTGGAGGCCAGCGTCTGGTACAGCCTGGCTTGGCGGCCCCAGTGGCGCATGGCTAGGCTAGTGGAGTTGGGCACAGACATACAGGAATGCGGAATGCTGGAATGCTAGAATGCTGGAATATGGCCATGCACAGCAGAGGCATCGTGATTCCCCTCGAAACATTCCAGCATTCCAACATTCTAGCATTTGGCATTCCGCCACACATTAGCCCAGGATCCAGCGCAGGATGTCGAGGCCGCAGATGTACACGAAGAGCAGGCCGACCAGGCCGACCCCGGCGTACATCAGGCCGTTGCGCAGCCACATCGGCAGCGGCCGGCGGATCGCCGTCTCGATGCCGAGCATCAGCAGTTGGCCGCCGTCGGTGATCGGGATGGGCAGCAGGTTGACCACGAAGAGGTTGAGGCCGACCAGCGCGATCAGCTTCAGGAACGAGTCGAAGCCCATCAGCTCGGCGCGCACCTTGAGTTCGCGGAAGATGCCGATCGGGCCGGTCAGGCTCTTGTTCGGATCGACCCCGCCCTGCTCGGGCGAACGGAACAGGCGCGGCAGCAGCAGCACGCTCTTGACCACCAGGTTGTAGGCCGCGTCGTTGACCAGGCCGAAGGCGTCGCCGGCGCTGGTCGGCTGGTAGGGCAGCTCCTCGCGTTCGAACATGATGGTGGTGCCCAGCGGCGGCGGCGCGAGGGTCGCCCAGCGTGGTTCGCCGGCCCCGCGCACGATCTCGACCAGGGCCTGGCCGCCGACCAGCCGGGCATCGACCAGCCAGTCGCCGACCTGCAGTTCGCCGCTCGCCTTGCCCAGCGCCTCGCGCGGCACGCTGCGTACCGGGCCGGCAACCGGCTGCAGCATGAAGGCGGTGTCGCGCACCTCGACGACGCGGCTGCCGGCGATCAGGTCGGCAAGGCCGGGCTCGGGCTTCTGGCCGACCAGTCGGCCGAGCAGGCTGGCCTCGCGCCAGCGGTTGGCGGCCTGCCACGCCGCCTGGTCGAGCCCGAGTTCGACGGTGCGCGCCGTACCACCCGGCACCCAGGCGATGCGCACGTCGGTCTCGCCCGGCTGCCACGCCACCAGGGCATCGCCCGGCTTCAGCCCGCTGCGCTCGAGCAGGCCAGGACCGCCAGCCAGGGCCGGCGGCAGCACCGCGAGGGCCCCGCGATCGACCGCATCAATGCTGACGCCGATGCGCGCCACGCCATGCATCGGCACGGCGGCGATGAGCGCCTCGCTGCGCACGCCATCCCGGCTGACCGCGACCGCGACCTGCCCGGTGGTGTCGAGGCCGGCGCGCACCAGGGCGAGGAAGTGGCTCGCTCCGGCAACCGCCACGCCATCGACCGCCAGCACCCAGTCGCCGGCGGCGAGGCCGGCCGCCGCAGCCGGACCACCCGCCTGCACCCCGGCGAGGCGCACCGGCACCCCGGCGCGCACATCGAAGGCACCGTCATAGCCGGCGTAGGTCAGGGTCAGTTCACGGCGCTCGCCGCCACGCTCGATGGTGACGATCACCGGCTTGCCGAAGTGCCGCGCCAGGCGGTCCTGGATGTGCTGGCCGATCAGGCCGGAGACATCCTCGCCCTCCACCGCGACGATGCGGTCGAAGCGGCGCAGACCGTCCTCCGGCGCATCGGCGACGAACAGCGCGCGGTTGCTCCACGGAAAGCCGATGCCCAGGCTGGGGCGGCCGAAGCGCCCGTCGAACACCGGTTCGACCGGTGGCGCCCCGGCGGCGGGCAGGGTCAGGCGGCTGCCGCCGCGCTCGACCTCGACCTCCAGGCTGCGCCCGCCGGCGAAGATCACCGCGGTCATCACGTCGTCGAACGAGCGCACCTTCTCGCCATCGACCGCGACCAGGCGGTCGCCGCGCTGCAGGCCCAGGCGCGACGCAGGGCTTTCGACCGGCAGGCCATGCTGGTCGATGACCACCGGCTGGACCTCGCCGACCACGGGATGGAACACCGGCATGCCCCAGACGACCAGGCCGAGCAGGATGAGATAGCTGCTGATCAGGTTGAACAAAACGCCGCCGAGCAGGATCAGCGCCTTCCAGCCGGCGCTCTTGGCGAGGTAGCTGCGCGGATCAGCGGCCGGCTGCTCGGCGCCGCTCGGCACATCCTCCTGACCGAGCATCTTCACATAGCCGCCCAGCGGCAGCAGCGACAGCACGTAGTCGGTCTCGCCGACCCGCTTGCGCAGCACCACCGGCCCGAAGCCGATCGAGAACACATCGACCCGCACCCCCGCCCATTTGGCGAAGAGGAAGTGGCCGAATTCGTGGATGGCGATGACGAAGCCGAAGCCCATGAGGGCCATCAGCACGTAACCGAGGTAGGCGAGGGCGTCGAGCACGGGGTGGGGTTATCGACGGGAAGCCTTCCGAGGCCAGCAGGGAAGGCCCGGGGTTCGGCTGGGCCCCGGGGGCAGTTTCACTCTGCGTTCCTTGGCAATCCACCTGCCCCAAGCCCCCCCCGACGTCGCCACGCAACGTTTGCATCATTTTGCGTCATCCCTCTCGGTTTTCCCTTCTTGCGGCGGGGCTTTCCGTGCTAGACTCCCAGACCGCCGTTTTCCCAGGGCGACAGGAGGAGCAGTTTCGTGAGCACCGCACATTCCGGTAAGGGCACCCCCCCGGCCACGCCTGAGGCGGCCGATGCGGCGCCGCGCACCACCGGACAGGTCGTGCTCACCCTCGGCCGCACCCTGCCGGGCTGCAAGCGCACCCGTTGCCTGATCATGGAAGGGGCGGTGGGCATCAAACCCGAGCCGCTCATCGAAATGGATTCCGTGGTGCGCGCGATCGCCCAGGTACGCGGCATCCACCCGCCGCCGCTCATGGTCATCGACGGTCAGACCTACCCCTGCGTCATCGAGGGCAGCCCGCGCAACCCGCGTCTGATGATCGAGGACAAGGGCGAGAAGGTGCGCATGTACCTGGAGGTCGGCGGCGCCATGGTGGTCGGCGTGTGGTCGATCCCCGGCCCCCACCTGGTGTTCCGCGGCCGCGTCATCCCGCTGGAGTGGACCGGCCCGGCCGAGCACCTCGATCCGCTGATGCAGGGTCCGATCCTGGTCGACAAGGCGCTGCTGGTCCAGGAACCCTGGCGCGCGGTGCTGGCCCACGCCGGCCAGTTGCCGCCGCACCACGAGAAGGCCAAGCCGGTGCGCGGCCGGCCGCAGCCGATCCTGGAGATGTACGAGGTCGATTCGCGGCTGTGCGGCAACGTGCGCTTCCGTTACCACGATGACCTGCCCGAGATCGATCCGCTGGAGCGCATCGGCCTGATCGTCGCCCAGGACAAAGAGGGCAACGTGGTCAAGTGCGAGCGCGACCGCGACCTCGAACTGACGCGCTGCAACGAGTTCATCAAGCGCGGCGCCCTGGTGCAGCGGCGCGGCGCCTTCGGCTTCGTCGCCGATGGCGACGCCGCCGACCGCTTCCTCGCCCAGGTCATCCCGAATCTGCAGGGCTGGGAGATCCGCGGACGCGAAAAACTGCATCGCGGCAAGGCGCCCGACGACATCCAGACCACCGCCAAGGTCACCGCCCACGACGACTTCCTCGAGCTCGAAATCGAGGCCAACGTCGCCGGCCGCGCCGTGCCGATCAAGGAACTGCTCAAGAACGCGGCGCGCGGCCAGAACGTCATGGTGTTCAAGGACGGCCTGCGCGCGCGCATCAACGAGGAATGGCTGCAGCGCTACCGCACCCTCGCCGAGTTCGGCGGCCTCAAGGACGCGGGTGGCAAGGTGCGCGTACCGCGCCACGCTGCGGCGATGGCCGTGGCGCTGGCCGAAAGCGGCACCGGAGCGCAGCTCGACGCCGCGACCCAGGACCTCGCCCAACTCGCCAAGGGCGGGGCCGAGATCCCGGTCATCCCGCTGCCGCCCGGCATCAACGCCACGCTGCGCGAGTACCAGCACGCCGGCTTCAACTGGATGGTGTTCCTCGCCTCGCGCGGCCTCGGTGGCGTGCTCGCCGACGACATGGGCCTGGGCAAGACGCTGCAGTCGCTGGCCTTCATCAAGCACCGCCACGACGAGGACAAGGGCCTGCACCTGGTCGTCGCCCCGCGCTCGGTGGTGGACAACTGGTTCGACGAGACCAAGAAGTTCACCCCCGACCTGCCGGTGCACATCCACCTCGGCCTCGACCGCGCGCGCGACGAGCGCCGCCTGCCCAAGTCGGGCATCCTGCTGACCAGCTACAACATCCTGCAGCGCGACATCCGCATGCTGGGTGCGATCGAGTACTCGACCGTGATCCTCGACGAGGCGCACGTCATCAGGAACCCCGAGGCCAAGACCACGCGCGCCGCGCTGAAGCTGGTGTCCAAGCGGCGCATGTGCCTGTCCGGCACCCCGGTGCAGAACTGCGCCGAGGACCTGTGGCCGATCTTCCACTTCCTGATGCCCGGATTCCTCGGCCGTCGCAAGACGCTGAAGGAGACCCTGCAGGACGACCCCGAGGCGATCCACCGCCTGCGCGACCGTGTCGCGCCCTTCGTGCTGCGCCGCATCAAGAAGGAAGTGGCCACCGAGCTGCCGCCCAAGACCGAGATCCTGCTGCACGCCGAGATGGATGAGGGGCAGCGCGGATTCTACAACGAGCTGCTCGAGAAGGAGCGCGTCGGGGTCATGGACCTGCTCGGCTCGAAGGGCCTCGAACGTTCACGCGTGTCGATCCTCGCCGCGATCACCCGCCTGCGCCAGGCCGCCTGCGCCCCGGCCCTGGTCGGCGGCGAGATGGTGCCGTCGTGCAAGATCGACCTGTTCCTCGACCTGGTCGATGAACTGGTCTCTGAGGGCCACCGCGCCCTGGTGTTCAGCAGCTTCACCAAGTTCCTCGGCCTGATCGAGCAGCGCCTGCAAGAGAAGCAGATCACCTACCAGTACCTCGACGGCCGCACGCGCGACCGCTCGGCCAAGGTGAAGGCGTTCCAGAACGGCACCGATCCGCTGTTCCTGATCTCGCTCAAGGCTGGTGGCGTCGGTCTCAACCTGACCGCCGCCGACTACGTGATCATCCTCGACCCGTGGTGGAACCCGGCTGCGGAAGAACAGGCCGCCGACCGCGCCTACCGCATCGGCCAGGACAAGCCGGTGATGGTCTATCGCATCGTCACCGTCGAATCGATCGAAGAGCGCGTGCTGCGCCTGCAGGCCGAGAAGCGCCGCCTGATCGGCGACCTCGCCCTCGAAGGCCTGGCCCGCGCGCTGGAGGCCGGCGACGTCGAGAAGCTGTTTGC
>JFJP01001228.1_pt1 | contig 23529 bp, 24 predicted proteins | sample 431651 | NCBI WGS metagenome assembly JFJP01 (sample SAMN02602958, study PRJNA72255) | Microbial mat metagenome, whole genome shotgun sequencing project. | biome: fresh water; feature: sink hole; material: water; isolation source: purple microbial (photo- and chemosynthetic) mats found in...
GAACATTAGATACAACAGGAAAATTACCTCAAAAACCAATTATATTTTCAAAACCACCTACAACAGTAACGGCAACTAATACCGAAATCATCAAAAATACCAAGTTGACTTCGCAATTGGATTGGGAAGTGGAATTGGCAGTTGTCATTGGTAAAAAAGGAAAATACGTTCCAAAAGCCGATGCATTGGATTATGTTTTTGGTTACACGGTAATTAATGATATTTCTGCTCGCGATTGCCGTCGTGAAGGACAATGGATTGTTTCTAAAGGACAAGATACGTTTGCGCCAATGGGACCAATTTTAGTAACCAAAGACGAAATAGAAAACCCACACAATTTGAATTTATCTTTAAAAGTAAATGGTGTTGAAAAACAAAATTCAAATACTAAATTCTTGTTGTTCAATATTAATGATTTAATTGAAGATTTGAGTATAGTTTTCACTTTAGAACCTGGAGATATTATTGCAACAGGAACTCCAGCAGGCGTTGGCGCTGGAAGAAATCCTCAAGAATGGCTATACGATGGAGATGTTATTGAAGCTACTGTAGAAGGAATTGGAACGATTGTGAATATGGTTAAGGAGATATAAGCCCCCTAACCCCCGAAGGGGGAATTTAAAAAAGGCAGATAAACAAACTTATTAATATATAAAAAAATGACAAACATAACGCAAAAAGCCTCTCCTTCGGAGGGGTTGGGGAGGCTATACAGAATAGGACAAATAGTTCCATCAAGTAACGTAACGATGGAAACCGAAATACCAGCAATCTTTCGTTCACGTGAAACCATTTTACCAGAACGATTTACGTTTCACAGCAGTAGAATGAGAATGAAAAAAGTAACGAAAGAAGAACTCGAAGCTATGGATGCTATGAGTTTAAAATGTGCTCAAGAATTGTCTGATGCGCATGTAGATGTAATGGGTTATGCTTGTTTGGTTGCCATTATGAGTATGGGTCGGGGATATCATTGTGTTTCGGAAGTAAATTTACATCAAGAAACGGTTGCTAATGACTTCCCTACTCCAATTGTTACTTCGGCTGGTGCTTTAATAAATGGATTGAAAGTTTTGGGTGCCAAACAAATCTCCATCATAACTCCTTATATGCGACCATTGACCGATATGGTTGTGGATTATATTGAAAATCAAGGCATCAAAGTAAAACAAAGTATTGCATTAGAAATTCCAGATAATTTGGAAGTTGCTGCTCAAAATCCGATGAATTTGCTAGAAATTTACAAACAATTGGATTTGACCGATGTAGATGTTTTAGTGGCTTCGGCCTGTGTGCAAATGCCTTCATTAGAAGCTATTGATTTAATTCAGGCAGAATGTGGAATTCCAGTAACTTCGGCTGCAGTTTGCACTACGTATGAAATGATGAAGAAATTAGGAATTGAAGCTAAATCTGCCATTGGTGGCGAATTATTAAATGGAAAATATTAATTGGGAAACTATAAACGGAAAATTAGTAACTAATTTAAAGTTCAAATCGCAAACTGAGTTGGTTGAATTCCTTTTGAAAGTTGCTTATCTTGCTGATGAGATGAACCATCATCCTGATTGTAAAATTCATAAAGCATTTCAATTAGAAATTTCATTATTTACCCATGATAAAAATGAAATTACAGATTTGGATTATCAATTGGCTCAAAAGATAGATGGTAAAATTACTAATTAAAGAAATATGAAAAACTTAATCGCATTCATTGCTGCTTTTTTTGCAGCCAAAAAAACAAAATTTGGTTGCTTTGGAACTGTAATTGTATTTATTGTTGTGTATTGGTTGGTGAAGAAAATTTTATAAATAAAAAAGGAATTCAAACTATTTTGAACTCCTTTTTTTATTTCATATTTTTTACTTTTTACCCAGCATCAATTCTTTAATATATTTTACTGGTGCGCTGCCATAACTTAAGAATTTTTCATGAAATTTCTTTAAATCAAATTGGTCGCCATCGTTCTTTTTTAACGTTTCTTTAAAGTCATAAATCTCCGTGTAACCTGTAAAATAAGAACACAATTGTACTTGAGATAAAGTAGCTCTTTTCCATTTACCATCAGCTTCAGCTTGTTGTTGAAAGGCTTCATTGGTTAGCAAACTAATAGCTTCTTCTTTCAACATATTTTTGGTGTGAACACTATAATCTAAAATAGTATTGCACACTGTTCTCAAATTCCATTTATAATACATCAACCACATTTCGTCAGAGTTTTTGTAACCGCTTTCCAACATCATTCTTTCGGTATAAACAGCCCAACCTTCTACCATTGCTCCGTTTCCTAAAATAGATTTGATAATACTTGGCGATTGATTGCTGTAAACCAATTGGGTATAATGACCAGGTACCGCTTCGTGAATGTTCAAAATTTGTAAAATATAATCGTTGTATTCTCGCAAATAACTTTCAGAACGTTCGGCTTTCCAACCTGACATACTTCCAACATTGTAATACGTATTAGCATTTTTATCGTAAGGTCCAGGAGAAGAAATAGAAGCGCCAGCAACTCCAGCCATATAATCGGGTTCTTTTCTAACTACTAACGGTTTTGACGGATCAATATAAAGTAAGTTTTTAGCTTTCACATAAGCCGTAAGTTCTGGAATTTGCTTTTCTATTTCTGATTGGAATTTTTCTGGTGTTGTATGTTGCAACGATATTTTATCAATAACTTGACGAATAACTTGCAATTTATCAGTTGGCTTTGGAGCTGAACCAAGATATTTTGACCACAATTTATCGGCTAAAACAAACATTTTTTCGTGCAAATCTTTCTTATGATTAATTGCTTTCTGATAAATTTCGTCGGCTGAATAACTTGATTGAATGTCGAAATCAAATTTCTTAGCATACAATTCTTTTCCTAATCTAAATGATCTCGGTGTTTTGTTATCCAGTTTCTGCAACCAAGTAACATAACTTTTAATAGCTTCAACCGATTTTATTGCTTTTTTTAAAATAGTAGTTTTCTCTGTTGCCGATAATTTACTTTTCTCCAAAGCAGTTTTTAAATCGGATTCAAATACTGAAATGCCACCCAAATTCTGGTCGATGGCTAATTGTGTATGTTCAACAGTTGGATTTTTTATGTTCTCTTTTGCAGTTTCATAATACGCTGAAATGTTGTCCATTTTAGTCCCAAAATTCTTCAATCGAGTTTCTAAAGTGTCGTAACTTCCGTTTAATATTTTGGCAAAAGAACCACAAACATTATAATGGGAAGGATTCCAAGTATCAGATTTTAATTCGTTAATAGAAAAAAGAGAACCTTCTGCATAATTCTTAATCATGTAAAAATCCGTTTTATTATTATCAGATAAATTGTTTACCGAATACTTCTGCAACGAATCTAAATTGGCTTTAGCAAAATTTACTAATTTTTTAGAATAATCGGCATTTGGCACGACCAAAACACTATCATATTTATGAAAACCTACATTGGAAGCCCAACCAGGATTTAATTTCCATAAATTGTCTACAAATGTTTTTTTATAATTTTCGAAATCTGAATCAGTTTTAACACATTCTTCTTTTTTAAAAGATGCAAATAATAAAACAAGACTTAAAGCAACAATACATTTTTTCATATATGTAAAATTTGATTTGTTAGTGGTCATATATGGTATCGCCTTTTTATTTATAGGTGTTTGCTTGCGCAAACTTGTTGTTAATTTTGATTTGTTAGTGGTCATATATGGTATCGCCTTTTTATTTATAGGTGTTTGCTTGCGCAAACTTGTTGTTAATGGCGATTTCATAAAAGCAAATTTAAGAAGCTAAGGTACATTATTTCACTAATTATTCAAAATAATTTAATTTATCTAAACAATTTATAAATGAAAAAAAAATAGTTCGATTACCCGAGAGCTTGCTATAACTGGCGAAGCATTTATCAATTGTTTGCAACTAACTTGTTTTTAGGGCGATTTGATAAGTAAATGAAGTCGTTATAACTTGTTTTAATTTATTGCCCTTTTTTTTACAATAATTTTAATACATCGTTCGTTCTATTAATAGTAAATTGCACCAAATTAAATACCATTATGGATAAAATCAAAATACTTTGGGTGGATGATGAGATTGATTTGTTAAAACCACATATCATTTTTTTAGAGAAAAAAAATTATGAAGTAACTACATGTAATAATGGTCGTGACGCTGTAGATATTTTTGCCGAAAACAATTTTGACATAGTTTTCCTAGACGAAAATATGCCCGGAATGAGTGGATTGGAAACGTTATCTGAAATTAAAGAAAAAAAATCTTCTACGCCAGTAATAATGATTACTAAAAGTGAAGAAGAGTATATTATGGAAGAAGCAATTGGTTCTAAAATTGCCGATTACCTTATTAAACCAGTAAATCCTAATCAGATTTTATTAAGTTTGAAAAAGAATTTAGATCACTCAAGATTAATTTCAGAAAAAACGACTTTAGATTATCAAAAGGAATTTAGAAAAATTGCTTTAGAACTCTCTATGGTAAATTCTTATGAGGATTGGATTGAGTTATATAAAAAGTTAATTTTTTGGGAGTTACAGTTAGAAAACATTGAAGATACCAATCTTATTGAAATTCTTGAGTCTCAAAAAGTAGAAGCCAATTCACAATTTGGTAAGTTTATAGAACGAAATTACGAAGATTGGTTTGCTTCGCTAGCTCCGTCAGTTCGCCAAAAAGGCTCGGGTGAACCAAAAGATAAACCTATTCAATCTCATACTCTATTTAGAGAATTAGTTGTTCCAGAATTAGTAAAAAAAGATAAACCAGTACTTTTTATTGTAATTGACAATTTACGTTATGATCAATGGAAAGCTATGGAAAGTACCATTAATAATTATTACAAATTAGAGAAAGAAACACCTTATTTTGCAATACTTCCAACGGCTACACAATATGCTAGAAATGCCATATTTTCTGGATTAACTCCTTTAGAAATGGAAAAACAATTTCCTCAATATTGGAAAAATGATGTTGAAGAAGGTGGCAAAAATTTATATGAAGCTGAATTTTTATCAGCACATTTAAAACGTTTGGGATTAAACATAAAACAAGATTATTTCAAAATCACAAATTTGGCTGGTGGAAAAAAATTAGCCGATAATTTTAGAAGTTTAAAAGACAATAACTTAGTTACGGTTGTATACAATTTTGTAGATATGCTCTCTCATGCTAAAACTGAAATGGATGTTGTAAAAGAATTGGCATCAGATGATAAAGCCTACCGTTCTTTGACATTGAGTTGGTTTAAAAACTCTCCATTGTTGGATATAATTCAACAAGGCCAAAAATTGGGATTCAAATTAATAATTACTACAGATCACGGAACTATAAATGTAAAAAATCCATCTAAAGTAATTGGCGATAAGAATACTAGTTTAAACTTAAGATACAAAACAGGAAGAAGTTTAACTTATGAAGATAAGGATGTTTACGCCATCAAAGACCCAAAAAAAATTGGTTTGCCTGCCATAAATATGAGTAGTTCTTATATTTTTGCAAAGAATGATAACTTTCTGGCTTACGTAAATAATTATAATCATTATGTTAGTTACTACAGAAATACCTATCAACATGGTGGAATTTCTTTAGAAGAAGTTATTGTTCCTTTTTTAGTTTTCAATCCGAGATAAAATAGTTTTTAGTACTCAGTATTCATCATACAAAAACAAACAATGAATACTTAAATCTAAAATAAGATTAGTTATGGAAATAATTTTTACATTAGATGAAATTGATGCCGTTGCGAAAAAAATCATATCAGAAAATCCAAAAAAAGTGATACTTTTTAATGGACTAATGGGCGTTGGAAAAACAACTTTAATAAAATTTTTAGCTAAAAATTTAGGTGTTAATGAGGCTACTAGCAGTCCAACCTTTTCTTTAGTTAATGAATATCAAATAGCTAATAATCAATATATTTATCATTTTGATGTTTATCGATTGAAGAAGGAAACAGAAGCTTTGGATATGGGTATTGATGAATATCTTTATTCAGGCAATTGGTGTTTTGTCGAATGGGCAGAAAATATTCCAAATTTAATTCCTGAAGAACATTCTAAAATAAAAATCGAAACACTTCCTGATGGAAAAAGACATTTGATTTTAACATAGAGTACTTTTTAAAATTAAAATTCCAATTGTAATTAGTATTTAATTTTTTGTAACTTGTGCCATAATTCATTTGTAACTATGTCACTTACACCTTTTACAAAACAACAACTTCTTCCTCAAGAAGAAAAATTAGAAATAGCTCGTCACAAAAGCGAATTGTTTATTGGTATTCCAAAGGAAACAAGTTATCAAGAGCGACGTATTTGCTTAACGCCAGATGCTGTTAATTCTCTAACTTCTCACGGACATCGTGTAATGATGGAAGCTGGTGCAGGTGAAAGCTCTAGTTATACTGATAAAGAATATAGTGATGCTGGTGCAGAAATTACAAATGATACTAAAAAGGTACTTTCTTGCCCAATGCTTTTAAAGGTCGAACCACCTACAATGGCAGAAATAGAATTGATGCATCCCAATTCTTTAATTATTTCAGCTATTCAATTAAAAACCAGAAAGAAAGAATATTTTGAAGCACTTACCAAAAAGAAAATTACTGCATTAGCATTTGAATACATAAAAGATGAAGATGGTTCTTATCCTGCTGTAAAATCATTGAGTGAGATTGCAGGAACAGCCTCAGTACTTATTGCAGCTGAATTAATGATAAACAACCAATTTGGAAAAGGATTGTTATTTGGAAATATTACTGGGGTACCTCCAACTGATGTTGTCATACTTGGTGCTGGAACGGTTGGTGAATTTGCAGCAAAAACAGCTATAGGGCTTGGAGCAAGTGTAAAAGTATTTGATAATTCAATTACTAAGTTAAGACGACTTCAAAATAATTTGAATCACCGAGTTTTTACATCTACAATACAGCCAAAATCATTATTAAAAGCACTGCGAAGATGTGATGTTGCTATTGGAGCAATGAGAGGAAAAGACCGTTGCCCAGTTGTAGTTACTGAAACAATGGTGGAACACATGAAAAAAGGAGCCGTAATTGTTGATGTAAGTATAGATACTGGTGGCTGTTTTGAAACTTCAGAAATTACTACTCACGAAAAACCAACTTTTATTAAAAGTAATGTTATTCATTATTGTGTGCCAAATATTCCTTCAAGATATTCTAAAACAGCATCGTTATCAATAAGTAATATTATTACTCCTTATCTCCTCCAAATTGCTGAAGATGGTGGAATAGAAAGCGCCATAAGATGCAATAAAGGACTGAAAAACGGAATTTACTTATACCACGGCATTTTAACCAATAAGGCTATTGGAGATTGGTTTAACCTACCGGATAGTGATATAAATTTAATAGTTTTTTAAATTAGTATTCCTTCTAAAATAATTCTGTTTAGTTTACATTTGCAAAAAAAAAGAATGAAATTTTATCAAAGATTAGCCTATTATTTAGTTGGATTGATTATGGGAGCTTTTGTTGTAGCTCTTGTTTTGTCAGGTAAAGATACACGATGTAATTATTTTCCTAATGCACGTGTATTAAATGATTTAAGAAACAAACCTTTCAATTATAGTATTGAAGCTTCTAGAAAACTATCAGAAGATTGGATTGATACCATTGATATAAAAAACACATTAACCTATGGTGATGTAGATTTTGACAAAAGTAATATTGTTTATCAAAAAGGTAAATTATATGTTATTGAAGGAAAAACAACTAAGAATGATACAATCACATTGAGAGTAATTAATTATCCAAACAAAGCCGTTTTAGAAGATATTATTAGAAAGAAATAATAAAATAAAAACTCCGAGTAAAATCGGAGTTTTTTTATTTTAGATAAAGTAGTTTTTATTTTATAAATTCAATCTTTTGAGCTTCTTCAACATTAACGCTGTCAAAAAAACCTTGCTCGTTCATCCAATCATCACTAAATACTTTACTCATATATCTAGAACCATGATCAGGAAAAATTACAACAACATTACTTTCTGATGTAAATTCACCTTCTTCGGCAAATTGTTTTACTGCTTGTAAAGCTGCACCTGAAGTATATCCTACAAACAAACCTTCTGTTTTAGCAATTTCTCTTGTAGTATGAGCACTTTCTTCATCGGTAACTTTCATGAATTTATCAATCGATTCAAAGTCGGTTGCTGTTGGTATTAAGTTTTTACCTAAACCTTCAATTCTATAAGGATAAATTTCGTCGTTGTCAAATTCTTTCGTTTCATGGTATTTTTTTAAAACCGAACCAAAAGCATCAACACCTAAAATTCTTACTTTAGGATTTTTCTCTTTAAGGTATTTTGCAATACCAGAAATAGTTCCACCTGTTCCACTACAAGCAACAAGATGAGTTATTTTCCCTGAAGTCTGTTCCCAAATTTCTGGACCTGTAGTCATATAATGAGCATCAATATTCAATTGATTAAAATACTGATTAATGTAAACAGAACCTTTAGTTTCCTCGTGCAATCGTTTTGCAACATTATAATACGAACGCTCATCATCTGCAGAAACATGCGCAGGACAAACATAAACTTTGGCACCTAAACTGCGTAGCATGTCAATTTTATCCTTAGATGACTTAGAACTCACCGCCAAAATGCAGCTGTAACCCTTAATGATACTTACCATAGCCAAACTAAAGCCTGTGTTACCAGAAGTAGTTTCGATAATGGTATCGCCTGGTGTTAAAATTCCTTGTCTTTCAGCTTCCTCAATAATGTATAATGCAATTCTGTCTTTTGAAGAATGTCCTGGATTGAAGGCTTCAACCTTAGCATAGAAGTTACCTTCTAAATTTTCGGTTACTTTGTTCAGCTTAATAAGAGGTGTATTTCCTATTAATTCCAAAACATTATTGTAGGCTTTTATTTCTTCTTTCATAAATAAAAAATTAGTGTCGAGGCAAAATTTTTAAAATTAGCTTGCCACAAAACCTTGCAAATTTAATAAATTAATTTTTAATTTTTTCTAAATCTAACAAAAAACTGAATTCTTTAGCAACTTCTTTAAGAGATTCAAATCTTCCCGATGCTCCTCCATGTCCTGCATCCATATTTGTATCCATAAATAATTGCTTAGAATTGGTTTTTAACACTCTTAATTTTGCTACCCATTTAGCTGGTTCCCAATATTGTACCTGAGAATCATGTAATCCAGTAGAAATATACAAATTAGGATAATCTTGCTCTTTCACATTATCATAAGGGGAATAGGACAACATATAATCGTAATATTTTTTAACATTTGGATTGCCCCATTCGTCATATTCTCCTGTTGTTAATGGAATTGTATCGTCTAACATAGTAGTTACAACATCAACAAAGGGTACTTGAGCAATAACTCCATTGTATAATTCAGGATTCATATTAATTATTGCACCCATTAATAATCCTCCAGCAGAACCACCTTCGGCATATAAATGTTCGGCAGAAGTATATTTTTCAGCAATTACTTGTTTGGAACAATCAATAAAATCGGTAAATGTATTTTTCTTTTTTAATAATTTTCCATCTTCATACCACGTTCTTCCCATGTCTTCACCACCACGAACATGAGCAATGGCATAGATAAATCCTCTATCTAACAAACTTAATCTGGTTGTAGAAAAATAAGGTTCCATTGTCATTCCATAAGAACCATAAGCATACAAAAGAAACGGATTTTTACCATTTAGCTCCACTCCTTTTCTATACACCATAGACATTGGAATTTTTGTTCCGTCTTGAGCAGTTGCCCAAATACGTTCTTCAATATAATTGTTTTTATCAAATTTTCCTCCTAAAACTTCTTGCTCTTTTAAGATGTTTTTTTCTTTAGTGCGCATATTAAAATCAATCACCGATGACGGAATTGCCATAGATTGATAGCCATAACGAAGAATTTCTGTATCAAAATCAATATTTGTTGTGGTATAAGCGGTGTAAGTTTCGAGTTCAAAAGGTAAATAGTATTCACCTTCACCACTCCATGGCATAATTCGGATTTTATTCAACCCATCAAAACGTTCTGAAACTACCAAATAATCTTTAAAAATATCAATACCTTCCAATAAAACCTCTTCTCTGTGTGGAATTAAATCTACCCAATTTTCTTTTGAAGTTTTATCTTCTGGTGTTTTCATTACTTTAAAATTGGTAGCATCATCTTTATTGGTAACGATATAAAAACTATCTTCATAATGTGAAATCGAATATTCTAACTCACGAGTACGCTTTTGAAAAACTTTAAATTGTTCATCAGGGGTTGAAGACAATAGTATTTGAAATTCAGAAGTTAAAGTACTTTCAGAAGAAATAATTAAATACTTTTTTGACTTAGATTTATATATCGAAACATTAAAAGTGTCGTCTTTTTCGAAATAAACTACAACATCTTCAGTTGGATTTGATCCTAATTTATGTTTGTAAATTCTATCAGGACGAAGGGTAACTTCATCCTTTCTTGAGTAAAACAAAGTTTTATTATCACTTGCCCATGTAGCGCCACCAGTAGTGTTTTCAATCTTAATTGGAAGGATTTCGTTGGTTTCTAAATTCTTAATTTGAATGGTGTATTGACGTCTTGAAACCGTATCAACACCAAAAGAAACCCATTGATTATCTTCACTTATACTAATGCCATTTAAGTTAAAATAAGCATGTTCTTTTGCCATTTCGTTGCAATCAAACATAATTTCTTCTTTGGCTTCTAATGAACCTTTTTTTCGGGAATGAATAGGATAATCCTTACCTTTTTCAAATCTGGTGATGTAATAATATCCATTATAAAAATAAGGAACCGACGCATCATCTTCCTTAATTCTTGCCTTCATCTCCTCAAATAAATCTTTTTGAAAGTCTTTAGTATGCGCTGTTGATAGATTGTAATAATCATTTTCTTTATTCAAATAATCAATAACTTCTGGGTTTTCTCTATCGTTTAACCAATAATAATTATCTGTTCTAACGTGCCCATGTTTTTCAAGTTCATGTGGAATAATTTTAGCAATTGGTGGTTGTATTTTTGTACTCATAATTGTTTTAAAATTCTAAGCAAATGTATTGCAAACTTATCCTTACTATATGTTAACTTGTAAGATTGATATTAACATTGTTATTGACATTTTTTTGGAACACAGATTGAAGAAATTTAAGAAATTATTGAAGTTGAATTTTGCACTTCCCTTCGATAAACTCAGTGCAAGCTAGCTCAGTGTGACATTTGATTTTTGAAGTTGAATTTCCTAATTTTGCTCAAATAAATATTTAAAATTATGTTTGGAGATATCATGGGAATGATGGGTAAACTTAAAGAAACCCAACAAAAAATTGAAGAAACTAAAAAACGAAAGGATACTGTTTTAGTTGATGAACAAAGTAATGACGGCTTATTAAAAGTTACTCTAACTGCTAATCGAAAAATAAAATCAATTGAAATTGATGAAAGTTTGTTACAAGACAAAGAGCAACTTGAAGATTATTTGATTCTTACTCTGAACAAAGCCATAGAAAAGGCGACTAACGTTAATGAAGCTGAATTAGGAGCTGTAGCTAAAGATGGAATGCCAAATATTCTTGGAATGGATATGTTTAAATAAATTCTAAAAAATAAATTCCAAATTCTAATCTTAAATTAATAAATTGGAATTTGGAATTTTTTAAAATTGGATTTTTGTGAGTGCTTCCATAACATAGCTATGCATCACTTCTTTATAATCTAAATGGGTTACAATACGAAGTTTTCCCTGTCCCATAGAACTGATGTGGATGTTTTTTTGTTTTAATTTTTCAATAACCCATTTGTCTTCCAAGGATGGTCTTACTGAAAAAATTAAGATATTAGTTTCAATAGGTTCCACTTTTTCAACCCAAGGAAGAGCACTCAACAATTCTCCTAATTCTTTAGCACGTCTATGATCATCTTCCAATCGAAGCATGTTGTGTTGCAATGCAAACATTCCTGCTGCCGCTAAATATCCCGATTGGCGCATTCCTCCTCCAAATATTTTTCTAATACGAAGAGCACGTTTCATATCGGCTTTAGTTCCTAATAGTAAGGAGCCAATTGGAGCGCCAAGTCCTTTAGATAAACAAACCGAAATCGTGTCGAATAATTCACCAAATTGTTTTGGATGCTGTTTTTTGGCCACCATAGCATTCCACAATCGAGCGCCATCCAAATGATATTTTAAATTATTCTCTGTGCAAACTTGTTTTATCTTTCTTAATTCAGTCAAATCATAACAAGCGCCACCACCTTTGTTAGTAGTGTTTTCAATGCTTACTAAAGTAGTTAAGGGTGCGTGATAAAATTCAGGATCATTAATGGCGTTTTTAACTAAATCTGCCGTAATCATTCCTCGTTTTCCATCAACTAAACAACAAGAAACACCACTGTTAAAAGAAGCTCCGCCACCTTCATAATGATAAATATGAGAATATTTATCGCAAATTACTTGTTCACCAGGTTGCGTATGAAGTTTTATTGCAGTTTGATTAGCCATAGTTCCACTCGGAAAAAATAGCGCTGCTTCCATTCCAAATAATTGAGCAACAGCAGATTCTAATTCATTTACCGTTGGGTCTTGCTTGTAAACATCATCACCTACTTTGGCATTAAACATAAACTGCAACATTTCGTTGCTGGGTTTGGTTACGGTGTCACTAACTAAATTTATTTCCATATCAATTTCTGATGCATTATATTTGCATTTACAAAATTACATTATTTATGACAAATACCGAACAAATTAAAGGTATTGTAGAACGTCTTGGTGCGTTAAGGAGGTATCTTTGACATTGATGCCAAACTTATTGAGATAACCAACGAAGAGGAAAAGACCTTTGCGCCAGACTTTTGGAACAATGCCAAACAAGCAGAACTGATTGTTAGAAACCTACGTTCTAAGAAAAAATGGGTAGAAGATTTTGAAAAAGCACATTCTCTTGCCGAAGAACTTCAAATGACTTATGACTTTTATAAAGAAGGTGATGCCACTGAAGAAGAATTGGATACCCAATATGATTTAACCAATAATTTATTGGAAGATATCGAATTCAGGAATATGCTTTCTGATGAAGGTGATAATCTAAGCGCTGTGTTGCAAATTACGGCGGGTGCTGGCGGAACTGAAAGTTGTGATTGGGCTTCTATGTTAATGCGAATGTATTTGATGTGGGCAGAAAAACAAAAATACAAAGTAAAAGAATTAAACTTTCAAGAAGGCGACGTTGCTGGAATTAAAACGGTGACTTTAGAAATTGAAGGTGATTTTGCTTTTGGATATTTAAAAGGTGAAAATGGTGTGCATCGCTTGGTACGAATTTCTCCTTTTGATAGTAATGCCAAACGTCATACTTCTTTTGCTTCAGTTTATGTATATCCATTGGTTGATGATACTATAGAAATTGAAATAAATCCAGCTGATATTGAGATTACAACAGCGCGTTCAAGCGGTGCTGGTGGACAAAATGTCAATAAAGTAGAAACCAAAGTACAATTAGTTCACAAACCAACCGGAATTCAAATTCAGTGTTCAGAAACGCGTTCGCAACATGATAACAGAAATCGTGCGATGCAAATGTTAAAGTCGCAATTGTATGAAATTGAATTAAAAAAACAATTAGCTCAAAGAGCCGATATTGAGGCTGGAAAGATGAAAATCGAATGGGGTTCGCAAATTAGAAATTATGTGATGCAACCTTATAAATTGGTCAAAGATGTGCGCACCGGAAAAGAAACTAGCGATGTTGATGGCGTAATGAACGGTGAGATTGATGGATTTTTGAAAGCTTATTTAATGATGATGGGGCAAAAAGTAGAAGAATAAAAAAAAGCCCCAATAGTTTCAAACTTTTTGGGGCATATTTAATAAGGATTATGAATTGCTTCGCCAGTTCGCAAGCTCGAGTCAATATAGTCCTGTAATCACGAAGCTTCGGGAGGACTATTTTCATTCTATCCCGAATTTTAGGGACAAGTAATCGGTATTATACCATAAACTTTTGGACTATTAAATAAATATTATTGGTGTAAATTCAGCAATAGGATTTATATTTATAAAAAAATAATTAACTATTTTTTTGTTTTAGCTTTCGGTTTTTCAGCCGTTTCTTTTTTCTTTTTAACTTCTTCTACAACTTGCTCTTTAACAGCTTCAGCATTTTGCATCGCCAATTCGCTATCGCTCGGGTCAATTTTTGGCTCTTCTTTAGAAACCATACCTTTAGCTTGAAGCATGTTATACCAATTTAATACCTTCTTAATATCAGATGGATAAACTCTATCTTCATCATAGTTGGGCACAATTTGAGAAAAATAAGCAATCAGTTTTGCTGGGTCTTCTTTGTGAGAAATTGTTGGTCCTTCGTTTTCTTTAACAGCGATTGCTCTTAAAATTTCAACCAATGGTTTTTCTTCACTATGCGTGTACATTGAAATTTCAGAAAGTAAACTTACATTACTTTTCATTCCAACAGTAATTTTCTTTCCATCTAATAATGACTCAGCAACAAAACCTGAACGCGTTTGAATTTTCAATTCATACAAACCTGGTTTTCCTGAAATGGCTAATATTTTCTCTACATTCATTTTCTAAAAATTATTTTAAGCGGTGGCAAATATAACTAAATAAAATTCCAATAATCAAAACTCAAATCCCAATTTTGTAACTTCACTAAAATTTTTGAGTTTGGAATTTCCTTTTTGGAATTTAAAAAAACTATCTTCCTTTTTTATTACAAAATCTCATTTTATAATCGGGTCTTGCTTTCCCATCCATAATATTTTGTAGTTTCTTTTTAAGTAACGTACGTTTTAGAGTAGCTATTTTATCGGTAAATAAAATTCCTTCAATATGGTCGTATTCGTGTTGTATTACTCTGGCAATCAAGCCATCATAAACTTCTGTTTTTTTGTTAAAATTTTCATCAACATATTCAATAGTAATGGTTTCTTTTCTATAAACATCTTCACGAACATCTGGAATACTCAAGCATCCTTCGTTAAAACCCCACTCCTCGCCTTCTTCTTTCAACATTTTGGCGTTGATGAATGTTTGTTTGAAACCTTTGAGTTGTTCTTGTTTTTCTTTTGATAAATCTTTGCTATCGCTAAAAGGTTCGGTATCAATTACAAATAATCGAATAGGCAAACCTACTTGTGGAGCAGCCAAACCAACACCATAAGCATTATACATGGTATCATACATATTATGAATGATTTCTTGCAGATTTGTATGTTCTGAAGTAATATCATCACATACTTTTCTTAAAACTGGATCGCCGTAGCCAACTATTGGTAATATCATTCTGATTTTAGATTTTATATTTTAGATTTTTAGAATCCAAAGTGCAAAAGTAATTAAAAAAATAAATTAGAATTGTAATTTGAAAGTTTTGATTTTTACAATTTCATACATTTACTATGTAATTTTAAATCGCAATAAGTAATCTTGCAACATTATTGTAGCGGCTATTTCGTCAACCAAACTTTTGTTTTGTCGCTGTTTTTTTTTCAATCCACTATCAATCATGGTTTGAAAAGCCATTTTAGAGGTAAAGCGTTCATCAACGCGTTCCATCTTCATTTGAGGAAATTCTGACTTGAATTTGCAAACAAATTTTTCAATAATTTCAGCACTTTCAGAAGGTTGACCATTCATTTGTTTGGGTTCGCCAACAATAACTTTTTCAACTTTTTCTTTGGTAAAATAATCCTTCAAAAAATCTATAATAGTTTCTGAAGGTATTGTAGTTAAACCTGACGCAATTATTTGAAAATCATCAGTAACTGCAATTCCTGTTCTTTTTATTCCATAATCAATAGAAAGTATTCTTGGCATTATTTTTTTTTCAAAGATACTAAATAACCTAACTTGTTTTATATTTGTGAAAATTTAAAACAATGCAAAACTTACAATCTACAATAGAAAAAGCTTGGGAAAACCGAGAATTATTAAAAGAAGAAACTACAATAAACACCATCAAAGAAGTAATTTATTTATTAGATAGTGGTAAACTAAGAGTTGCAGAACCAACAGATCACGAAGTTTCGGGAGGTTGGCAAGTAAACGAATGGGTGAAAAAAGCGGTAGTTATGTATTTTCCAATTCAAAAAATGGAAACACATGAAGTTGGTATTTTTGAATACCACGATAAAATGCTTTTAAAAACAGGCTATGCCGAAAAAGGAATACGTGTTGTGCCACCAGCAGTTGCAAGATATGGCGCTTACATTTCTAAAGGTGTAATTTTAATGCCAAGTTATGTAAATATTGGTGCTTATGTAGATGAAGGAACCATGGTTGATACTTGGGCAACAGTAGGAAGTTGCGCACAAATTGGTAAAGACGTTCACTTATCTGGTGGTGTTGGAATTGGTGGCGTTTTAGAACCATTGCAAGCTGCTCCTGTTATTATAGAAGATGGTGCCTTTATTGGTTCAAGATGCATTGTTGTTGAAGGCGTTCGTGTAGAAAAAGAAGCCGTTCTTGGAGCCAATGTATGCTTAACAGCTTCAACTAAAATAATTGATGTTACAGGAAACGAGCCTGTTGAATATAAAGGATTCGTTCCTGCTCGTTCTGTAGTAATTCCTGGTAGTTACACTAAGAAATTTGCTGCTGGAGATTTTCAAGTTCCATGTGCACTAATCATAGGAAAAAGAAAACCTTCAACCGATTTAAAAACATCGCTTAATGATGCTTTAAGAGAATATGATGTAGCAGTTTAAAATCAAATATTAATAAAAAAATCCGAAATTACGTTCGGATTTTTTTTACTTTTTTTAGTTTTCGTTTTAGGTATTTTTTCTTTGTAATTCTTCTCTTGAATTGAAGTGTTTTTTCTAGCAAAATTGCATGAATTTTCTCTTCTGGCTGACCAGTCAATTTGGCATATTTCTTGGCAACTATTTTAATCATAGCTCTTGACAACCACATTTTTTTATAATTATCCATTCGTTTTTCAATAGATAATTTTTCAAATTTCATGCGATTTAAATCAATTAGATAAAACTCAAATTGACTATTTCCTTTGTCTATAATTAAAGTATTTCCTGGTGAGTGATCTAAAAAATTTACATCGGCTTCGTGCATTTTGAATGTAAATTCAGTAAACTGCTCTAAAATACTATTTCGATTTGAAAACAACGGATTGTGAATTAACTCTCTGATGGTAAAATCATAATCAATTTGCTGACTGATATAAAAGCTATCTCCTAATAAACCAAAAGTATTTCGCTCTTCTATGTAGGCAATGGGTTCTGGTGTTAAAATGGAATGCTCTTTCAAATAATTAGCATAATCAAACGATCTTTTTGCTTTTGTACTTCTAAAAAAAGAATAAATAATCGATTTAAAGATACCTGGTTTTTTAAAAAACTTGATATTTACCTTTTCTGAACCTAAAAAATTTGATTTAATAGTATTTCGAGAACCTTTTACAATAAGATTTCCTTCTTCAAAAAAGCTTGTAACTAATTGAATTATAGTTTTTTCTTGTTTTTTATATTTAGGATTAAGGATAATCTTCACGGTTGGAGTTAATATTTTGGTTTAAAAGTATAAAAAATAGTACTTTGCACCAAGAAATAGTTTTTCTATTAAATCTATATTTATTTTAACACTTTGGGATGAAAATATTAATTATACAAAATAAGCGAATTGGAGATGTGCTAATTGCCTCGGTTATTGCCAATAATTTTAAAAGAAAATATCCCGATAGTGAAGTGCATTTTATGGCTTATGATTTTACAACTGGTGTATTAGAACAAAATCCGAATATCGATAAAATTATTGCTATTAAAGAAAAGGAACTCAAGAAAATAAAGAACTTATTTAAGTTCATTCTTGAAATTAGAAAAGAAAAATACGACATTATTTTTGATCCTTATTCAAAAACACAAAGTAGATTGATTTGTAAATTTAGTGGAGCCAAACAAACTATTGGCCATAAAAGTCGTAAACGATTTGGCAATTGGAACTACTATACGCATCCTACAGAAGGTTTGCAATCATCAACTAAATTCTGCGGAAAAGCTATTGAAGATCGTGTGCATCTTATTGAATATGCAGGCGATTTTGAACCCATTGACTACGAACCAAAATTATTTCTTTCTGAAAGTGAAAAAAATGAAAATTGGTTAAAAAACTATCGTGATAAAAAAGTAATCATGTTGGGTGTTTTAGGCAGTACGCCACAAAAATCAATGCCTTTTGAATATGTTGCAACAATTATAGATTACATAGCTAAAAATTATGATGCTTACCTCCTATTTAACTATTCACCACATCAAAAAAAAGATGCTTTAGCAATTTATGAAATGTGTCAATTTAAACAAAATATCATTTTAGATATCTATGCTCCAAGTATTAGAGATTTTATCAAATTAATGAATCAATGCGATGTGTTGGTTGCCAATGAAGGTGGAACGGTACATATTGCAAAAGCGCTTCAAAAACCAACTTTTACCATATTTTCACCTTATGTAAACAAAGCACATTGGGCAAGTTTTGAAGATGGAATTAAACATCATTCCATTCATTTGTTAGATAAAAAACCTGAAATTTATGGCGGATTTACTTATGAAAATCGTAAACAAATAGAACAAAATCCTAGAGCATTTTATCTTCAATTAACGCCTGAAATTATCATTCGTGATTTAGAAATTTTTCTAAAAAATAACCTATAATTACTTTACAAATTTTTCAAAATACCAATCTACTTGCTTTTGAAGTCCATCTTTTAGCGTAGATTTTGGTTTGTAGTTTAATAATTTTACAGCTTTATTGATAACCGCTGATGTCTTTTGTTGATCGCCTTTTCTTGCTGGTTGATGATCAATAACCAGTTTTTTATTCATTATCTCTTCTACAATCGAAATACCTTCTTGAGTTGTATTAACTACATCGGTTCCAAGATTAATAATTTCGCCATTTACAACAGATTCGTTACCAATAATTGAAGCCAATCCGTCAACAATATCTCCAACAAAAGTAAAACTTCTTTCATGTTTTACACTTCCTTCAAATAGTGGGAATGGTTGGTTATTATGCAGATTATCAATTAATTTAGTATATAACTTCTCTGGACGCTCTCTTGGACCATAAACAGAATATAAACGAATAGAACAGGCTTTTAATTTGTTAGTTCGTTCTAAACCTAGAACCAGTTGTTCTGCAGCAAGTTTTGTAGTTCCGTAAAATGAAATTGGTTTAGGAGTAACTTCTTCATCGACTGTAGCTACAGAACCATAAACAGATGAAGTAGAGATATTTACAAACAATTTTAAATTAGCATTATATTGTAAAACACTTTCAAGTAAGTTTTGTGTTGCAAAAATATTATTTGTCACATAATCATTTAAAGAAGTGTCAGAAGAGATTCCTGGTTGAGCAGCTAAATGATAAATATAATCAAAAGGAGTATCGAAAACCAATTTTAAATCGTCATTCAAATCTAATCTGTAAATTTTTACACCAACTTTTTCTAAATCAGATGCGTTTAATTCTTTTAGTTTTGCATCGTAGTAATCATTGAAATTATCAATTCCAACTACTTCATGATGCAACGAAGCTAACTTTTCACATAAGTGTGACCCAATAAAACCTGCTGCTCCGGTAACTAATATTCGCATAATGTAAAACTGTTATTTTTTTATTCCAAAGTTAGTCCAAACTATCTTTTTATCTCTAACTTCTTTTCTTATGGCTAAATTTGCTGCTAAAGATTCTGGGGTTTTGTAACCTCTTGCATGATCTAAATGCAAAACTATAGCTTTATGTCTTATCTGCTTTCCTTTTATACCATAATTTTCTAAACGCTCACCAAATTCTCTATCTGGACCGCCATATTTCATTCGCTCATCATACCCATTAATAGCAATCATATCAGCTTTAAAACCTGATGAATTACAATTATTAAACGAAGGATTGGTTGGTGAAATGATGTCTAAAAATTTACCTATCAAACTATTAGCTCCCAATTTTAAGGTATTTGAAAAACCTAATTTATCTATAGATTTTAACCAACTAACAGTAAAACATCTACCAGAAACAATGTCTTCTTTAGAAATTGCCTTACTAGTTGTCATTGGCAATTTGCAATAACCTCCAGATAAAAACTTTCCTTTTTCAGCTAAATTAGCATGCACTTCCACAAAATCTTGTCTCGGAATACAATCGCCATCGGTCATTAAAATATATTCGTGGTTGGCTTCTACAATAGCTACATTTAGAATTTCTTGTCTTCTATAGCCTAAATCTTCGTGCCATAAATGTCTAATTGGCACCGGATAATCCTTAGCATAAGAATCAATCAATTCCTTAGTAGAAGGTCTCGAACCATCATCAGCAATAATAATATCAAAATCTTTGTAGGTTTGAACACTATATCCAATTAGTACTTTTTCAAGCCATTCTTCTGCGTTGTAGGTGCTTATTATAACTGTTATTTTCATAATGTATCCAAAATAGTTTTGAATTGAAATTCTTTTTATTTATCAAAGATAGAGAATATTATATTTAAAATTGCTACTATCAAAAATGCTGATTCTTAATCAATCAATTTTAAAAGTATTGCTCTACTCTTAATATTTTTTTGCTTTAAATCAATTTCCTTCAAATTAGTAATTTTCAAATTAGTAAAACTATTAATTTGGATAAAATCTGATTTCCAACCAGATAGATTGTCACTTGAGATATCATTTTTAGAAAAAATAACATCCAAAAAGGCATTCAACAAACCGCTATAAGAAATCATAAAACTTCTAAAAAAACCAAGACCTTTTGATTGTAACCAAGACCTTTGAAAACACTTGGAAGAATAAATTATTTCTTGTGAAATTTTATCTGAAATCAATTTATTTATTGAGAAAGAAGCTCCATTTAAAAAGTAACCTTCTACTCTATTTTTAATATGTTGTTCTACAAAATCTGGTCGTGCTAAACAATTGGAATTGGTGATTAAAATATAATTTGTTGTGGCATTTTCGATAGCTTTTTTAACACAATCAGCACCATTATTTTCTTTGTCAAAGTTCCATAAAACAATTGGGAAAAAAACTTCTTTTTGAATGGATGTAATTGATTTTGAAATAGTTTCGTCAGAATTTTGATTTACTATTAGCATTTCGAAATTTCTAAAAGCTTGCGTATTGTAACTCCAAATTACCTTTTCAAGTGACTCGAAATTATCGTTAGCTACTACTATTACTGAAATATTCTTTTGCATAATTCGGCAAAGGTAACCTAATTTTATTAAATTTGTACTTACAAAAAAGCAAAATTAATGCCCACTCTTTCGGTTATAATTCCTACTTACAATGAAATTGACTACATAGACGATGCTCTAAAGTCAGTGGAATTTGCTAATGAAATTATAGTAATTGATTCCTTCAGTGAAGACGGAACTAAAGAAAGAGCTCTTGAATATGGTTGCAAGGTTTTGGAACGTAAATTTGATAATTTTTCTAATCAAAAAAACCATGCTATATACTATGCTACAGGAGATTGGATACTTTTTATTGATGCTGACGAACGAGTTTCTCAAAAACTTAAAAACGAAATTGTTTCCGTTATTGAAAAGAACCAATATTCTGGATATAAATTGAGTTTTCCTCATTTTTATATGAATCGTTTTCTTTATCATAAAGTTGACAAAGTAGTACGATTAGTAAAGAATAATAATGTAAAATTCACTGGTGATGTTCATGAAAAATTGCATGTTGATGGAAGCATTGGCAGTTTAAAAAACTTCATGATTCACTACACCTACAAAGGTTTATTTCATTTGATAAAAAAGAAAGATTCCTATTCTTGGTTTCAAGCCAATACATCAATCAAAAAAGGTAAGAAAGTAACTATTTTTCATTTGTTTTTCAAACCATTATACCGATTTTTCTCCTCCTATATTTTAAAAAGAGGTTTTCTTGATGGCGTTCCTGGCTTAGCTTTGGCGAGTATCAATGCTTATGGCGTTTTTTCAAGGTATGTAAAAATGATGCTTCTAGAAAAAAACATCAAGTAAAGATTAAAACAAACTCAGCTTCCCGACTTTAAGTTTCCATTTGAATTTAAACAACGTATCTTGCCCTTTAATATCAATTCGTTGCATTTCAAATTTATTTTTAACCGGAAATATATTCACTCTATTTCCAATTCTGAAAGCCATTTTTATTCCTTTTTTTTCTAAAATTATAAAAAACAGGTCCTTTTTTAATCTTTTTTTAGGAAAATTACCATAAGGATAAGCTAATGATGGATAAACATTTAAGTTATTTTTGGTAATAATATCGAAAGATTTATCAAAATCGTCTTCAATTTCTTGCTCTGATAAATCGGAATATTTTCTGTGATAAAAAGAATGATGTCCTAACTCTATAATTGAGGAATCTAAAGATTTTAATTCTTCTATTGTCATTATTTTCTCTGAACCATTATTCCATAAATCTGTTTTACCAATGTATGAAAAAGGAATGAAAAAAGTAGCTTTTATGTTGTGTTTTTTCAACAATGGCAAGGCATACAACAATTGATTCTCGGTTACATCATCAAAAGTTACAACCACAGATTTTGATGCAATAGATTGCATTTGTTCCAATTCAGACACAAATAATGAAGTGTAACCATTTTTATTTAAAAAGTCTAATTGTTCTTCAAACTTACTTGCAGACAGCGTTAAACCCAAACTTAAATCGTTGTTTGGAGTTATATTATGATACATTAAAACAGGTAATTTTGACACAAATATGATTTTGAAAATACTATTGGTGTAAAAATATTATATTTGTGTCATATTTCATCTATTTATATGTCTGAAAATAACGCTATACCCAAAATAACTGCCTTAGCCATTACTTTTAATGAAGAAGTTAACGTAAAAAGATATGTTGAAAGTTTATCTTTTGCAGATGAAATCATTTTTGTAGATTCTATAAGTAGCGATGCAACTGTAGAAATTGCTCAAAATATGGGTGTAAAAGTTATTGAGCGAAAATTTACAAACTTTTCTGAACAACGAAATTACGCCATCAGTCAAGCCAAGAACGATTGGATCGTATTTTTTGATTTAGATGAAATTATTACAAAAGAATTAGAAAGTGAAATCCAAGAAATTGTAGCAAATCATGAAGAAAATGTAGCTTTTTTTGTGAAAAGAAATTTCTTTTTCATGGGAAGGCACATCCATTTTGGTGGATGGCAAAGCGATAAAGCGGTGCGTCTTTTTAATAAAAATTTCTGTCAATACAATGGATTGGTGCATGAGGCAGTAAAAGCCAATGGTACTATTGGAATTCTTAAAAATAAACTGAATCACTTTAGTTATAAAAATTTTGACAACTATAATGATAAGCTTAATTTGTATAGTAAACTTCAGGCTGAAAATCTATACAACAAAAAAAGAAAACCCAATGCTTATCATTTTATTTTCAGACCATTATACCGTTTTTTATGGCAATATTTTTTTAGATTAGGAATTTTAGATGGTAAGGAAGGGTTTATTTTAGCTTA
>JFJP01037725.1_pt1 | contig 23528 bp, 18 predicted proteins | sample 431651 | NCBI WGS metagenome assembly JFJP01 (sample SAMN02602958, study PRJNA72255) | Microbial mat metagenome, whole genome shotgun sequencing project. | biome: fresh water; feature: sink hole; material: water; isolation source: purple microbial (photo- and chemosynthetic) mats found in...
TTTGTTTGATGACCAAGAGTGATAGCTGTTTTTCAAAAACAGCCCTCGAAAAATCGAGCATATCCACCAAGCGCGCCGAATTGGCCACCTCTCCCAATTCCGTTGGGATCACCCCAAGCGCGTCTTTGAAGTTCGCGGCAATATGACTATTCAGCTTGCCCGGATTATCCCGGATAAAGCGCATCGGGTTGGCGTAATCTGGCCCGTCATAAAGCATTGTAACGTGCTTACCGCCTGCATCTTCGATCAGCTTAATGCCCTCGTCCCCCTTGGCGCTGGACCAGTCGTAGCCCAGGAACTGCTTGATCTCTTTGGTGCCGGAGGGGCTGCGGATGATCAGCACCGGATGAGACTGATCCGAGGCCATGGCGAAATGGTAAAGCTTGTCTCGTTCGATGCTCTGTACAGAGGCCAGGTAGCGCCTGGCGATCTCCACAGCCTGTTCATCCCTGCTTATGTCCTTGAATTTCTTCTGCTTGCGCAGGTTGGCCAATTCGGTACTTTTATCGAATTTATCATAATAGGGCTGGAAATGCGCCTGCCTTTTCCAGGCTCCTTCCGCCTCACCGCGCAACAGGCTTTGGTAATCAGCCAACGGCACGCCTATATGAGCGCAATACTGCTCGATCACATGGGCATCCTTGTACACAGGCTGATTGTCGTCATTATTAAACCACGCCGCCACCCTTCCCCGGTAATGTTCAGACGCATCCGGTTGTGTCGGCTTGCGGCGGAGGAACAAGGTAACGGTATTGGTTCCAGTCTTACCGAAGGTGCCGCTGCCGAATTCGGCGATGGCCACAATGTCGAAATACTGCAACAAGATTTCACGGGCGCGGATATAGGTGGAACCGCCGTTGGAGAGAATCGACGACGGCAGGATAATGGCAGCCACGCCGCCGCTTTTGAGCAGTTGTTTTGCCCGCTCGACAAAAAAGGTTTCGATGCTGTTGGCAGTTTCCGTGTCGTTTATGGTGCCGGTGAGCGAATAGGCCTTACGCTCCTTTTCGGGTAGCGTCTCCAGAAAACCGCGCACACTGTAAGGCGGATTGGCGACCAGCAGGTCGAAATGGCCGTCGCAGATATCGGGGAAGGCTTCGTGGCGGTTCACCAGCCCGTCGCCGTAACAAATCTGGATGCCCTTCTGGCCGTACATAAAAGCCGAAACCTTGGCAACCTTGGAAAGCCGATACTCCTTTTCAATGCCCACCATTGATTTATGGTATTCATTCGGATCGGCCAGGGGCTTGTGCAGTTCAATTAGGGGCTGAAGCTGCAAAGCCAGCTCGGTAAGAAAGTGGCCTGCGCCGCAGGCGTAATCGATGGCCATGGGCGGTAACGGGTTGTCCCGGACCAGGCTTTCCAGCGGCAGACTCATCAAAATGAAACGGCAGATGGGCATGGAGGTGAAGAATTGCCCCTCGCTCTGTTTAATGCCCTGGTCAAGGAACCCCTCGAACATGTCCCCCAGAAACTGGTTGTGGCCGTTAGGGTTGGTCAGGCGGATGTCCTGCCACATCTGCAGGATTTTCAACAGAACATCGGCGTTCTGGTAAAAAAGCCGTTCATTATGGACGTTGATAAAAGAAAAGTCGTTATTGGTAAAAAATTTCTGCTGAATGAACAGATTCCATACCGCTCTCTGGGTGGCGTCCGGGTTCTGGCGGATGAAGCGCAGGGCGTTGTTGACGTCGTTCTCGTTGATGTATGTGATGCTCTCACCGAGAAATTTGCCCATACCTGATTGGTAAAGCTGCTGCAGGCGGTCCATCAGGTCGAAATGGCTGTCATAGGCCACGCCCTTCCAGTAAAACTTGAGGTCGTCCGGGTTTTCAATCTCATCAACCAGTTTGCAGAGAAAGAGATTTACCAGTTTGTCAAAGGCGTTTTCCCGGCCGGATACATTGTGCTGGCGGAGGATAGTGGCAAACTCGTGATATTTTTTCTGGCGATCCGAATCGGCAATGCTATGCAGGTCGACCAGGGAATACTTATCCTTGCCGATCTGGTAAGGCTGGATATTGTCCTCAAAGAGGCCCTTGGTCGTGAAATCGAGTTTGTAAGTATCGCGCCAGACCACGAAGCGCTCTTTAACATCTGTAACGGTGCGGAAAGGTTTGAAAAGAGGATTGGCTGCCAGATGCTGATCGTTGTCACGATGGGCGATAATATGGCTCTGATAGTTCAGCTCTGCATTTTCGAAATCCGAAGTATAGAGACAAAGAAATTGGGTTTCACTGATCTGCTGGGCATAGCTGAAAAGCTGATCTCCATCTTGAATGGTTTTGTTCCAGCCCTTTTTGAATTCGGTCCCGGCGGTCTTGCACTCGATAATGAGCAGCGGCTTACCGAAATTATCCTTGACCAGTATATCGGCCCGGCCTCCGCTGGCTCCACGCCCCAGCTTCCATTTTGGTTCCAGTTCGATGTGCTCAGGTTTGTATCCCTTTTCCAACAGGCGATGAACGCACTCAAACACTACAAAATTTTCATTTGCTGAAAAATTGCAGGTCTGGCGTTCGTTGACGACCAAACCGTCGGACTCGGGATAATGGATTGCCTGCTTTGAGACATTTACGCTTAAAGAACTTGCACCTCCGATGGTCTTGCTGTAGATTGATTCGTTCTTGGCAAAACCGATGGACTCCAGCAGTGCGATGAATTTGTCCTGACTTATCATCCCTTGATTCCCTCTTTTCCGGTCGTTTTAATAGAATTCCGCAGCAAATAAAAAAAGATAGTATAAAACAATATCGTTAAAAGCAAGGCGTTATGTGAGCGGATCTGCCGGTCCATCCAGATATTGATCAATAAAAGCTTTCACGGCCGGTGGATAGCCCTCTGTCCGGCTGGAATCGCTGTGGCCGGCCTCTTTGGCAAAATAGCAGGCCACCCTGTCGTGGGGAAAGCTCTGCTTGAGTTTCAGGGCAAAGGAGAGGGGGAAGCGCCGGTCCTTTTCGCCGTGGATCATCATGACCGGCATGTAAATACTTTGGGCCAGCCGGGCCGGGCTGTAGGTTTCAAGGGCTCCCCTGTAGAAAAGGTCCATCCAGAAAATGATCATGGGGCCGAAGAGTTTTCCGAAAAGGGGATTGACCCAGCAGTATAAGCTCAGGAGAGCTTCTTTGGTATGGGCATAGGAGGCTTCCAGAAACAGCAGGCGGACTCTGGAAGGATTCCTGGACGTTGCAAGGATGGCCCCGGCAGACCCGATAGAATGGCCGTATAAAAGGACCGGGGTATTGACCCAGTCCAGGACTGTCTCGATGTCTTCGGCAAATTTAACGGCATTCATGAATTTTTTGGGGCTGGAATTGCCATGGTCCCTGGCGCTGTGAATTACGACGGTAAATCCCCATGCGGCGAACTGCCGGGCCCTGTTCACCATCCGGTCGCGGTTTCGGCCCCAGCCGTGGGCAAAAACCACAATGCCCCGGGATAGCCCTTCCGGCTCGATGCGCCAGACTTCCAGGGACCCGCCATCAACAGCCTGGATGCGGGTGTCAGTCACCCTGCCCCAGTCCGGCGGGTCTTTAACCGGGTTTCTGGGGATCTCCTGGACCAGATAAGTCAGAAAAAGCGTGAGTACCAGATAGGCCGGAACAATCCCGGCCAGACAATATATGACCAGCTCGATCAGGCCGAAGCTGCTAAGATCCATGGAATCCATCCCTGTTTCAGGTTTTTACATGCACGAGGCATTATGCCAAAAACAAGGAGGATTATCCAGCCCTGAATTGATTTTTTACCTCCCCCGTTGACACCGAAATTGCCCTGGCCCGAGTTCTCACTGGATTTTTCTTTGCCCTGGCCGTGGCCGCTTCCAGGTCAGAGCCCTCTTCCCTTAATTTATCCCTGAGTTGTTCCAGTCCCCGGTGTATCCGCATCTTGGCCCCGCTGACCGATATGCTTACGAACGGGAACGCCATTGGGTCACAAGCATTTCTTGACAGTTTTCCGGCAATCCCCTATTGTCAAACCATCACTCATCCTGTAATAAATGACACAAGGTCTGCAATTCATCTTCATGCAGACTAAAATCAATAAAGAGTCTATTTCATGAAATGTTGCCAGTCATGTGGTCAGATCCTTTCGGAAAAAATCATAACATGCCCGGCCTGCGGCTATCATATTGCAGAAGGGCTCAAAACCATTGATGGCTACAAAATTCTTGAAATCATTCATGAAGGCTATTCCTCACTTGTAGTGAAGGCCGTAAAAGGAGAGGATTCCACCCCTGTCAACCTGAGATTGTTCACCGATGCATCCGGTGTGGATGACACGGTTGCTAAAAGACTTATTGCAGAACTGGATGAATTAAAAAAACTGCCTATAGAACATTTTGTAGAGCATTATGCCATAAAAAAAACCAGTGATGGCCATTGGTACAGAGTCAGTGAATGGGTGGAGGCCGAGGACTGGGGATCTGTTTTCATATCCGGACGGTTTAATGACCACAGATGTCTGGTCAAGCTGTTTTACAATATTGCATTCGCACTTGACCTTCTGCATAAACACGATCATTTCATGCCCTACCTGATTCTTGAAGATATCCTGATCCCGGCAAACCGAAATGATGATCTTCACATCAAAATAAACTACAAGCTTTCAAGATTCCTCAATGCCAAAGTCACCCATCATGGCCCCATGATTGAAAAACTTCTGGAATGCCACCCGGATATTGTGAATAAAAGGGCCATTGATTTTCGAAGCGGCATCTGGTCCCTTGGAAAAGTATTTCTGGAAATTATGACCGCAGATCCCAACTTAAAGGAGTTTTCCCTGAAGGCTGCCGAGTCAAGGGGCATTGACCCCGAGCTGACTGTTCTGATCAAGCTCATGCTGTCTGATGATCCGGATCTGAGGCCCCAGACCATGGGAAAAGTGGTTTCTGGATTGTCCCGGATTCTGGATCATCTGCCCTATTCAGATTCCAGTATCCCGGTTCAAAAGAAAAAGCACAAAGTCATCAATGAACTCAAATGGATGAAAAAAGTAATTTTTATGCTTATTTTCGTCATTATTGGGATGATTGCTGCAGTGGGCGTTTCATGGTTCTATCTGAATTCGGATACCCGGCGGGAGGAAACCGTTCTGTCTGATTTTGTTGAATCCCATGCAGGCTCCGTCGCCTTTGTGATGGTGGAATATCGATTGTCCGAGCAGGGAAGGATCGTATTCAGAAACAGAGTGGAAGGAACTGCTTTCCTTGTAGACCAGAGCGGGTATCTTATCACCAACCGTCATGTAGCCTGCCCCTGGCTGGATGACGCATCCTTGTTCAGGGCTTATAGCCACTACAGCCAGTTTACAAAAAACATTATTTTTGATTACCGGATGTTTTTATGGTTTGAAGGGGCCAGGGCCTTTAACCGCCTGCCTGCGTTGCAGGGCAGCAATGAATTGGCCGACCAGTATGATCTGTCCTCGGCCTACAGCACCGGTGGCACCGGAAATTTAAGAACCGCCGGGGTACCCAGGTCTTCAACCAAACCCTATGAAATGATCCAATCCCCTTTTATCAATGATTTTGCCGTGTTGAAAATTGACACCCCACCGGTCGGTCTGAAGCCCCTGCCCCTTGAAACCAGGATTAAACCCGAAGACATCAAACGTCTTTCTTCCGTGGTGATCCTGGGATTTCCTCTGGGAAACCAGACCCAGGATGACAGGATCAACACCAGTATTACAAGAGGGCATGTCCGAAGAACCTCAAGAGACATCATCCAGGTAGATTCCTCTATATATAAGGGGAACAGCGGAGGACCAGCCGTCGGCTCCGATGGAAAGGTCATCGGTATTGCATCCGGTGTAGTAACGGACCAGAGTAGCGGATTTCTTAACGGCAATACGCCTCTGTCGGATTTCGGTCTTATTCTGCCCATTTCAAAACCTGCGAAATTTATTGAACTGATTAAGACAGGACAGCCTCAATGGGATGGGGTCCTTGATTTTTCACTGCCAGCAAAACTTGAACAGATCACAAACCTTGCCATTGAAAACAATTTTAAAAAAGCCGCGGATTTGTCTGAAACCATGCTGAAAACCAGCAATGACCCAATCCTGATTTTTTCATGCGCCATGATGAACTTCTGTACGGAAAATTTTGATCAGAGCCGTTTTTTTTTCAAGAAACTTTGTTCTATGGAACCGGAAAACAACACCACACGATTGATGCTTTATATCATGGCCTGGCTCACAGAAAAGGAGCAACCCGATGTAATGACCCGCAATCTGTTTGAACTTGACTGGTATGATGCGGATGAGTTTTTAGGATATCTTGCCCAAGTACTGAAAGACAAAAAAAGAATGGAAAAAGACTCGATAGAATATGAAAACCTGCCGGAGAAAAGCTGGAGGCTCTTTATTGAAGGGCTTATATCGGAAAAAGCCAATGACCTTTCCCATGCCCGGGAAATGTTTAAACAATCCATTTTGACTTCGGATATCAATGACTGGGTTTATTTTCTTTCATTTTCACGGCTGATGCGCATTCAGGAAACGTTTGGGAAACACCTGGAAGACAAACAGGCTCATCAAAAAGACATGGAAACCTTTATCGAAAAAGCCGCAGACTATAGAAAAAAGGCGACCGAATTTAAGGAAACCCTCACCGCGTTGATTACCCGGTTTGAATCGGGAAAACTCAATCATGAGGAAAGTGATGAGGTCTACGGCAAAATGGTGGATCTTTCACCGGAAAACCTGACCATCATAGGAAAGGCTGCTTTTTACCATGCTGAGAAAGGTGACTGGCTAAAGGCCGTTGATCTGATTGACCGCTATTTCAGCCCATCTCCCCGTGAAACAGGCCTTGGGCTAAGCCTTGGACTGCTCAAAGGAGAAATTCTGGCCGTTATGGGGAATAAAAAAGACTCGGAGGAATATCTCAAATCCTTTTCAAAGAATATCCGGGACCCATTTTACCGCTCCATTATCAGGCATATTCTGGAAAATACCAATGAAGAGCAGTTGATCAAGCTTGCAGGGAAAAAGCCTGAAAAACTCATCACCCTTCACACTGCTCTTGGATTATGGGCCGAAGGAGAACAGAATTCAGAAAAAGCCATTCATCATTACAGGGAAGCTTTAAGCACCTATCTTGATGGCTGGAATGAATATGCCCTTTCCCTTGGCAGGCTCACGGAATTAAGAAAGCCCCGGGACTGATCCCGACCCTGCCGAACCATTTTCCTTTTTTAGTTTGATCCAGGCCTCAAGTCGCTGTTTTACGATTTTCTCATACCCTCGATCACTGGGAAGATAAAACCGTGTGCCCTCAAGACTGTCCGGCAGATAGGACTGGGGGATAAAGGCGTCCTTATAGTCATGGGCATATTTGTAGCCTTCCCCGTATTTCATTTCTTTCATCAGCTTTGTCGGGGCATTCCGGATATGGAGCGGAACAGGCGCATATCCGGTTTCCTGAACCCTCTTTTTCACCTCTTTATGGGCCATGTAAACGGAATTGCTCTTAGGAGCCGTGGCCAGATAAACGGCTGCCTGGAAGATGGCGTCCTCTCCTTCGGGCGCACCGAGCATCCGATAGGATTCAGAAGCATTCAGGGTCATGGTCAAGGCACCGGGATCTGCCATGCCGATATCTTCTGTGGCAAACCGGACCATTCTTCTCAGCATATAATAGGGGTCATCTCCGGCCAAGAGCATCCGTTCAAGCCAGTAAACGGCAGCATCCGGGTCACTTCCCCGAAGACTTTTGATAAAAGCAGAAATCAGGTTAAAATGTTCTTCTCCGGCCTTGTCATATAAAAGGGATTTTTTTTCAACAGCTTCTTCCACATCCTGGATTGCGATCCCGGATATCCCGGCAAAATGGAGGACAACCGTCTCAAGATTGGCAAGAGCAATCCTGGCGTCACCGCCACAAATTCCTGCAATATGTTCCAAGGCATCATGGGTCAAGGTATCGCCTGGAAGACCAAGGCCCTTTTTTGAATCTGTCAAAGCCCGCTTCAAGATGCTGAGGAGACTCTGTTTTTCAAGACTTTTCAGGGTAAAGACCCGGCACCGGGAAACCAGAGCCGGAATCACCTCAAAGGAAGGATTTTCCGTGGTGGCGCCCACAAGGACGATGAGCCCGTTTTCCACATGGTGGAGAAAGGCATCCTGCTGGACCTTGTTAAATCGGTGAATTTCATCCACAAACAAAAGAGTCCGCCTTTTATACAAGGCCCGCCTTTCTCTTGCCTGTGCAATGATTTCCCGGATATCCTTAACCCCGGAGAGAACCGCGGAAATCTCAACAAATTCCGCCTTTGTGGCCCGGGCAATAATCCCTGCCAGGGTTGTTTTTCCGCATCCGGGCGGCCCCCAGAGAAGAAGGGAAAACACCCGATCATCCTCTATGGCTTTTCTAAGAAGGCTTCCTTTGGCCGTCAGATGCTCCTGACCCACGAAATCATCCAGGGTCTCAGGTCTCATACGGTCCGCCAGCGGCCGAAAAAAGGAACTGTCCTCTGTATGGTGGGAGTCAAACAGATCCATAGGCTTTAACTCATCCCCTGATCTCTTTCTCTTTTTTTCTTGCTGTGTTCTATTCTTTCTTTACCTTTTTTACGAATGTGCCGTTTCTTTTTCTGGAAAATTCGTTCATCTTCTTTTGATCCGCCGGAAAATTCAATCTTCCCGGATTTTTCCCTGAAATAAAGCTTGATGGGCGTTTTTTCTAGAGGGATCATTTCCCGCAACTGGTTGACAAGATACCGTTTATAGGAAAAATGAACCGCATCCGGAAAATTGACAAAGCAGACAAAGGTCGGGGGCTTGGTCGACACCTGGGTGGAATAGAAAAATTTCAAGCGCCGCCCGTTGTGCAAGGATGGCTCGGTCCTGCGAACCGCATCCTCTATGATCCGGTTCAAAAGCCCGGTATTGATCCTGTGGCAATACGCTTCATGAATTTTCACGACTTCATCCAGGATCTTGTGGCATCGCTGCCCGGTAAGGGCGGAAACCGTTATGGCCGGTGCAAAGGATAGGAATTTGGACTTGTACCGCAAATCCTCCATGTATTGTTTAACACTTTTGCGGTCCTCATCCAGAAGATCCCATTTGTTTAAGAGGAAAAGCGCTCCGCATCCCCTGTCTTCGGCATATCCGGCAATGGTGATATCCTGGTCGGTGATGCCCTCGTCCGCATCGATCAGGATCAGGGCCACATCACAATCATCAAGGCTTTTAAGGGATTTCACGATGGAAAATTTTTCAATTTTCTGTGTCACCTTTCCTTTTCTTCGGATGCCGGCAGTATCTACAAGGACAAATTTTTTGCCTTTATGTTCGACCTCAAGCTCAATGGCATCTCTGGTTGTCCCGGCCTTTTCATCGACCACCAGGCGCTTTTCACCAAAAAGCCGGTTGGCAAGGGAGGATTTGCCCACATTGGGCCGCCCCACGATGGCGATCCTGATCCGGGAATCATCCGCTTCTTCTGATTCATATTCGGGCAGAGCCGCCACCAGTTCATCTAAAAAATCACCCACTCCGATCCCGTGTTCGGCTGAAACCTCATAAAACTGATCCGTACCAAGGGAATAAAACTCGGTAAGATCATTGTGCTGTTTGTGGCTTTCAATCTTATTAATCAGATAAAACACAGGCTTTGACATCCGCCTTAAAAAATCAGCCAGCTCAAGGTCATAGGGAGACAGCCCTGATCGGCCATCCAGGATGAAAATCAGAACATCCGCCTCATCTGCTGCAATGGTCAATTGATCTTTGATCTGGGAAGCAAAATAATCATCATCCGAGCTTAAAAAGCCGCCGGTGTCAATGAGCGTGAATTCGATATCATTCCATTCGGCATCACCATAGTGCCGATCCCGTGTCACGCCGGGAAAATCATCCACCAGTGCCTGTCTTGAACGGGTGATCCTGTTGAACAGGGTGGATTTGCCGACATTGGGCCGGCCAAGAAGGGCTACAACGGGTTTCATATTTCAATCTCCAAAAAAATAACAATCATATCGCCTGTCTTATACAATATATTGAATTATTTATAAATAGTTAAGATGGGGCCTTTTCCTCTCTCATTTGGTCCAGGAAAACAGGACTGAACCGATGAAGAGAAAGACAAAGCTCATTAAAAGGAGGATGGTCACTTCAGATGAAACATCGGAAAGGGTTGCACCATCATTAATGATTTTTCTTGCTGCAGACAGAAAATGGGTCAGCGGTAATATCTTTGCTGCATGTTTAACAAAGTCGGATGCCCCTTCAATGGAAAACCACACTTCGGATAAAAACATCATGGGCCAGGAAATAAAATTAATGATACCATTGGTCAGTTCCTCATTGGTTCCCCGGCAGGCCAGGACCAATCCAAGGGACACAAGGCAGAGGATTCCTGAGAAAAAAACCACAAGGATATCCAGATATGATCCGTGCATTCTAAAAGAAAACAAAAAATTACAGCCGAACCAGACCACGGATGAGCTTAAGAGCATAATCAGTACCCGTGATACAAGCTGTGCTGTCAGATATTCAAACGCTGTCACGGGGGTCGCTTTAAGACGCTTCAGCACTCCAATGCGACGGTATCGGACAATGACATAGCCCACACCGAAAAGAGCTGAAAACATGATATTCATCCCGAGAATTCCTGGAAAAAGCCAGTCAATATACCGGATCTGGTCCCCTTTGATCTCCTGCCGGATCACTTTTGCGGCAAACGATTCTTCAGGGATGATGGATTCCTTGACCACCTTTTCCAGTATATATCCCTTGGGATTTGAATCATTGACCCAGTATTTCAGCTCCGGGCCCGCATTCTCAAGAAGGATATCGATTTTGTGATGCGACAGTTTGTCCAAAGCTTCATCACGGGTTTTAAAGGGCACGATCTTTATATGTTTATAGATTTTGAGCTTATCCGGAAGATGAAGATCCTGTAAAACCATTTTGTTTTCTTTTACAGGGAAAACCCCAAGTTTATAGTCCGACCCTGAATCGGAACTGAAAATCACCCCGAATCCGGCCACAATCAAAAAGGGAAAAAGAATATTCCAGCCAAACCCTGCCCGGTCCCGGAAAAATTCGTAATTTCTGGCCTTAAAAAGGGCCCACATTCTTTTGAAACTCAATTCACTATTCCCTTAAATTCTTACCAGTCAGTTTTAAAAACACGGATTCAAGGTTCTTCGGGCTTCCGTCCGCTTTGCAATGTTTTTCTATCAGGCTTTCAGGAGATCCCTGTTCAATAATGCGCCCCTTGTCCATTATGGCAATAGTATCACACAAACTCTCAGCCTCTTCCATATAATGGGTGGTGAGGATAATGGTTTTGCCTTTTTTATTGATATCCAGGATGATTTCCCAGATATGCTTTCTTGCCTGAGGATCAAGACCTGTGGACGGCTCATCCAGAAAAAGAAGCTCTGGATCATTTAAAAGCGCAAGACCGAGAAGCAGTCTTTGTCTCTGGCCACCGGATATTTTATGATTCATGTTTTTTCGGATATTGTCCAGCATGCACATGGCAAGCACCTCCTCCACGGGCAGGTGTTTATGATAAAAAGCAGCAAAGGTTTTCAGGGTCTCTTCCACCGTGAGAAAGGCTAAGAGCTCTGTATGTTGGAACTGGATACCGATTTCCTGGTTAAAGGTCCTGTCCCTTTCACCCCCCTTGTAAAGGATGACCCCGGAATCCTGGGGAATAATATTTTCCATCATTTCTACCGTGGTGGTTTTTCCGGCTCCGTTAGGGCCCAAAAGGCCAAAACAGCTTCCTCGTGCTATGGATAGGGAAATCCTGTCCACAGCCCGATGGCCGTTATATTTTTTTTCAAGATTTTGAACTTCAATCATACTGGGATTGCCTGTCATTGTAGAGGAACTGTCTGATAAAAAACTGCTGGATGATACTCGATATGAATTGTGGCGTCTCTCAATCAAGCATAAACATTTATATTTAGTCTTTGTTTTCTAAGTCTGAATTCTGTTTCAAGCTCTTTTTTTTCCAAAAGATACTTTTTTTCAAGCTGTTGCGTTTCATTATTTTTCCGTTGCTCCAATTCCGTGTTTTTTCTCTGATATTCGTTTTGGAGCTCTTTTGCTTTACTGGAAATATTTACAGTATCACTAGTCTCTTTAGATTCTTTTCTGTTTGAAGAAGAAGGATTTTCAAGATTAGAAGATCTATAAGAATTAGAAACATCAAGTTGAGCCTGATATCCAGATAAATTATTTATGCCGGATGTAGTGGTCAACATTTTTTGCCTCATTAACCTAATAGTTTTTAGCCATTATGTCAGTAGACGGAAAAATTCCCATCTAAATCAATCCATTACAAGATCCTATCTATAAATAACGCTATATCCCTGAAGTGTCAATAGTATTTGTAATGACCTGGATGCTTGGCATGGTTATAAATACAAGTCCTAAAACTAAAAAAATCGAAATGCCTTGGGGTATTTTGGGGATACTCAAAGGCATTTCGATTTTTTTTACTGGGGTAAAATTGGCGTCCCCAAGGGGATTCGAACCCCTGTCGTCGCCGTGAAAGGGCGATGTCCTGGACCGGGCTAGACGATGGGGACGCAATATCTTTTTTTGGTGGGCCGTGCTGGGCTCGAACCAGCGACTCTCTGCTTAAAAGGCAGATACTCTACCACCTGAGTTAACGGCCCATGGCCAATCAAAAAACAGGTGATATCTATATGATCTGAAAGTGATTGTCAACCCTTTTTTAGATCAGATCTTATTTTTTCCAGGCATCAGGCAGTATCACGAAGAGTTTTTACCTGAATCTCTTTTTTGGGTTTTTTAAGAGATACAAAATATCTATGTCTATCTGAGGGAGTTAAAAATGAATTGAGCTTTCGACCCAGAAGTCTTGGGTGAAGTTCGTCGGCAATAGCAAGAATGCCTTCGGTAATGATCTTTTGAAGAAAAAGCTCTTTCACCGTCCTTTCCCGTATCTTGGCTTCAAAAGGGAAAAATAGAAAATTGGCAAAAACAAGCCCGTACATGGTTGCAGTCAACGCTAAAGGAACGGTTTTCATGACGATAACCGGATCACCGACCCCTGCAAGCATCCCGATAATACCGACCACGCTTCCGACAAGGCCAAAACAAGGGGCTACATCCGCCATGGTCTGCAAGACTCTTATGGTTTCATCCCTTCTCATCCTGAAAAAATACATTTCAGCACTTAAGGTATCTTTAAGCTGTTCTTTTGAACATCCGTCCACAAGGAGTCCTATGGCCTGTTTCAGGAATGCAATGGTGGTTTCATCCTCATCTGCCTGCAGGGCCAGGACCCCTTTCAATCTTCTTCTTACAGACAATTTGACCAGAATTTTAACGACCTCACCAGGAGCTATTGTTTCACTGCCATAGGATGTTTTCAAGACCTTTAACAGAATTTCAATCCGATTCATTTGATAACCCAAAAAAGTGGCCCCGAGGGTTCCGCCGATAACGATCATCAACCCTGAAAGGTTCAAATAAAGACCAATATTTCCGGGAATCACAATCCCGGTTATAAACAGGATCAGACAAATCCCAAGTCCGATAATATTTTTCCGCGTCTGTTTAAAAAATAAAATCTTCTCCGGTTCCAACATCTTGCCTCCTTATCAGGACATGGCCGAATTAACGGCTTTTTTCCTCATTGGGTTTCTGCTTTAAAAGAATGATTTCAACCCGCCTGTTCAATTCCCGGTTCTTTGCTGTATCATTACTTACAACCGGATTAAAGGATGAATAGGCACTGACAAAAATTCGTTTTTCATCCACCCTTGAGATTTCGGTGAGATACCGCGCCACCATGCTGGCCCTTTTTGATGAAAGCTCCCAGTTGGTCGGATAAAGATCAGACCGCGTCGGGGAGTCATCGGTATGCCCTACTACATTTATTATATAATCATTCTCATTCAGTACCTTTGCGATCTGATCGAGTTGATACCGGGCACCGACTTTAAGATCAACCTGACCCGGATCAAATAAAAAATCTCCTGCGAGGACAATTCTCACAGAATTATCCTTTTTTAATTCAATAGAGTTCGGATCATTCATCATGACTTCGGATACAGCCTGTTTTGTCTGATCATACACCTCTGGCCGACTGGAATCGACCCCGATGTTCACAACCTCCCCGGGACCACTTTCAGACGACTTGCTTTTTCCTGGGCCTTCTTTGGAAGTGCTGATCTGAAAGACATACATAACAGTAAAAAAGAAAAACATGATCATCATAAGATCCGACCAGACCACCGACCATCTGTTCTTTTTTCTTTCCGGGTAATAGGACATGATTTCATCATAAAAATCCGATAAATTATCCCCGGCAGTAAATAAAGATATTTTTTTTTCTTCAAATTTCATCATTTTCCCTAATACATTTAAAAAGCCATCTCTTTTAGAAAAGCTGATAATCTATGGGCGATCGACTCAAACTCTAATTTCCTTTAGTATCTGTCCGGATTCAAAATTAAATACATAGCATGAACAATTTTTCCGGTTATTATCCTTTTTTGTATAGGTTAGCATGATTCATGCCAGTGTCAAAAGAATATCCATAAACAATAAGAATGGAATTCATCTTCTCAAACGAAATGTTGGCTGGAACCTCCAAGGCCTTTGCTCGATGAGAACTTGCACCGTCGAGCACCATCACAACATTCGGTAGCCATCATTTTTTCCGCGATACTACCCGGGATTTTTTTTTAAGTCCTCTTGAGCGGAGTCATCGGAGCTGGTTTGAATGCAACTTAGAATTATCATTCCGAGTAGTCATTCATCCACCATTCATCCCATCCTGTATTAAGAATGGCGTCGGCAATCTTTTGCCCGGTCTGAGTCAAAAGCCTCTTGAAAATAATGGGAAGCCATTTTTCAGGGCCTTTTAGTCCTGTGTCCATAAGTTTTTTCAATTCAAGGATAAAAGAAATTTGATCGGCATCATTTGCAAGTTTTGCTTCTTTTGATTCTCCCAGATTAAACTCATCTACCAGGCTTCTGATGTCATCACCAAATGGAACATGCCTGACCAGATGGGAAATGGCTTTTTTCTCATCGGTTTTACAATATTTCCTTTCCACATAATTCAGATCACCTGTCCTTGCCTCAGCAATATCGTGAACCAGGGCCATTGCCACAAGTTTTTCGCTGTCAACATCCGGGTTGAGCTTTGCCATGGCAAAACAGATAATGGCTGTCATGAAACTATGTTCGGCAATGGTTTCTTTTCCTGAACCCAAAAATGCATATCCGCTTCTTACGATATCTTTTAATAGTCTGACTTCAAATAACAGGTTGGCAATATGTTCCATTATAATTCCGTATCCATGATAATCGCAACAATCCTTGACTTTTTATAGAACAGGAGTTTAAATAAAGTCAAGAATTTGAAATTTAACTCTGGCAAATCAGGAGGCAATATGCAGTACGGAAGAACAATGACGGCAGCATTTGTTTTAACAATTATAGGATTTGTGCTCTGTTCATCCGGATTTGCTGAAGAAAATAAAGACTTTATCCCAGGAGAAGATTCAGGTTTTTATTATACCATTAAAAAAGGCGATACTTTGTGGGACCTGTCCCATAAATTTTACAATTCTCAATGGGACTGGCCCGGACTATGGGAAATGAATCAGAATATTAAAAATCCCCATTGGATTTATCCCGGGAAAAAAATCCAAATTTTCCTGAAAGAAAATGCTGCGGCAAAGCCTGCGGTTGCAAAAATTGAGGAGGTAAAAAAGGACATCCCTCCTGAAAAGATCATCCCCTCTTTTTCATTTTCGGAAATGGAGAAGATCGGGTTTGTAAAAAAGACCGCCGAACAGCCCCTCGGAAGCGTTGCCAAAGACCAGGACAACAAGATAATGATGTCTTCCAATGACATCATCTATATAAAACCTTCTGGAAAAGGAACATTGGTTCCTGGAAAGCTATATCATGTATTCAGTACCAGCCTGATTGAAAAGAAAACCAGCGATCAGACCTATACAGGAGTGAAGCACCTTATCCGCGCCCAGATCAGAATTCTTGAGCATAAGGTAACATATGTAACCGCAAAGGTAGTGAAAGCTTACAGAGATATCCGTGAAGGCGACATGATCATGGAGTACAATAGATGGGAACCGGTTCTGACAGTCGATGAAACCCCTCCCCCCATCAATGGAAAAATCCTTTGCTCAGAGGATGAGAGTTTAATGATCAATGATAACCGGATTGCCTTTATCGATATCGGCAACACCCATGTTAAACCGGGACAGATTTACTCTGTAATGAGAATAATCAAGACGGTTGACAACAACCTCTTTCCAAAAGATAAAAAAGATCTGGTTAAATTTGACAATATAAAAGCTGGAAAGCTTATTGTGCTTCATACCGAAGATATTTCATCCACTGTGATGATTTTGTCATCCAAGTATGAAATCAGCCCGGATGATATCGTCAATTAAGGTTATTTGCATCATCCTCCGGCTTTTCATGAAATCCAGTGTGTTATCTTTTATGATTCAGTTTACGGGCTATCCCTAATCCCATGTAACCCTTAAGATTTCCTGGTAAGTGGTCTGCCCGCTCAGCATTTTTCTGATACCATTCTCGCGCAGAAGAACAAGTCCTTCTTCAACTGCTTTTTTCCTAAGTTTATCCAATCCTGAATCACCTGTCGTCAAAAGCTTAAGCGATTCTGAATAGGGCATGATTTCATAAATCCCGGTTCGGCCTTTATACCCGGTATTCCTGCATTTTGAGCATCCTTTCCCGTGTTTAAGCCTTACAATGCCCTGAGATCGAATTTTCAGGCCAAGATCTTCCAGTTCCTTTGCATCCATTTCAAATTCCTGGGCGCAATAGGGGCATATTTTCCTGACAAGTCTCTGAGCCACAATTCCGTTCAGAGAAGAATGAATCAAATAAGGCGGAATTCCAAGATCCAACAGTCTGAATATCGTTGTTGCAGCATCGTTGGTATGAAGGGTGGAAAGTACCAGATGACCTGTCAGAGCAGCCTGAACTGCTGCCTGGGCTGTTTCAAGATCCCTTATTTCACCGACCATGATAATATCCGGGTCCTGGCGCAATATATTTCTCAATACTGAGCCGAAGGTAACGTTGATGGCTGCTTGCACGGCAATCTGGTTGAACTCTTCATGTATCATCTCAATAGGATCTTCTATGGTGGTGATATTCACCTTCGGAGAAGACAGCATTCTCAGGCTTGAATAAAGGGTTGTAGACTTGCCAGAGCCTGTGGGACCCGTCACAAGAACAATACCGAAGGGCATGGTGATGAGTTTTTTATATCTTTCAAAATCCTCTTCAAAAAAACCAAGACGTTCAAGATCCTGGAAAAGGATATCCGGGTCCATTATCCTTAACACCACTTTTTCACCAAATGCCACAGGAATTGTCGAAACCCGAATTTCGACCTCTTTATTATCCTTTTCCATTTTGATTCGGCCGTCCTGTGGTCTTCTTTTTTCAGCCATATCCAATCTGGACAAGGATTTTATCCTGCTGACAACTGCATTGTGAAGTTTTTTTGGAAGTTTGTAGACCGTATGAAGCACTCCGTCAATCCTCATCCGCACAAGACAAATATCCCTTTTGGGCTCGATATGAATATCACTGGCCTGCTGATCAAACGAATAACTGAAAAGATGATTTACCGCGTTTACAATATGCTGGTCTGTTGCGGGAAGCTCGTCAAAGGATTTTAAACTGACAAACTGCTCAAGATTACCGATGTCAATTCCTTTTGTGGAAAAGAGATCCTCGGCTGCAGCAATGGAATGTCTGAACCCAAAAAACTCACTGATGAGTTTTTGAATGTCTGATTTTGAACTGAGAACTGTTTTTACCTTTAGCTTTGATACCATTTCAACATCTTTAATCACTTCATAATTGAATGGATCGGGCGTTGCAACAATCAATTTACCTTCTTCAATCATCAATGGAAGCAGAAGATGCCTGGCAGCAAATGATTTTGATATGGTCCCGGTGACAAGATTAAGTTCCAGTTTCAAAGGGTCGATTTTTTTGTAAGGTATCTTCCAGGCTTCTGCCAGGGTTGAATAAACCAGGTCTTCGTCAATAATCTTTCCTGGCTCATTGTTTATTTCCAGTTTTAAATACAGAATAACATCTATAAAGGATATCAGATCGGCCTGCTGCTCCTGAGATAGTTCATTATCATTTGCCTTGACCTTCTGTTTTAAAAGAATCGTTCTCACCCTGATTTCTTTCTTTAAAAGATCCTGGGCCTGTTCTCTTGAAATTAACCGGGCAGCCATAAGCGCTTTACAGATATTCTGCGAAGAAAATCTTTTGTCCTTCTGATTCTGCATAAGATTTTTTTCCTGACGGATATAGGGTTTAAGAATTTCTCTCATATATATGGATAGCATATCAAATTGTAAAGTCATAAGATTTTTTTGAATCATCCAGAGTCAGCCTATCCATATCATGTTGCGCGTTTATCTTTAGCGAGGGGGAAGAGGAGATCCCTTTGCTTTTTAAAAAAAATATCACTTGACTTATATTAGCATTAGTATAGAGTTACAAAAATGTGCTGCTATGTGAGACGCACAAATGTTTCCTCCTTAAGGTGTACATCCTATTTTTCAAATGTGATTTACTCCCAAAGTTCGAAGCTACTATTTTTTATTTTTTATTACAGGAGACTGCCAATATGGCTACTGGTATTGTAAAATGGTTTAACGATTCAAAAGGTTTTGGATTTATCGAGAGAGAAGACGGTGGAAAAGATGTTTTTGTACACCATTCAGGTATTAACACAACAGGTTTTAAATCCCTCAATGAAGGGGCCCGTGTTTCTTTCGATATTGAAGAAGGACAAAAAGGACCTTCAGCAGCAAATGTAACCGTGATTTAGTTAACCCGTTTTATTTGCTTTAAAAAAAATTATTTCGAAGACTTTTAAAATATAGCCTCTGGACACTATCATGTTCAGGGGCTTTATTGTTTTTTAAAAAAACCATTTCGTTATTCATAATATCTCAATCCTATACTTGTTTCCTACTTCTATTTTCCTTGACATTGAACCGCTTGTCTGGGCAAATACCCAGATTGTGTCAAGTGAAAGGGAAAAATGACCTATCTGAAATTATTATTAACGGCTATCTTCTGGGGAGGCACCTTTATTGCGGGCAAATGGCTTTCCATAAACGTGGATCCTTATTCCGCAGCTTTTTTAAGATTCCTGATCGCTTCTTTTTTTCTCATTTTTTTGACCCTGAAAATCGAAGGCCGTCTTCCAGGAGTTTCTCCCGGAAAACTGTTGATTGTCATTGCCCTTGGGTTTACCGGTGTCTTTTCTTATAACCTGTTTTTTTTCTCAGGGCTTGGCCATATTCAGGCCAACCAGGCATCTCTGATCATTGCTTGCAATCCCATTTTTATCAGCCTCTGTTCGGTTCTTTTTTTTAAAGAGCGTCTTAATATTCTGAAAATCATCGGATTATGCCTTTCTATTACAGGAGCCCTGATTGTCATATCAAAAGGTAATCTTTTCAAAATATTTGATTCCGGTATCGGAAAAGGCGAACTTCTGATTTTTGGGTGTGTGATATCCTGGGTTACGTATTCTATTCTTGGCAAGAGAGCCATGAATGATCTGTCCCCCATAGTTTCCGTCTGCTACTCATCCATTGCCGGTACGTTTTTACTCTTTTTTCCGGCCTTGAATAAAGGGATTTTTACAAACCTTTTAAACTACAGCCCTTTAGAATGGACCTGTCTTTTTTATCTTGGTTTTTTTGGTACTGTGCTGGGGTTTTTCTGGTATTATGAAGGGATCAAAGAAATCGGCCCTATGAAAGCTGGCGTTTTTATCAATTTTGTTCCCATTAGTGCCATCATCATGTCTTTTTTTATTTTAAATGAACCATTAACCATATCGCTACTGGTGGGTGCCATATTTGTGATAGCAGGCGTATATCTTACCAATATGCCCAGTCATATCCATAAACAGAATCAACCATAGAAAATAATGGAGCAAAAATGAATCGGGTTATGAATTATTGGAAAAAATGGAGATTTACAGGTTTGAAGCTGTATTTATACAAAAAAAATATATTTTCAAATTATATCACTTTTAATCTTCCTGAATTAGAAGAAACGATATATTTGAGGCATGATACATCAGATGTCAAAACATTTGATAAAGTTTTTTTGGAAGATGAATACGATTTCAAACCCGATCATCCACCCGGATTTATTATTGACGCAGGAGCCAATATCGGTGCTGCATCTGTATATCTGGCGCACAAATACCCCAATGCCAGAATTATCAGCATTGAACCGGAGAAAAGCAATTTTAAAATCCTGTTAAAAAATACAAAAAACTACAAAAACATCTCCTGTCTTAATAAGGCATTATGGCATATCAATGAGCCCTTGGTTATTAAAAACCCTGATGTCAACAAAGAATCATTTGAAATTCAACGGAGTAATTTTACAGGGGACGATCTCATTGAAAGCATAACAATAAACCAACTCGTACAAGATTACGATATTCCCAATATTGATATTCTGAAAATAGATATTGAAGGTGCTGAAAAGGAAATTTTTTCCCATAATACAGAATGGATAGACAAAGTGAGTCTGATTTTTATTGAATTTCATGATCGGAAGACACCTGGATGTAAAGAATCTTTCTTTAAGGCTATAAAAGCGTATGCTGAAAGAACTTACCAAAAGGGAGAAACAGCAATTGTTGTAATGAAACCACATCACTGCGAAATAGAATAAAATAAGGCTGCCGGATTATGCAATTGCACATTCGGCAGCCTTGTCTACCCTAAGTATTTTTTCTGAGCTAATCTTCTTCTACAACAATAGCATCTTCTTCACAAACTTCAACACAGCTTTCACAGCCCATGCATTCTTCAGCATTTACAGGAACAGATTTTTCATCTTCCATTTCAAATACTTCAACCGGACATACGTCTACGCATTCTTCACAACCCACACATTTGGATTGGTCAACAATTGGATGAAATCCCATTTTAAATATCCTCCTTAAGTAAGATTAACATTATTATATTATAAATTCATTCTTTAAATATAATCTGTATAAAAACGCATTTATAACATGTAATTCACTAAAATCAAGTTTTTTATCACTTTATTCTAATCAGACAGACTGCTATCTGTCTATCTCTAAGATTAAAGAGATTGTGAGTATTATCCCCGGAAAAAAGACTTAATTTTATCTGTCCTGAAAGAGAACATCCATCCTTCACTTCAGTCAGATGATTCTGCCGCCTATCATCGCCTTTTGCAACGCCTCTGAGTAGTTCAGAGACCTGCCGCTGCCATTCGGGTTTATTTTCACAATCATTTTCATGCACTTTTATCGGATCGATGTCAAGGGCATTTATCACATCAGAACAAATAGTCTCAAGATAATCAACCACGGCCTCACTGGTCGTTACAAATATCGGAATTTCGCCAGCTTTTTGGAAGGCATTGTGGTAAACCATAAGCCTTGACCAGGCTTCAATCCGCTCACGGGTCATTACTGCACCTGGATCATGAATGCCCTTTTTTTCCCCTGCTACCAGTGCATCCATTGGCTCTCCTTCCCCCAGAAGGGTTGAAAGCATCCTGTTCTTTGTTCTATCAATGTTCCTGAGTTGAAGATCAATGCTCTCTTTTTCTTCATCACACTGTTTTGCCATCTTTAAAAACAGCAGGTCCCGATGCAATACATCCTTTTCTGACCGTTGTGGTTCTATTCTCTTTTTTGTGCCCCTGATTTGTGCTTTGATGGCTGACAGATCTGAATCACTTGTAAAATAAGGACTGTCCTTTATCAGAAATCTTAGATTATGTTCGTTTCCCTTATGCAACTTTACCCAGGCCATATATTGTTCAAATGTATAATCAACTGAAGAGAGATCATCCTTTGATGAAAAAACCGGCACTGCCCTGCCGCCATCGACCAGTTCCTGCAGCCACGGGTGATGCTTTAAATCCGTGGCCGCAGGAAAAAAGGAAAATGATGGGAGAAAAATCTGAAGCGTATCCATCTGATCCTGTGAAATATGGGAAAAAGGAAAAAAGATATACTGTCCTGTCATATTTCCACCTTTTTATCATGAATCCTGACACCCAAAGCAGCTAATTTGTCCCTGATCCTGTCTGCCAGTTCAAAATTATTCTCATCTCTCGCCAGTTCACGGTCTTTTATTAAGTTTCGGATATTTTCCGGATATTCAACCATTTTATCAAAATTAAATATCCTGAGGATTGCATCCATATCCCTGAAACATCCCAGAAGCTTTTTAGCGCTTTCAGGGTCAAGTTTATTCTGATTGATAAGGCTGTTAATGGTTTTCACGCTTGCCAGCAATGAAGATACAACACCGGATATCTTCAGGTCATCTTCCATGGATTTCAAAAAAACTGACCGGATATCGTACAGGAGTTGATCTATTCCTTCAAAAACCTCTCCTTCCTGAATCGCATTCAGAGTATCAAGGCACCGGTTGATTTTATCCAATGTGTACTGGGCCTCTTTCAGCGATTGTTCAGAAAGATGAAGGGTTTTCCGGTAATGATTGGAAATAAGCCAGAAACGAAGGGTTTTCAGTTCCCAGCCCTGATGGGTGAGATATTCAAGGGTCAAAGACTCCATATTCGGCACTCCAAGAGATCCGTCATACTTCACCGGCGCACAGTGGAGCCAATACCGGGCAAGGGATGACCCTTTGGCCGCCCTTGCAATGGCAACCTCATTTTCATGATGGGGGAAAATAAGTTCACGGCTCCCGGTTTGAATATCAAACTCATCCCCCAGATATTTCATGGCAATGGCAGCGCACTGAAGGTGAAGTGATGGACGGACATTTCCCCATTGAGTTTTTATCCCAACCCCTCTTTTCAGCTCTGAAAGCCGGACCCGTTTGAACAGTGTAAAATCCTTCGGGTTTCGTTTTTCATATTCATCCAGATCAACAGTGGCTCCCGGTTTGATCTTATCGAGATCAATTCCGGAAAACTCCCCATACCCGGGCAGGCTTGAAATATCGAAATAAAGGGAATGCAGTTTTTCATAGGCATGCTGCCTGGATTGAAGCTGGATTGCCGTCTCGATCATCTCATCAAAATGATCCGATACTTTCGGATATGCTTCAGCCGGACGAATCTTTAGTTTTTCAAGATCTTCTCTGAAGAAATCGAGATACTGCTGTGTAAATCCGGGAAGCGTCATCCCTTCCTGCTGTGATCCCTGGATGGTTTTGTCATCATAGTCGGTAATGTTCAATATATGATTGACGCTGATATTATGATATTCGATATACCGGATGAGGAGATCAGTAAAGGCATACCGCCTGAGTTGACCGATATTGAGTCTCTGATGAACCGTAGGGCCGCAGGTATAAACTGAAACCTTACCTTTTTCAAGCGGTTCAAATGGTTTTTTTAATTTTGAAAATGAATTAAAAAGAGTCAAGGCAATATTATTTTCCACAGAAAAAAGGCTCGTGGATAGATACCTTTCCCCGCTGTCCGGAAAGATAACC
>JFJP01037726.1_pt1 | contig 23518 bp, 20 predicted proteins | sample 431651 | NCBI WGS metagenome assembly JFJP01 (sample SAMN02602958, study PRJNA72255) | Microbial mat metagenome, whole genome shotgun sequencing project. | biome: fresh water; feature: sink hole; material: water; isolation source: purple microbial (photo- and chemosynthetic) mats found in...
GCTAATTGTATAGTATGAACGTAAGCAATTTAATTCCTCTTTTATACGAAATAATCGCACAAAAAATAGCTGGATCTGTCACATAGGAATATTCAATTCTTACCCCTGACTTTTTGGGATCTTACGTCCTAACCAGATAGGCATGGAATATTCTAAGAAAAATTTTCAATGGAATATAAAAAATGCATTAGAGGCGTTAAAAATGTTTTGGAAACATTCTGAAACTCGGTTCCGATTGAAAGCTGCCCCTGCTCTCTTCTGACATTGCGAACAATTGCAAGAGCTCCAACTTCTTCGGACAGCCCGGGAAATTGACAGTAAACTCTGACCAGATCATTATCTTTCAGTATATTCAGGTTTTCTTTATTATCATTATATTTGAACCGCAGGCCATTTTTGCTGATATCAAAAACGACAATGGGAAATTCTATTTTTTTTGCCTCAACCCTGCCGGGAATAACAACAAAATTTCTTTTTATTATTCTAAGTTCTCTCTTCTGAACGATCCTGGGATATTCTATGGCAAGCGCTTTGATAGGATTGGTTATGGTTTCGATTACGCTTGTTTGGAAAGCAAAGACAGAACCATCGAATAAATATTTAACTACAATTCTATTTCCTGTGAAGAGTTTGTTTTGTACGCTTTTATATCTTTTCGGAAGGGTGACTATCATGAATTCATCTTTCAGCATGCCAATGAAAATACTTGTAACTGAAAAACTAACTCCCTCTATGTCAAGGTATACTTGAGTGCCGATATCAATATAAATGCCCTCTGATTTATTAAGTTCCAGTATCCCTTCTAATTCTTCCATCATCCCGCCTTTTTTAATAATAAAGTGACCATTGGAAAGATTAAAATCCATGATAGCACCAAGATTCAGTCTAATCAAAGTTACTATTGTTTCACACTATTTTTGTCAAGCATTAAAAAACGGCATTCTTTTCTTTGCAAAAAAGAAAAGAATGCCGTTAAACCACTTTTGAAGCCTATATATTTACGATTTTTCAATAGTGATGGCAAATACCTGATTGTTACCTCTTCTAAACAACATCTGAGTCGTATCCCCTTTTTTCACCTTTTTCAAATATTGTTGATACTCTTCGATGGTTTCAATTTTATGTCGATTTATTTCAAGAAGCAGGTCCCCTTGTCGAACAATTGAAGCTGATGCTTTGCTGCCGGGTTTCACATCCACAACAACAAGGTTTTTTATATTTTCTGGATATCCGAGCTTTCTTGCTACGTCTGAGTTAATGGGTTTAAGCTTAAACCCGAAAATATCAAAATCTTCATTTTTCGTCATGATCTCAAGATCATCCGAGGGTCTTTTCCCAAGTTTAACTTTAATTGTTTTTTCATTACCCTCTCGGATTAATTTCACATTTACCGTGTCACCGACAGAAATTCCGGCAACAGTCATTGTTAAATCCCTTGATGAATTTACGGGTTTATCATTTATCTGATAGATCACATCCCCAATTTGGATACCGGCTTTTTCTGCAGGCTCTCCTTCAAATACCTTGGCAACATATACGCCCTTGACATCCTTAAGCTCGTAGTATTGGGCCAGCTGTTGTGTTACTTCCTGGATGGCTACCCCCATCCAACCCCTTGAAACCGATTTTTGTTGAGTTAGCTGACTGATGATGCCTGTTGCAAGATCCGACGGAATGGCAAAGCCAATTCCCTGGCCTGCTTTGACAATTGCAGTATTGATACCGATAACTTCACCGTCAAGGTTCAACAAAGGCCCTCCTGAGTTTCCGGGATTAATGGAGGCGTCTGTCTGGATAAAATCATCATAGGGTCCTGAACCTATGATACGACCTTTGGCACTGACAATTCCGGCGGTTACTGTCTGCTCCAGGCCAAAAGGGCTTCCGATGGCGACCACCCAAGATCCGACTTCGGCTTTAGAAGAACTACCGAATTTCAATGGCATCAAGTTTTTTGCCTCGATTTTGATGAGTGCCAGGTCCGTCATGGGATCAGTACCGACAACGGTGGCATTAAATTCTTTATTATCGTGTAATATAACCTTTACCTGATCCGCATCTTTAACGACATGATTATTGGTTACAATATACCCGTCTTCACTAATAATGAACCCTGAACCCAAGCTGCTTTCTTTTCTGTTCTGAGGTTGCTGATTAAAGAATGGGGCGAAAAAATCATCAAACGAATCTTTATTTCCCCCATAAGGAGAGCCGAAAAAATGTCTGTATACTCTTCCTCCACCTTCAATGTTTTTTTCCGTTTGAATATTGACAACACCTGGTTTTGCCAGCTTGGCAATTTCAGTAAAACCTGCGGGAACCATCTGAACTGCTGCATAACTAATTTTCATCATAGCAGGAAATGCACACAGGCTGATAACAATTAAAGTAATCCATATTTTTCTGATCTGTCTCATGACAACCTCCAATGTTATGTAATAAGTTTCTACCTGTTGGGAATAATAATACAAAAAAATGACGATTAAATGATCTTGAGATTATTAATTGGTAATCTTACTTCAAACACCGAGCCCATGTTTTGGTGACTTATAACATGAATATTCCCCTTATGCCGGCGGACAATAGTTCTGGCAAAACTTAACCCCAACCCGGTTCCTGAAGTTGTTCTTGAAGAATCAATCCTGTAAAATCTTTCAAAAATTTTTTCATGAAATTCAGGCAGGATACCCACCCCTGTATCCGAAACCTTTATAATGACGGTTTGATCTTCTATGAATGCAGTGGTCTTAATTTCCCCATTCTCCTGTGTGTATTTGATGGCATTATCCAATAGGTTGGAAAAAGCTCTTTGAAGCATTCTGATATCTGCAACAACAAAGATAGGATCTTTAATTTCATTGAAAAATAAAATATTTTTATCTTCAGCAAGGGGAGCAAACAAATCACAAGCCTCTCTTATCATATCTGAAAGATTGATTGTTTTAAAAATAAAATCCTCTTCTCCAGCCTCAGCTTTTGAAATCATCAGCATGGTATTGATCATATCCAGAAGCCGATCGGATTCCTCAATGCTGTTGGCAGCCATGATACGATAATCTTCAAGGTTATCCTCTTGAACAAGAGCAAGTTCGGCAAACCCTCTGATTCTTGTAACCGGGCTTTTTAGATCATGAGCAATATTATCCGTCATTTCTCGGATACTTTTTACCAGTTCTTCTATTCTGTCCAGCATTGAATTAAAAGTGACAACAAGATGGTCCAGTTCATCTTTGTTCCCTGTTCCGTGAACGCGTGCTTCCAGGTTCGAGCCGGAAATATTTTGAGCTGTCTTTATAATTGTTGCAACGCCGGATAGTGCTTTTGTAACCAGAAGCCATCCTGAAACTGCAGAAAAAATAACAATGAACCCCATGGAACTGACAAAGACCAATTTAAAGGTAGACAGAAATTTTGAGTAAACATCCATGGCAACACCGGTTTGCAGGATGGCATTGGCGGCCACATAACTGTATAAAATTCTGGCTTTCTGATGAGTGGACGGTATCTCAATGGTTTCAAGAATAATATTTTTTTGAGTACTTAATCTCTGTAAAGCCGATTTACTGACGTGAACATCCTTCCAGTAGGACATACGCGAGGAGGCAAACACCTCCCCTGTAGGATAGACGATTCTAAAAAAAATCAATTTTTCTCCTGCAGCCTGGGCTTCCAATACGGCAAGTTGCCTTGCACCCATCAATCCGCTTGTATGAATAATAGCACTGAATTTGGAAGCATGATCTGAAAGTTCCTGGTCAATCTGGTTTTGAATGGTCTGGGTAGCAAGATAATAAAATAATAAAAATACAACACTAACGCAAATTGTAAAAATACCTGTAAACCAAAGCGTCATTCTGAAAGCAATCGTATTGAAAATATTATGCTTCATTCATTTTTCAGGACATATCCTGCACCGCGAACTGTATGAATCAGTTTGGGTTCAAAGCCTTTATCGATTTTATCTCTTAACCTGCAGATTCGCGCTTCAACGACATTGGTCATAGGGTCGAAATTGTAATTCCAGACATGCTCCATGATCATGGTTTTTGAAATCACCCTTTCCCTGTTCCGCAACAAATACTCAAGAAGGGAAAATTCCAGCGGCTGGAGGTCTATTATTTCGTTTTTTCTTTTTACCTGCCTTTTGAGAATATCAACACTTAAATCTGCATAAGAAAGTTTTACAGGATCAGCTATGTTACCGGCCCGCCTGATAAGTGCCTGCACCCTTGCAAGAAGCTCGGAAAAGGCAAAAGGTTTTGTAAGATAATCATCAGCTCCTGCTTGAAGGCCGTTTACCCTGTCATCCACCCTGTCCCGGGCGCTTAAAATGATAATCGGGGTGTTGTTATTTTCCCTGCGGATAGTTTTTATGAGAGAGATGCCATCCATCTCGGGCAACATGATATCTACAATCATTGCATCATAAGGATTATCAAATGCCATTTCAAACCCTATTTTTCCTGTCATGGCTTGATCAACAGCAAATCCTGACGATTTAAGCCCTTTTTGAATGAATTCTGAAATTTTGATATCATCTTCAACAACAAGAATTCTCATAGTAAAAATACTCTCCGGTTATTTTATAAAACTATTTTGGTCTTTATAATGACAAACGCATTATAATATCTTGGCAATACAAATCAATGGGTTAATAAATTGGTTCGATTTTAAGCTGTTATACAATAGGCATTGACCGGAACTTATAATCATATTAAAAAGAGCGCATTATGAGCCTGATTTTCAGCCTGAAAAATATTTCAAAAACCTATGGGGATGACACCCTATTCCAGGAACTTTCCTTTGATTTTCAATTGAACGAAAAAATGGGACTGATTGGTATGAATGGTTCCGGCAAATCCACACTGCTAAAACTGATAGGAGGAGAAGCCCAGCCGGATACAGGCGAATTGATAACCAAAACAGGATTAAGGGTTGTTTATCTTCCGCAGGAAGATCGTCTTGATCCAATCAAAACAATAGAAGAACATTTATATAGCTGCTTAAAAGACAGTCCTTTTGATGAAAAAGAACGACATCAGATTGTGCAAAAGGCTTTAGGTAAAACCGGATTTCCAGATCCAGGTATTGTGGCCTCTGATTTATCCGGAGGCTGGAAAAAAAAGCTTTCCATTACCCGGGCACTCTGTTGTCGGCCAGATCTTCTTTTATTGGATGAACCCACCAACCATCTCGATATTAATGGAATCCTTTGGCTGGAGGATATTTTAAAATCCGCCCGATTTTCGTTTATTGTTGTCACTCATGATCGCTCCTTTCTTGAGAATGTCTGTTCAAATATCATGGAAATCGGACAATATTATCCATCCGGATATTTTAAAATTCAGGGACAATATAAACAATTTGAAAAGGAAAGGCAGAATTTCTTATTGGCACAAGAAAAGCAACAAATTTCTCTGGCCGGCAAGATGAGACGGGAAGATGAATGGCTTAAACAAGGGGCAAAGGCAAGAAGTACAAAAGCAAAATACAGAATAGAACAGGCCGAAAATCTAAGGATGGAATTATCTGCCATAAAGGAACGAAATAAAGCCACAGCAAAACTTGATCTTGATTTTGATTCAACTGGCAGAAAGACCAAATCGCTTTTGAGAGTCTATCATTTAAAAAAGAGCGTGAACGAAAAACTATTGTTTTCCGATATTACATTTGAACTCAGACCTGGATTTGTTCTGGGTGTTGTGGGTGAAAACGGTTCAGGAAAGTCAACTTTTTTATCCATACTTGAAAAAAAGATTCAACCAGATGAAGGGAAAATCGAGTGGATGCAAGAGTTAAAACTTGCGGTATTTGATCAGAACCGGTCAAAACTGAATCCTGAATTAACCCTAAAAGATGCTCTGAATCCGACAGGTGGCGACAGTGTGAATTATAAGGGCAACAGCATCCATATTGTAACCTGGGCTAAGCGCTTCCTGTTTATGCCGGATCAACTCTATATGCCGGTAAAAAGGCTTTCCGGTGGAGAAAAAGCGCGAATTCTTCTTGCCAATATCATGCTGACACCTTGTGATGTTCTTCTTCTGGATGAACCCACCAACGATCTTGATATCCTGTCTCTGGAGGTTCTTGAGGAAAGCATCCGTCAATTTGCAGGAGCGGTGGTTATCGTATCCCATGACCGCTATCTCATGGATAAGGTCTGTGATCGAATTCTATTTTTAGACCCTGCTTCAGATGCTCTGTTTTTTGCAAATTTTAATCAGGTGATCAAGCATCGGCAAACACTTACTGAAAAACCCGAAAAAATAAAAAAAGTTGAGAAAAAAAAACAGGGCCACATAATTAATTTCTCGTTCAAAGATAAATTTGAACTGGATCATATTGAAGAAAAAATCCTGACTGGAGAAACTGAGGTTGCGCAGTTGTCTGCCAAAATACAGGATATTGAAGTAATGAATAATATTGATAAAATGAACCATTTTTGTTCCCTGTTAAAAGATACACAGGAACGGGTTCATGCGCTTTATGACAGATGGGAATATCTTGAAGCCAAAAAGGGAGGTTCTGAGTTATAAATTTGTTTAAACTATCCCAAGATCAATGGCTTTGAATGGATTTATATAAATCACCAACAAGATTCCGACCATGTTTATTTTTTTACTTGACACGAACCATGATTTCTTTCTATCAAATAATATGAAACATCTCATTTAACAGATAAAATCGAAGGGAGAACAAAGTTGTCCAACCAAAGTGAATATTCAAAAAAAATATGGGTCAAATCCTATGAAAACGGCATCAAAAGTGCTGTTGAATACAAAGACATACTGGTCACCCAATATCTTGAAGAATCGGCAAAGAATTTTCCAGGCAATCCAGCATTGATCTTTCAGGGGTTTACGCTTTCATTCAAGGAACTCAATGAGATGGTGGCAAAATTTTCAGCCGCATTAAAAGGGTTCGGTGTCAAAAAAGGAGACAGTGTGGCCATCCTTTTACCCAATATTATCCCTTGTGTTGTGGCCTATTATGCCACTCTCAAGATCGGTGCAATCGTCGTTCTCAATAACCCCCTATACTCCGACCGGGAACTGGAGCATCAGTTTACAGATTCGAACTCGACAATTTTAATCACCTTGGACCTCCTGGCCAAAAGAATGGTCAGCCTCCGGGAAAAGACAACTATCAAAACCATTATCTATGCATCCATTGGTGATTATCTGCCCTTTGCCAAACGTCTTTTATTTCCTCTTGTGGCTAAAAAGAAAGGCCTTGCCGCTGATGTGGCACCGGCAAAAAACCTCTATAAATTCAAAGACATCATTGCCCAAAATAGTCCGGATTATTCACAGGCAAATGTTTCCATTAATGATACAGCCATGTACCAGTATACCGGTGGAACAACAGGGGTTTCAAAGGGAGTCATGCTCACCCACAAAAACATCAGTTACCAGATCCAGCAGGTGGAAGCCTGGTTTCCTGCCTTTAAAAAAGGCGAAGAAGTCATGCTGGGAGCCCTTCCCATTTTTCATGTATTCGGCATGACGGTTTCCATGAATTTTGCCATCCGGATGGGATGGGCCAATGTCCTTGTTCCCAAGCCACAGCCGGAACCTCTGTTGGAAGCCATCAGCCGATTCAAGGTCACCTTTGCACCCCTGGTGCCGACCATGTATATCGGGATACTGGACCATCCGGATATGGCGCATACAGATCTGACCAGCATCAAAGGCTGTTTCTCCGGCAGTGCACCCCTGCCTCTTGAAGTGATCAACAAATTCCAGGAAAAAACCGGTGCCATTATTGTTGAAGGTTTCGGTCTGACGGAATCCACACCGGTTACCCATATCAACCCCTTTAACGGGTTAAGAAAACAGGGCAGTATCGGAGTTCCGATTCCGGATACGGAATGCAAAATTGTGGATCTGAATGATAAAACCCGGGAAGTCCCATTGGGAGAGCCTGGCGAGCTCCTGATCCGCGGCCCCCAGATCATGAAAGGGTATCTGAACAAACCCGATGAAACAAAAAAAACGTTGACGGACGATGGATTCCTATGTACCGGCGATGTTGCTAAAATGGATGAGGATGGATATTTCTATATTGTGGACCGCATCAAGGATATGATTATTTCAGGTGGGTATAATGTTTATCCACGAGATATCGATGAAGTGCTGTTTGAACACCCCAAAATCCTTGAAGGCTGCTGTATCGGTATTCCCCATGAAAAACGCGGGGAAGCGGTCAAAGCCTTTGTTGTCTTAAAAGAAGGCGAAGAAATGACGGAAAAAGAGGTGATTGATTACTGTGACACAAAACTTGCCAAGTATAAACTCCCGGTAAAAGTGGAATTCAGACAAGTGCTTCCTAAATCCAATGTTGGTAAAATTTTAAGAAAAGATTTGAGGAAAGAGGAACAGGGAAAATAGGCTGTCGGGAGTAAACTGATGACGCACCACAATTTAAAACACCATTTCAATCTGGATAACCAGAAATTTATTGTTCACAATATCCGCCTGCTGGAAGACATGGGACTTACAAAGATTGAAACCCTTCCTTTTTCTGCCCGGATACTGATAGAAAATCTTGCACGACATATGGATTCAGACATCATTCAATGGTCTGACATCGTCAATACCGTAAAATTCTATGAGACGGATTCCGAGGCCTCACAGCTTATTGCCTTTTATCCTTCACGGGTTCTGATGCAGGATTTTACTGGTGTGCCGGCCGTGGTTGATTTTGCGGCCATGAGAGATGCTGTTCATGCCAAAGGCGCGGACCCGAAAAAAATTAACCCGCTTGTGCCTGTGGATCTCGTCATTGACCACTCCATCCAGGTGGATCATTTTAAAGAAAAAAATTCATTTTTCCTGAATGCTCAAAAAGAATATGAACGCAATAAAGAACGGTATCAGCTCTTAAAATGGGCCCAGAAAAATTTTGATAATTTCAGGGTTGTTCCGCCTGAATCCGGTATCTGTCACCAGGTCAACCTTGAATATCTGGCCACGGTGGTCACCACAAAAAAGACCGAAGAAGGCCTCCTCGCCTTCCCGGATACCCTTGTGGGGACCGACTCCCACACCACTATGATCAACGCCCTGGGCGTCCTTGGCTGGGGGGTCGGCGGCATTGAGGCCGAAGCCGTCATGCTGGGCCAGCCCTATTATATGAACCTTCCAAAAATCATCGGGGTCAATTTCATTGGAAAGCCTCAAAAACAGATCACATCGACAGATATTGCACTTTTTGTGACCGAACTTCTGCGAAAAGAGAATGTGGTAGAAAAAATTGTTGAATACACTGGTGAAGGGCTAAAATATTTGACCCTGACCGACAGGGCCACTATTGCCAATATGTCTCCTGAATATGGCGCCACTGCAGGATTTTTCCCTGTGGATGAGCAGACCCTGTCCTATCTTATAAAAACCAACCGGGCAGGAACAGCATCCCTTGTCGATGCCTATTGCAGAACTTGCGGCCTTTTCAACACCCATGACAACAACATCCGATTTTCAAGAAAAATCGATGTGGATCTCTCGCTCATTGAAACTTCCATCGCAGGACCTTCCCGGCCACAGGACAGGCTTTCCTTATCCGAAGTCAAACAGAAAGTGACAAAAATATTTGACCTCGGGAACAGAAAAACAGTTCTGATCAATCCTGAGAATAAGCCCCAGGCCCTCACCCACGGCAGCATCGTGATTGCCGCCATCACCTCCTGCACTAACACCTCAAATCCCTATAGTATGGTCGGTGCCGGGCTTACTGCAAAAAAAGCTGTTGAAAAAGGACTGACCATCCCCTGGTTTGTCAAGCCATCCCTGTCCCCCGGTTCTAGAGTTGTCCTTGATTATTTGAAAGACTCTGGATTAATAAAATATTTTGAAGAACTAGGATTTAATAATACCGGGTTTGGATGCATGACCTGTATCGGAAACAGCGGCCCCCTTGCTCCTGTCATCGAAGAAGCCATAAAAAAAAATCAGCTTGATGTCATGTCCGTTCTTTCAGGCAACCGGAATTTTGAAGCCCGGATACACCAGGACGTCAAAGGCAATTTTTTGATGTCGCCCATTCTTGTTGTGATCTATGCCATTGCCGGAAAAATGGATATCGATCTCCACACAGAACCGCTTGGAATTTCAAAAGAAGGCTTTCCCGTTTTCATGAGCGATATCTGGCCGAGCGCCGAAGAAATCAATCAATATGTGGAAGCTTATGTTCATGAGAAATTTTTCCGGGATCAGTATGCCCACATTTTTAAAGGTGACCGGCTCTGGCAGGAACTTGAAGTCAGTGAACACACAACCTTTAAATTTGATGATGCCTCCACGTATATCCGGAAACCGCCTTTTTTTAAAAATTTTTCAATGGATGTCCCGAAGATGATGGAGATAAAGAATGCACGGGCCCTTCTTGTTTTAGGGGATTCCGTGACCACCGATCATATTTCGCCTGCAGGGGCCATACCGGTCGATTACCCGGCTGGAAAATATCTTGTCGAAAAGGGCGTAAAACCTTGGGAATTCAATTCTTACGGCTCCCGGAGAGGAAATCATGAGGTCATGATGCGAGGAACCTTTGCCAATATCCGGATCAAAAACAAGCTGATATCCCAAACCGGCGGCTGGACCTTGAAATTCCCGGAAATAGAAAAAGAATATATTTTTGATGCGTCCCAAAAATATCAGAATCAAAACACCGACCTTCTTGTTTTCGGTGGAAAGGAATATGGTTCCGGATCTTCAAGAGACTGGGCTGCCAAAGGCCCAAGCCTTCTCGGCGTCAAAGCGGTGATCGCCGTATCCTTTGAAAGAATTCACCGATCCAACCTGGTGGGAATGGGCATCCTGCCCTTAATTTTTCAGAAGAATGAATCTTTTGAATCCTTGAACCTTAAAGGCGATGAAATATTTGAAATCCCTAGCCTGGATCAGATCCGGCCCAACAGCCGTTTAACCGTCACAGCCCTGAAGAACAATACAAAAATTAGCTTCAGGGTGGTTGTCAGCCTGAATACAGATATTGAAATGGATTATATTAAAAACGGCGGCATCCTTGCCTATGTGCTCCGTCAGATGATCAAAGATTAAGGTTGTTCATAAAAAACTTTTCTTTTATCCTAATTTTTTAATCTATGATACAGTACGATCTGCTTTTTTTGGGAAGCTTTTTTATTAAAATGTAATTAAGGAATTTTTATACGATGGAAATCAATCATTATGAGTTTAAATATGGGGAATTCGGAGAAACCAGCGGTGTCCAAATCAATATCAAAGGGTTTGATGTTCTTCGCTTCAACAATATCAGCAAAGGGCCTGCCTTTACCATTGAAGAACGGCAGAAGCTCAAACTCAGTGGGTTTCTGCCGCCCAGGGTAAAAACTCTAGATGATCAGATCAGGGGCTGCCTTGCCACTGTCAGAGGAAAAGCAAGCGACATTGACCGGTATATTTATCTCAGGAATCTGTACGACCGGAATGTGGTTCTTTTCAATGCCGTTGTGGCCAGCAATGTGACGGAATTTTTACCCATCATCTATACTCCCACGGTAGGTCTTGCCTGCCAGCGGTATTCTAAAAATTTCCGGGGCGCCAATGGCATCCACTTTTATCCCGGCAATATAGATTATGCCGAATTTATTCTCAGAAATTATACTGACCAGGCGATCCGGATCGCAGTTGTCACGGATAACCAGGGCATTCTCGGTATTGGAGACCAGGGCGCAGGCGGTATCCCCATCTGCCTTGGAAAACTCATGCTCTATACCCAGGGTGCAGGGATTGCGCCCTGGCATTGTCTTCCCATTTCCCTTGATGTGGGAACAGATAATGAAGACCTGTTGAATGACCGGGACTATATCGGCTGGCGTCACAGACGTCTTACAGGGGACGAATATAATTTGTTTATTGAAAAATTTGTAGCTGCATTCAGGCGCAATTTCCCCCATGCCCTGCTTCAGTGGGAAGATTTTTCAAAACAGACGGCCTTCACGGTCCGGGATAAATATGTCAAAGAGGTGATTTCCTTTAACGATGATATCCAGGGCACCGGAGCCATTGCGCTTGCCGGAATTTTTTCCGCCATGAAGGTAAAAAAGGAAAAAATGTCTGACCAGGTTTACGCCATTCATGGCGCAGGTGCCGGTGGTGTTGGCATTGCCGAGCAAATCCTGGCTGAACTCATGGAACAGGGAATGGATCAAAAAGAAGCCCTGTCTAAAATATACACCCTTGATTCAAAAGGTGTTGTCACTTCCGAAAGGAGCATTGAGCCCTACAAGATTAAATTTGCAAAAGATCCAAAAACCCTTTCCTGGATAACTTCCCCTGAAGACAATACCCTTTTAAATGCGGTGAAGAATGAACACATAACCGTTCTCATCGGCACCTCGGGCCAGCGGGGAAGTTTTACAAAGGAAGTTGTTGAAGCGATGTGTAAAAATGCAGAGAGACCCGTTATTTTCCCGTTAAGCAACCCCACCAAAAAAACGGAAGCCCAGCCAGAAGACCTCTATGCCTGGACTGACGGGAAAGCCCTTGTGGCTACCGGTTCTCCCTTCCCACCCGTTCATCATAAAGGCAAAGACTATCGGATCGGCCAGGTCAACAATGCCTTTGTGTTCCCGGGTGTAGGGCTCGGCATTATCGCATCCGGTGCCACGGAAGTTCTACCTTCCTTCTTTTCTGCTGCTGCCCATGCGGTTTCCGAATTCATCAGCGAAGAGGATCTGATGGATGGTATTCTCTGCCCGCCTCTGAATCAGCTCAGGGAAGTTTCATTTGAAGTGGCCAAACGTGTCGGCGCAGAAGCCATAAAAGCCGGTGTCATTAAAAAAGGTTGCGCCTTTTCAAAATATAAACACAACAATGACCCGGATCGATTGAATCTTCTGATCGAAAAAATGCGATGGGAACCTAAGTATTTTGACCAGATTTAATTTGTTTGCATAATTTTCAGCCGGTTCTGCCGTAAGAGGAACCGGCTGATGTTTTTTCAGACCTGATTTTCTAACCGGCTCCGCCAAGATACACGAAAACCGCATCTGCCGTTACCTCTCCGTCAATGGCGGACGACACGATGCCGCCAGCATAACCTGCCCCCTCCCCTGCCGGGAAAAGCCCGTGAATTTGAGGATGCATCCGGGTATCAGATTTTCTTGGAATTCTCACCGGCGAACTGGTCCTGCTTTCCACAGCCAGAAGCTTGGCTTCTTCAGTGATATATCCTTTCATTTTTCGTCCGAAAATATGAAAGGCCTGTTTCAAAGCTTCGGTAGTATAAGGTCCCAGGATTTCCTTTAGCGGATAGCTGACGATTCCCCGAATATAGGATGTGACAGGAAGGGTCTCGGATACCCTGTCTTCCAGAAAATCTGTCAAAATTTGAGCAGGGGCCGCCTGGGTTCCCCCTCCGGCAAGAAACGCCTTTTGTTCCATCTGTTTTTGAAACTCAAGCCCGGAGAAATGCCTGAATTTTTTATCCAGATGACCATACTGGCTTGAATCAATGGTAACCACCATTCCGGCGTTGGCATAAGGCAGATTGCGAAGGGAATTGGACATCCCGTTCAAGACCAGTTCACCGGGGGCGGTGGATGCCGGAATCAGCATCCCGCCGGGACACATGCAAAAGGAATAGACCCCTGCCCTTCCCACCTGGCAGGCCAGTGAATAAGCGGCTGTGGGTAAAAACGGGTTGTCTTTGGATTTCCCGTATTGAATGGCATTGATCAATTCCTGGGGATGCTCCACCCGAACACCCATGGCATAGGGCTTAGCTTCCAGAAGGATATGGTTTTTATCGAGCAATTCATAACTGTCACGGGCGGAATGACCGGTTGCAAGGATGACGGCATCGGCTTCAAATTCCTGATGTTCTGTTCTAACTCCTTGAATTTTCCCGTGCCTGATCATGAGATCCGTCATCCTTGAATTGAAATGAATCCGGCCATTACAATTCAAAATCCTATCCCGGATGGCCTGAATGATCCTTGGCAATTTGTTGGAGCCGATATGGGGATGGGCATTGACAAGGATGTCCGGGATGGCCCCATGTTGAACCAGGATAGAAAGGATTTTTTTCACATCCCCCCGTTTGGTGGACCGGGTATACAGTTTTCCGTCGCTGTAGGTCCCTGCCCCACCTTCACCAAAACAGTAGTTGGAATCCGGATTTACAGCCCCTTCGGTCTGAAGAATTTTCAGATCAAACCGCCTTTCTTTGACATCCTTTCCCCGTTCCAGGATGACGGGAAGAATCCCTTTTTCAATCAATCTTAGCGCAGCAAAAAGCCCCGCCGGACCGCTGCCGACAATAATGGCCTTTTTGCCGTCTTTCACAGGTACATATTTCACCGGCAGCAAAAGATCTTCTATGGGTTCACTTGAATAAACCTTTGCCTGAATCTGAAATACCGGCTCCCTTCCCCTTGCATCCACAGACCGTCGTGTGATCTGAACTGCATCAATGGCCTGGATATCCATCTTTAACGCTTTGGCAGCAGATTCCCTGATATGTTCGAGATTATGAATCTTATCCGGCTGGATACGAAGTGTTATGTCCCTGATCATCCCAAGTCCCCTTTTTATGGAGAAAATAATTTAATATCATAAAAGCGCAACTCCCCACAACCTCATTGCCGCATTATTAAATTTCTTATTTTTTTCTTGACCCCTTTTTTTATCTTGACAAGGTTTTTTCAATTTAGTCTAATATAGCCCTATATACAGAATATCGTTCTGTATATAGAACAAATTGGACCGATGTTATGAATACTTTCGTTATGGAAAAAGAAAAATCAGCTTACAGCCCTACCGCCCCGGCTGTGGAACAGGCTGCCCAATTGCTTTTCTGCCTTCAAAAAAACAAGGGCAATGATATGGGATTGACCGCCATCTGCAAAGAAATCGGCATTCATAAAAGCAAAGGGTATTCAATTTTAAATGCTTTGGCCAAATACGACCTGATAACCAAGGACACTGCATCCAAAACCTATTCCCTTGGACCGGCCCTCATGCCCCTGGCACAAAAAGCCAAACAAAAATTTGATATCACCGCCATTGCCAGGGATCATCTTCAGCAGCTTGCCGAAGCCACCAGAACCAGCGTGCTGTTGGGAATCATCTGTAATGACCAGGTGTTTATTACCGGGAAATATGACGGCAACGACAAAGTATCGGTCACTGTTAATCTCTACCAGTCCCTGCACATCACCCATGGGTCTCATGGAAAAGCGGTTTTCGGATATCTCACTCAGGAAGAGCAGGAAAGGCTTCTTTGTTCCGGGCAGGTCTTTTTTCATGGAGACCCTGAAGATTTTGATCCTGAACGCCTGAAAAGAGAATTGAACTTTTGTCGTGACAAAGGATATGCAGTCGATCAAGGGAAAATGTCGCCCGGAATCAATGCCATCAGCACTCCCATCTTTGACCATAATAATGAAGTAGCTGCCTGCGTTATTATCCTGGGCACCTTTCAGGAAGACCAGTTTGAGGGTTTAGGGAAAATGATTGCTGAAACCGGCCGGGTCATCTCCCGGCAGTTAGGAGCAAGAATATAAAGGAGACATAATGAAAAATGATGGGGTAAAAATTATCAAGACAACGACATGGTCCCCCGGCCCCGGTTGCCACGGCGGATGCGGAATACTGGTCCATGTCAAGGACAACAAAGTGATCAAAGTGGAAGGCGACCCGGATCATCCCTGGAACCAGGGAAGACTCTGCTCGCGGTGTCTTTCCATGACCCAGTACATGTACCACAAGGACAGGCTCAGAAAACCCCTGAAACGGGTGGGTGAACGGGGGGAAGGCAAGTTTGAGGAAATTTCCTGGGATGAAGCCTTTGACCTGATCGAAGAAAAAATGAAAAAGATAAGGACGGATTATGGAGCCGAATCCGTGATCTTTCACCAGGGAACCGGCCGGGACATCGGCGGCTGGATATCCATGCTCGCTTATGCCTATGGCAGCCCCAACTGGATGTTCGGGCTTTCTGGCATTTCCTGTTACACGCCGCGCCTCATGATGATGTCCATCACCCAGGGAGATTTTGCCGTGGTGGATGCGTCCCAGTGGCTTGAAAAACGATATGATGACCCGGAATACAAGATCCCTGAAATCGCCATCATCTGGGGTCAGAACCTTCCCGCCACCTGCCCGGACGGTTTTTTCGGCCACTGGTATGTGGATCTCATGAAACGGGGAACCGAATTTATCGTCATTGACCCGAGATGCACCTGGATTGCCTCCCGTGCCAAAATCTGGCTCCAGCTCCGGCCCGGTACCGATGCAGCCCTGGCCCTTGGGTTTATCCATGTTATCATCAAGGAAAACCTCGTCAATATGGATTTTGTTGAAAAATGGACCAATTCCCCGCACCTGGTGAGAACTGACGGAAAGATACCGATTTTCTTAAAAGAAAAAGATATCAAAAAAGACGGGTCGGATTTAAATTTTGTGGCCCATGATGCTGTTTCCGGCGATTTCATGGTATGGGACTCTACTGCCCAGGCCTATGACAAGACAGGCGCCAAACCTTCCATGGACGGAGCTTTCACCATTACCCTGGCTGACGGTTCAAAAGTGCCCGTCAAGACCGTGTGGACCCTGTATAAAGAAAATGCCGAGCAGTACACACCGGAAAAAGTTGAAGACATCACCTGGGTCCCGGCCGACAAAATCCGCCAGGCGGCCCGCATGTATGCCAACGCCAAACCCGGCGCCCTTCACTGGGGCCTCCCTATTGATACCATCCCATCAACAGTGCCGACCTCCCAGGCCATCAACCATCTCTGGTGCCTTACCGGCAACCTTGACAACCCTGGCGGCAATGCGATTGCCCGGTATGCCTTTGATGTGGTGACCTATCCTTATCATTCCGGCGGCGCCATCTTAAGCCTGCCGCCCGAGGTCATGAACAAACGTATCGGCATCCATGACTACGGCTGCATCAAGGATTTCAGGGCCTGGGCCCAGCCCGACAAAGTCCTGGAACAGATTTTTTCCGGCAGCCCCTATCCGATAAAAGGCATGTGGATTCAGACCGCCAACCCCATTGCCTGTACCGGCATGGAACCCCAGAAATGGCACAAGGCCATCAAAAAGCTCGATTTCACGGTTTGTGTAGATCTGTTCATGACCCCGACCGCCATGCTCTGCGATGTGATCCTTCCGGCTGCCACCTTTCTTGAAAAAGACTCGCTCAAAGCCTGGTGGGTCCCCTTGCAGGCTATCAAAAAAGTCGTAGAGGTTGAAGAGTGCAAATCAGACATTGAAATCAACCTTGAACTTTGCAAACGGTTCATGAAGGATTTCCCCTTCCCCAACACTCAGGTACTGTTTGATTCTCTTTTAAAATCCGCTGGCATCACTTACAAGGAGCTGGTGGACAACACCTGGATGCTGCCTCCCAAAGGACATCCCAGCAAGCCCTATTTCAGACACGAAAGAGGATTACTCAGACCGGATAAAAAACAGGGCTTCAGAACTCCGTCCGGAAAAATCGAACTCTTTTCCTCCTGGCTGGAAAAATGGGGTCTTGATCCCCTGCCTTACCATGAAGAGCCGCCTTACAGCCATATCAGCACACCCGACCTGTTCAAGGAATACCCGCTGATTCTCGCAACCGGCCGGAGAATGGGACCCTTTTTCCATTCCGAACACCGCCAGATTCCCTGGCTGAGAGAACAGCAGAAAGATCCGGTTCTGGAAATTCACCCGGATACAGCTTTAAAATATGGCATTGAACACGGCGAAAAGGTCTGTGTTGAAAACTGGCTGGGAAAAATCACGGTCAAAGCTCTTGTAACCCCGGTCATCCATCCCAACGTGGTCATGGCGGAACACGGCTGGTGGTTCCCGGAAAAAAAGGGAAGCGAACCCGAACTTTTCGGCGTCTGGGACGTCAATGTCAACCAGCTCATCCCCATGGGTCATGAGGGAAAAGCCGGGCTCGGATCTCCCATCAAGAGCATGCTGTGCAAAGTATACAAGGCGAAAGGATAAACATCATGACAGAATATGGAATGCTCATCGATTATGAATATTGCACCGGCTGCAAGACCTGTGAAATTGCCTGCAAACAGGAATATGAAAGACCTGCCGGAAAAGTCGGAGGGGTGGAAGTTTTAGAATTTGTCCATACCCTTCCCAATGATAAACTCTTTATCACTAATATCCCGCACTTTACCCGGGCCTGTGTGTTCTGCGCCGGACGGGTCAAACAGGGTCTTGAACCTGCCTGTGTCAAACACTGCATGGCCAGGATTCTGACCTTTGGAAAAATTGAAGACCTGACAAAACTCATCCCTGAAAAGAGAAAAGCCATCCTCTGGACCAAGGGCTGATCATTCAAACCACTGAGAAAAGGCTGCCGCCAAACAGCCTTTTCTCAGTCATAGATAAGCCCTTCCCTTTTTTTCTGCTCGAAAATGTAAAGTCACTTCTGAAAAAATCATAAAAATTGCAAGATTCATTATCAATCAGAATGGCAGGCATTTTCATATACCAGAAGAATTGTTTGGTTTTGAAAAACTTCACGATTGTTTGCAAGTCTCTTTGAGTCTCTGGTTGGTAAAAAAATTGAAAAATGCCCGTCAAATGTATTTCCAATATTGTTGACTATTATACGCCAAAATGTAAATTTTCCTAACCACAACATATTGTATTTCACTTTGATTCAAAAACAGGGCAAAGGAACTGACCGTAATATATTAAGATATCCGACCATTATTAATCCTTATCTGTAAAAAGCTTTTATGATGGTGCAATTTTTTCTATAAATTTGTTGCGCCAGTTCCTTGAAATTCATTCCTGTCTTTATATGTTATCCTTGTTTAAAGGTTATCCATAAATACGGCAATGAAGCCCAGAATGATAAGTATCAATAACCAACCACCGCATGATAAGAAACTAAGAAATTTGCCCCATTTGCTTGTTTTAGGTTTAACAGCGTTGGCGTCAGATAGAGATTTTGCATCCATTTTTATTCCTCCTGTATTAGGCTTGTTCTGCATAAATAAAAAAGCCGTTATCCAGAGTATTACCTCTCTGAACAGCGGCCCGACTGATCGTAACCCCTCCGGAAACGATTAATTGGTTTCCGAACCCTTTAATTTACTTTAAATTATTGTCCCAAAGAAAGTCAACCCATTTTTTATGCATTTGTGCGAGGCTGTTTTTTCAAATTTTTAATAGCACAAGATATAGTGGTTCTATCTTCAAGAAAATTGAGGATCAGCAGGATACTAAATATAACAAGACCAATCTGAAAATTTCTTCCCGGGGCCTGAACAAAAGGATGAAAAAATTTATCGGGGGCCCGGGGCTCTATGTACAATAAACACCATTCCGGTCGGTTTAAAAATGACGCTGGGGGATGAGTGTCTCACGGCCTTTTCAGTGGGGGATCAATTGCTCTGGGGTACGTCTGAACCGCTTCGAAGGATTTTGAATATTGTGCTTTAAGAATATTATTGCTTCAAAGCATATTTTTTTTCAAGAAAGGCCACCATTCTTGAAAAAGGAAATGTCAGGATAAAATAAAGAACGGCCACCGTGATCCAGATTTCAAAGGTCAGAAAAGTGGCACTCATCAATTCCATGCCCTGAAACGTCAATTCCTGTATGGAAATGACAGAGACAATGGAGGAATCTTTTATGGTGGAGATGAGCTGGCCTGCAAGGGGGAAGGCCACTTTTCTGAATGTCTGGGGAAAGACAACCAGTAAAAAGGTTTTCTGCCTGGACAATCCGATGGATGAGCCAGCTTCCCACTGTCCCTCGGATATGGAGTTAATCCCTCCACGGACAATTTCAGATATATAGGCCCCTTCATAGAGACCCAGAGCAATCACGGCAGACATAAAGGCATTGATCCGGTCCGGCCCTGATAAGAGAAACCCGATACCCTGCTTTACAGGCAAAGGAGCCTCCCTCAAATACCGATCCAGGCCTATGGCATCCAGAAACTGACTGGAAACAAAATAATAAAAAATAATCAAGAGCACAAGAGAGGGAATATTCCGGATGGTTTCAACATAGAGTCTGCTGATGACCCTTTGCCCAAATGAACCCTTTGCGCCCATGACTCCGGAGACTGTTCCGATAAGAAAGCCGAAAACCATTGCCCAGACACTGAGTTTCACTGTTGTGGCAAATCCTTTTGCCAGGATATTGGCCTTGAGCGCTCCGGTTCCCTGATCCCGGAAAAAAAAATAGGAAGGAATCCGACCCCATTCCCAATGATATGCCAGGATATCATTCATCCGTGAAAAAAAAACAGATATGGCGGCGATTAAAAGGATGATGGCCGCCATATCAATGATGGTAAATTTTAACGGTTTCTTATTTAACAAGGCTTTCCCATTTATTCGATTCAAACCAATACTCGGTTCTTTCCTTTAAAAATCCCTGGGCGTTCATACTCAGAATCCAGTTGTTAAAAAAATTTAAAGCGTCATGATCGCCCTTTTTCAATGCAAATCCGATGGGTTCTTTGGTAAAATTTTCCTTAATGGGAATGAATAATTTCTCCGGATATTTAAGGGCATGAAATACCGGCATGGGAGCAGAGGAAACCACGGCATGAACTCTTCCCAGGCTTAATTCCTGAAGGGCCTGGGTTTCATTTTCAAACAATTTAAGATCAGCTTCCGGGATATACTTCCGAGCAGCCTGTTCCGCAGTTGTACCCATTCGGACAGCAATAATGACTTCTTTTTTGTTAAAATCCGCCAGAGATGAAAAACCCTTTGCTTTTTCCTTGTGAGCAACCATTGACATGCCTGAATATTCATAGGGAATGGTAAAATTCACTTTCAAATTACGTTCCGGCGTAATGCCCATCCCACCGATGATGACATCAAATTTACCGGTCAAAAGGGCAGGAATAATGCCAGACCATGCCGTCGGAACAAACTCGATCTTGACCCCCATGTCTTCAGCCAGTTTTTTAGCCACATCAATTTCAAACCCGATCAAATTGTCTTGTTTATCTTTCATTGCCCATGGCACAAAGGTGGACATTCCCACCCGGATAACCCCCTCTTTTTGAATTTTTTCAATCATACTCTCCTGGGCAGATAAAACCTGGCCCATCAATAAGAAAAACAGAATGCCGAAACTTAAACACTTTTTCATTTCCACCTCCTTTTTATGGATTTTGTATCCAACACTAATGATTAATAAATTTGAATCTGTTTTCAACCCGCCTGATAATGAAAGAAAGACCTGCGGTAATAACCAGATAACATAATGCCACAGTAAACCAGATTTCAAAACTTAAAAATGTTTCAGACACAATTTTTTGCCCCTGCAGGGTCAGGTCTGCAATGGCAATGGTACTGACCAGGGCCGAATCTTTGATTAAGGAGATACTTTGACCCGCCAGCATGGGCAGGGTTTGCCTGAGCATCTGGGGAAGGATGACCTTGATATAGGTAACGGGAACGGATAATCCGATACTTTGTGCTGCTTCATATTGTCCCCTTGGAATATTCACCACACCTGAGCGAATGATCTCTGAAGCATAGGCCCCCTCAAACAGGCTCAGGGCGATAACTGCGGATAGGAATGCAGATATGTCCAATACGGGTGAAATCACAAAATACAGGACAAAAATCTGGATCAGCAGCGGTGTATTTCTGATGGTTTCAACATAGAGCCACGAGATCAGTCTGAGTACCGGGGAAGTTGACAGCCTTGCAAAGGCAGATAAAAAGCCCAGGGCCAGGGAAAAGAGAAGACCCCAGAAAGAAATCTTAAGTGTGACAAAAAGCCCTTTAATCAGCAACCCCGTTACAAACTGTCCGTTTTCATAGACAAACAGATACGGTTTGACTCTGTACCATTGCCAGTTATACTCAAGATTTTGATAACCGATAATGACAACCAGAACACTTAAAAAAATAAAAAGAAACGGCTTGATACCCATTTTCACACGATTCATGAGTGCCCCCATGTTTTTTAAAGGCAAAGAATAGCATGAAAAAAGAAAACCTGCCACCTAAAGGGATAAACGCTTGCTTTTTGGTCAACAAAGTATCAAAAATTTCTTAACTCCTCAATTTCCACACTCTTGTGATTCCGTAATAGATCAGCACCAGGCCGACAATGCAGTTTAAAACCTGCACCATCAGGTTTGGAATGCCTGATTTTAATACAGACAGGATCAACATTGCCGCGGACAGGAAAAAAAAGGTGGAAAGGCCCGTGCCAATCCCGAATATGACCAGTTCTTTCTTTTTATAATTTTTTTCAATGGCTTTTGCAGAAAACACACTGCTCCAGAAGACGATGGTCAGCGGGCTTGAAGCAGTCAGGATAAAACAGCTTGTGAAGCTGTTCACAGGTGTCCAGGCAATAGATTTGACCTGTTCTGCACCATTAATAAACAATAGGCCCTTATATAACATCATCAATCCGAACAACGTCAGTATGATCGAGCTGATCCTGCCGAATATTTTTTTTATTCTATCTTCCTGCAGCAGTCTGCCGATCCCGATCAATGACAGGACAATATATATATAATCGACCATCGTTACGGCCAGGATGCCGGACAACCCATTGACATAATTGCTGTCCACGGTAATTCCAAAAATATAAAAGAAGACAGGTCCCACGGCCAGTTGAAGAAATAAACCGGTCAACATTCCATTGAAAAGCGGCGTCATTGATAATCCTTTATAAAAGATTGAATATCTCCAAATGTTGTAATAATGATATAGGATCTGAAAGAATGTGTGAATGGCTGTTTTAAGGTTATGAGCGGAATCTGATGAATAATTTAAGGAATGACGGATAATGAACGCTAAATTCGAAAGTCCGGTTGATACAATCGGCATGAACATCCTTCGGGAACTTCAGATGAATGCACGATCCGGCTTCAGCAAGATTGGCCGGCGCGTGGGCCTGTCGTCACCTGCGGTTGCAGAACGGGTTTATAAAATGGAGGCGGCCGGGATTATCACCGGGTATCACGCCGATATCGACCCCAAAGCCTTTGGGCTGGATCTTATGGCGTTTATTGCAATAACCACTCAGCCTGAAAAATATCAGCAGATTTATTCTTTTGCCGAAAAGCAGCAAGAGATTGTTGAATGTCATCATATCAGCGGCAATGAATCATTAATGCTGAAGGTTGTTGCAGGTTCCATCGCCCAATTGAACAGCATGATTGAAAAGCTGAGCCGGTTTGGTGAGACAAAAACCTCCATTGTATTGTCTTCTCCGGTCAGAAAAAGAATTGAGTTTACAGTTCCGGAAGATTAACCGTTTTTAAAGGATCAAATCACATGAATACCATCAGAATCATCCAGGGCGATATCACCCAGGCTGATGTGGATGCCGTTGTCAATGCCGCCAAGCCGGGAACAGCAATTCTAAATTTGCGAATTAAAGATGTTTGATTGAGTGTAGCTTCATATTTTCCCGGCGCATAAATGTGTTGAAGAGAGAAAAACAGGCCTTGCATTTTAAAATAGGTGACGATAATATTATTTACAAAATCTAAATAATCATAAACGGATCTCATTCATTGAGGAGAA
>JFJP01000022.1_pt1 | contig 23516 bp, 18 predicted proteins | sample 431651 | NCBI WGS metagenome assembly JFJP01 (sample SAMN02602958, study PRJNA72255) | Microbial mat metagenome, whole genome shotgun sequencing project. | biome: fresh water; feature: sink hole; material: water; isolation source: purple microbial (photo- and chemosynthetic) mats found in...
GCATCTACCTGCGCGATACGCCGGATCAAATCCTGCACAAGTGCACGCGGCAGATGCTCTCCGATACCGCCAGGGTGCGAAAATCCGATCCCGGTAACCCCGAAGTCTGCAATGTCTTCACCTTCCACAAGCTCTTCTCGGATGTGGAGACCGTGAACATGGTGGTGGCGGAGTGCCCCCGCGCGGGCATCGGCTGCTTCGATTGCAAGAAAAAGTTGGCTGAGGCCATCACCCAACGGGTGGAACCCCTGCGTCAAAAAATCGAAGACAACCTAGCCCATCCCGACCGCCTGAACGCGATCTTGCGCGATGGCAGCGATCGCGCCCGAATTACCGCCAAGGCCACCATGGATCAGGTGCGCGAGGCCATGAAGCTGCCCAACTACTGAAGCCATGCCTGACCGCGAGGAATTCCTGGATTGGTTGAAGGAACGGGCGCTCCTGGTGCTTTTCCTACTCGCCCTCGGGGGTTGGTGCGTCAACGCTTGGCTGGACCGCCCCCTTCATCCACCCGCTGGGGTTTTGGTTCCCGAAGAACCCCTGCAGGGACCGCCTGGGGAGGGCGGTCCCTGGCGTGCCCGTGAGAATAAAGTGGTGTCCCTCGCAACCTTCGAAATTCGCGCGCGAATTCTCTCCAAGGAACGCTATCGCTGGGACCGCGGCGCCGACCTTAGTCCCATCGACCTCGCACTCGGCTGGGGCCCCATGTCGGACTCATCCATCCTTGATCAAATCAGCATTTCTCAGAGCAATCGCTGGTACCACTGGCGCGTTTCCACGCCCCCCATTCCCATGGACCAGATCAGCGCCCACAGCGCGAACATGCATATGCTCCCGGCCAATGCTCGAGTGAAGCGCGCCTTGCTGGGGTTTCGGGAAGGGCAGGTGGTCCGCCTTCGCGGTCACTTGGTTCAAGTCGAAGGCCCGGATGGTTTCCGGTGGACCAGTTCTCTCTCCCGCCAAGACACCGGAGATGGTTCCTGTGAAGTTATTTGGGTTGAAGAGGCAGGCCTGTGATGGGATTTTCGACTTGCGAATTCCGCCGCCCCCGGTAGACTTAGGGTTCCGGGTTTTACACCCGCGGTTCCTTAGCTCAGTTGGTTAGAGCATCTGACTCTTAATCAGAGGGTCCCCGGTTCGAGCCCGGGAGGGACCACCAAGCAACACCCCTGAAGCCCTGTGCTGACGGGGTGTTTTCGCGTTCATCCAGTCTTTCGACGATCCGCCACTTTGCCTTGAAGTGATGAGTTCAATGGAGGTCATCGGTGAATGCTAGAGTGGGTCATGGTCAAACCTGTTGTTCCTCCCGAAATCCTCCTGGCCATTCGTGTGGCCAGCGGAAAGGGGAATGAACCCGTCGTTTCTCGCGGCGGCAAACCCAAAGAAGCGAGCCCCAAGAGTGGTGCCACGGAAAAGCAGAGCATTCGTCCGGCACGAACCGCTATTGCTCACGTGCGTGGGGGCAATAAAGGGAAATAAGGGAACACTTTCCCTTCGAGATGAAGAATAGCCTTCGACTTTCCGGGGCGGATAGGTCGACCCGAAAATTAACATTTTCCCAAGGCGCCCAATAAGTCGGAACTGCGCAGAGGTCTCGGCAATTCGGTGGCCGAACCCACGGGGGCTGGGGCCAGTGCCAAAATGGGCCAAGGTCGGGAGCCACGCAGCGTTCGCAGGATGGCGCTAGCAGCGGCATTGAACTCGGGATCTGAGGCCAGTACCGCGCCTCGGAGCGCACCGCTTTGGCTGATGTGGCGAACCTCATTCAGGGTTTCGACGGGGCTCACGGGTCCGTGGCCCGCTTGTTCGAGAAGGCTGATCAGGGCCTCACGGCCAGGGCTGGGCGGCATGATCAGGAGCAGGGGTTGGCGAGGATCCGGCAAGGCCTCTAGGACGGGGCGCTCGGGCAGGGTGGGTTCGGTCCAACGGGTTTCTGACCAATGTTGCAGGTAGGTTCGGTCCGCTCGTGGGAGTGCACGGAATTGGATATTGAGGCAAAGGCCATGAGGTCCCTCATCGACATCGCGCAGCAGCCCGGCACATTCGAGAGTTTCCTCTTCGAGTCCGGTGAGTTCCACGGCGTGCAAGCCGCGCCCTGGCTGGAGATCCAAGGCTCTGGGGTCCAGGCGGGCTCGGCTTTCCAGGTCAAAGGCGCGCTCAACTTGAAAGCGAAAACCGCCCGCCGAAAGATTAAGAAGCGGCCCCGCGAGAGCAGGCCCTTTGGCGTCAAGGTGGATCATGGCCCGTAAACCCTCTTCCAGGGCCACCGGGATTCGGGGCGCATATCGTCGATCATGGCGGGATATGGCCCCAGGCAGACTTAGGGCGAATTGGGTTCGACTTGGCTGAAGCTGAACTCGGGTGGCTCCTTCCCAGCGCTGACCCGCCAAGGGCAAAGCAATCCGGGCGGCATCGCCCACTTTGAGAACCCGAGGTGGCAGTTTCGGTATGTCCACAATCACGCGCCGGTGGGCCAGATCCAGATCCGCCACGAAGGCACTCAGTTCCATGCCGGTTCCCGTAATCACCGCCATGGCGCTGTGATTTCGCCGCAATGCTTCGAGGTGGGCTAGGAGATCATCCAAGGGGAGTTCGGTCATTCGAAAGTCATCGCTTAGCCTTGGGTCGCGCGAAGGCTTCGAATTCTCGCTTGGCCTCCGTCGGATCGGGGGATTTCAGGCACACGAGATCCCGAAGGCGCTCCTTGCCGTTGTCGCCAAGGATTCGGGAAAAGCGGATCGCCATGCCTTCTGGCGCATCCCGCACAACCACGCCCCAGGCCAGGATCTTATTTTCTTCGCCGTCGGTGAGCAGGAAAATGATGATGTAGCAACCGGTTCCAATGGGCAACCGTTCGGTGGCTCGGACAAGGATGCCGTTCATGCTGATGTTGATGGCCGAGGGGCAATGGATATCTTTTTCGTCCGCCATGATCTTGACTCGGTAGCCAAGGGGCACCCGAGTCGCAGTTCGCTGATCGATTCGTTTCTTCATTCGAGAATCCAGAGTTGACTTGCAACTCAGGAAGAATACTCGAAGTGGTTTCATTCCTTGGCGGAGGCCAATGGAGTCGCGGATGCTGATGTCTTTTTTTTAAATATTGCAAGAGGTTTGGTTAAGTCGAATCTCTGGCCTTTTTGGAAATTATTTCGCGCAAGGTTCTGGCAGGATAGGGGTGTCAGATCATTCCCGATGCCTTTGTCGCTTTTTGAAACCGTTTCACCGTTTGGAGGACCGCATGGCCATGGGGCTTCTCTTTGATGCGACTCGCTGCGTAGGCTGCGGAGCCTGTTCATCGGGCTGCAAGAAACAAAATAACCTTCCAGGCGAGGTAGAGGAGCTCACCACTGCCTACACCTGGACCACGGTTAAGCCCCTCGAGGGCACCTTCATGCGAAAGCTTTGCATGCACTGCGAGGTTCCTACCTGTGCCTCGGTATGCCCGGTGGGGGCCCTTACCAAGAGCCCTCAGGGTCCGGTGGTGTATGATTCGGCCAAGTGCATGGGTTGCCGGTATTGCATGATGGCTTGCCCCTTCGATGTTCCCAAATATCAGTGGGATCGAGCCGTACCACTCATCGGTAAATGCATCATGTGCGAGGGGCTGATCGCCAAGGGTGAATCCACCGCTTGTGCGACGGCATGTGAGTACGGAGCCACCATTTTTGGGAAACGAGACGATCTGATTCGCGATGCGCAGGAGCGGATCAAGCAGAATCCTGGGGTCTACGTCGATCACATCTACGGCCTAACCGAGGCTGGTGGCACGTCTGTGTTGATGATTTCCAGTGTGCCGTTCGTGAAGATGGGCTTAAAGAACGACCTGCCCAGCGAGCCTCCCGCCTTGCGCACGTGGCAGGTTCTATCAAATATTCCGAGTTTTGTGGCGGTATGGGGTGTGTTCCTCTGGGGCATTCATTGGATTACTGCCCGTCGCGATGACGTAGCCACCGTTGAATCACATTCGAAGTCGGAGGATCGGTGATGAACACCACCAACCTAATGGCACGCCGTCCCCGCATTGGCTTTTGGACCACGGTAGTGGGCCTGCTGCTCATTCCTTTTCTTGTAATAACCTTCCTTCGCTTCAGCAAGGGACTCGGCGCCGTCAGCAATCTCAATGACTCCTTCCCCTGGGGCATTTGGATCGGTTTCGATCTGCTTTGTGGCGTAGGTCTTGCGGCGGGTGCGTTCACGCTCACGGCGGTTGTTCATCTGTTTAATCTGAAAAAATTTGAACCCATCGTTCGGCCTACGGTGCTAACGGGGTTCCTGGGCTATGCCTTTGTGATCGTGGCGCTGATGTTCGATCTCGGGCAGCCATGGCGCATCTGGCACACCATCATTTACTGGAATACCCATTCGGTAATGTTCGAAGTGGGTTGGTGCGTGATGCTTTACACCACGGTATTGGCGTTGGAATTTGCTCCCGTGGTTCTGGAACGCTTTGGATACCACGCACCGATCCGGATGATTCACAAGTTCATCACGCCGCTGGTGATTGCGGGTGTGCTGCTCTCGACCCTGCATCAGTCTTCGCTGGGCTCGCTCTACCTGATCGTGCCTTCAAAGTTGCACCCACTTTGGTATTCTCAACTGTTGCCGTTGTTGTTCTATATTTCGGCCATTGGTGCGGGTATCGGTATGGTGATTCTCGAGTCCTACCTGAGTCAGCGAGCCTTTGGTCGCCATCTGGAAATGGATCTCCTGGAACCACTCGCCCGAGGCATGGTCGTGGCGCTAGGCATCTATGGTCTGATGCGCTTACAGATCATCGCCCGCAATGGCTCCTTTAGCGCCATCACCAACTTTACCTATGAAGGAAAGATGTTCCTGGTCGAGTTTGTCTTAGGGGTTCTGCTGCCCGTCGGCCTGTTGGCATTCCGGAAATTGCGCACGAATCCCACTTGGTTGGTGACGGGAGCTTTTCTTGCGGTCCTGGGCTTCGTGATGAACCGGCTGAATATCGCCATCACCGGTATGGAGCGGGCTGCGGGAGCGCGCTACTTTCCCTCGGTGATGGAAATGATTGTTTCGGTGACCCTGGTTGGCATCGGTATGGCGGTGTTTGCCTTGGCAGTGAAATATTTCGCCATTTTCCCAGAAGCCAAACCCACTGAAGCGGAGCACTAGGAGTCGGTAGCATGCGTATTCGGATTGGGACACGCTTAATTCTGGGGGCAGGGCTTGTAACGGCCCTGGTCATCGGAATCATGACAATCCTGATCATGAAATCCCATGAGAATCAGTTGGTTTTTGAGAAGACTCGCAGCGCCAATCAGCTCAGCGAGACGATCAAACGCAGCACCCATTTCGATATGCTCGAGAACCGCCGAGAAAACCTGCATCGGCAGATTCAGGCTATTGGCGATATGCAGCAGGAAGGGCTTCGCAAGGTCCGCCTCTTCAATAAAGAGGGGCGAATCATGTTCTCCTCGGCGAAAGGTGAGACGGGCACCACCTTGGATAAGCAAGCCGAGGCCTGCTACGCGTGCCATGCCGTAGGGCGGCCTCTGGAAAAGCTCGATATTCATGCTAGAGCGCGGCTATTCCGTGGCCCGGATGGCACCCGTGTGCTCGGCATTATTAACCCGATTCCCAACGAGCCTTCGTGTTCTACGGCAGCCTGCCACGCGCACAATCCGAACCAATTGATTTTGGGTGTGCTCGATGTGAACGTTTCCATGACCGAAGCTGATGAGGAAATCGCTCGCAGCCGTCGCGTGATGGTGGGGTTGGCCTTGCTGGCGATTGTTGCAAGTAGCGTCATGTTGTGGTGGCTGAACCGCCGCATGGTGGTGGGTCCGGTAGCGGCATTGGTAGCGGGTACGCAGCGAGTGGCCAAGGGCGATCTTACGACCACGATTCCCGTGAATGCCCAGCACGAACTTGGCGAATTGGCCCAGGCCTTCAATGCCATGACGCAGCGCATTTCCGAGACCCAACGCCAATTGACCCAAGCCGACAAACTGGCTTCGGTTGGACGCCTAGCCGCCGGAGTTGCCCACGAAATTAACAACCCGCTTACAGGTGTACTGACCTACGCCTCCCTGCTAGCCAAACGGTTTGAATCGGATCCTTCCGCGAAGGATGATCTGGATGTAATCGTGCGGGAAACCAAGCGTTGCCGTGGCATCGTGCGCGAGTTGCTGGATTTTGCGCGTCCCATGCCTCCGGCCCGGAAAGCCACCGACCTCAACGAAATTGTCCGTCATTCCATCGCGGTGGTGGTTAACCAACTCAGCCTGAATTCAGTGAATCTGGACCTTGATTTGGGTCTGGATCTTCCGGCGGCCTTTGCTGACGGCAATCAGATGCAGCAGGTGATCGTCAATCTGCTCCTGAATGCGGCGGATGCCATTGGGACCGATGGGGGCGTGATTCGCATCGGGACTCGCACTCTTTCGCTACCAGCTCGAGGACAGGTGCCTCTTCGGAAAGCGTCCTGCCCAAAGGGCCACGATTTATTGGATCGAACGGTACGTATCGATGGGCTGCCTTCGGTGCGGCTCCTGGGCAGCGCCAAGGGTAAGGAATTCATCACCCATTTCGATCCCGTATTTGGGCATTTCAACCATCGCTTTCCTGAGCCACAGGAAGAAGGTTCCATTGCCAGCTACGCCTGTCCGGAATGCCACAAATCCTTGATGGCGCCCGAGCGGGTTTGCGAAGTTTGCGGGTCTCCCACCATCGAAATTCTGGCGGGACCCGAGGACCCCTTCACGTGGTGCAGTCGGAAGGGATGCCATGCCTCCCATTGGCCATCGCAGGAAAAGGTGGGTGATCGTTGCCTGATCGAACTGCAAGTGCAAGATAACGGTCATGGTATTCAGCCCGAGGATCTCCCCCGCTTGTTTGAACCCTTCTTCAGCACAAAGGGAACGCGCGGAACAGGGCTTGGTCTGGCGGTGACCTGGAGTATTGTCGAAGGGCATAACGGCACGATCGATGTGCAAAGTACGCCTGGGGAAGGCACGCTATTTCGAGTGCGATTGCCCCTTGCTTGCGCGAATGATGAAAATCTTTTTTCGTGAACACCCTTTTTTGATAGGAGCCTTTTCATGACTGCCCTGCTCGTTGTCCTAATGTTTGTGGCCTTTGTCGCGATCGATTTCATCGTGCGCGAAGTGGCGCGGCGACTGCGTGAAAAGCATGAACGCCAGAAGCGCGAAGAGGTGCTTAATGTGGCGATTCGGTTGGATTCGACCGATGAGGCCAAGAGCCTAAAGCGTGTCGAAGTCGCCAATCCCAAGGCTCGGATCCTTGCGGTGGATGACGAGGCGGTGGTCTTGGATTCCTTCCGAAGGATCCTGGTGCTGGAAGGCTTCAACGTGGACACCGTAGAAACGGGACCCGAGGCTCTCGGCCTAGTGCAGCGCCACGACTACGATTTTGTCTTCACGGATCTCAAAATGCCCGGCATGGATGGCGTTGAAGTCGTGAAGGCTGTCAAACATTTGCGGCCTGATCTTGATGTAGTGGTGGTCACCGGCTACGGCACCATTGAAACCGCCGTGGAAACCATGCAGCATGGCGCCTGCGAGTTCGTGCAGAAGCCCTTCACTGCGGAAGAACTGGCTGAGTTTGTGCGGAAGCTCCTGATCAAGCGACAGGCCAGGGTCGAAGCCCAGCAACAGCCCACAGTGCGCATCGTCGCTCCCATCGTTGCCGAGTCGGCTCCCAGCCACGAATATTGCGTTCCTGGCGGTGCCTTTGTCGCCAAGGGCCATGCTTGGGCTCGCATTGAACCAGGCGGTCAGGTGCGCATTGGCCTTGATGATTTCGCCCGCAAGGCCTTGGGTTCGGTGTCGGCCATCAAGATGCCCGATCATGGCCGTGAGTTCCGACAGGGTGAGCCACTCTTTACTGCCCAGCGGGGGACCGAGGTGTACACCTTCGCTTCACCCGTTAGCGGTAAAGTGGTGGCCAGCAATGAAAATCTGAAGGGCGATCCTGGCATCGTCATCCAGAGCCCCTACGACCGGGGTTGGGTGCTGCGCCTTCAGCCCACGGACCTCGCTGCCGAACTGCCAGAACTTCGCATCGGCAAACCCGTGGTTGAGTGGTATCAGGAAGAAATCTCTCGCTTGCGGAAGGCCATCCAGGAAGCCTCACCTAAGGCAGATCGCCTCCAGGCTGAAGAGCTTCAAAAACTCTTTTTCTGATAGCAGTTCAACCGAATACAAAACAGCGCGGCCGAAGCCGCGCTGTTTTGTATTCGGGAAACCCGGAAATCAATCCATTCGGTAGTTGGGAGCTTCCTTCGTGATCATCACGTCGTGGGCGTGGCTTTCGCGGAGGCCTGCGCCGGTGATTTGAACGAAGGTTGCCTTGGCCTGGAAATCTGGAATATCCTTGCCGCCCACGAGGCCCATGCCAGCGCGGAGGCCACCAAGCAACTGGGTGACTAGGTCAGCGACCTTGCCCTTGTAGGGGACCTGGCCTTCGATGCCTTCGGGTACGAGCTTGGTGTCGTCCTTTCCTTCCTGGAAGTAGCGGTCTTTGGACCCCTGCTTCATGGCGCCGATGGAGCCCATGCCGCGGTAGGCCTTAAAGGTTCGTCCCTGGAAGAAGACCGTTTCACCCGGCGCTTCATCGGTGCCTGCGAAAAGGCTGCCGATCATGATGCAACTGGCACCGGCAGCAATAGCCTTGGCGATATCGCCGGAGAACTTGATGCCACCATCGGCGATGCAGGGTACGCCCAACTCGCGGCAGGCGCGACTGGCTTCCGCGATGGCTGTAATCTGCGGCATACCTGCGCCGGTGACAATGCGTGTGGTGCAAATGGAGCCTGGTCCGATGCCCACTTTGATGGCGTCGGCTCCGGCTTCGATGAGATCTTTCGCGCCTTGGTAGGTGGCGACATTTCCGGCGATCAATTGAGTGCCGGGGAAGTGTTTTTTGAGGCTTCGCACGGCATCGAGCACGCCCTTGGCGTGACCATGGCTGGAGTCCAGGCATAGCACGTCCACCTTGGCGGCTACCAGGGCCTTGGCGCGGTCCAACAAGTCTGGGCCCACGCCAACCGCAGCACCCACCCGTAAACGGCCCATGTCGTCTTTGCAGGCATTGGGGTAGTTGATGGATTTTTCGATGTCCTTAACGGTGATGAGGCCCTTCAAGGCACCTTCCTCGTCCACGACGAGTAATTTTTCGATGCGGTGCTTCTGAAGCGTGACCTTGGCTTCCTCCAAGGTGGTTCCCACGGGGACGGTCACCAGCGGTTGCTTGGTCATGCGATCGGAAACGAGAAGGTCCAGGTTGGTTTCAAAGCGCAGATCGCGATTGGTGAGAATGCCGACCAGCTTTCCCTTTTCCACCACGGGAACGCCGGAAATCTTGAACTTGGCCATCATGGCTTCAGCTTCGCGGATGGGCGCATCCGGGCGAATGGTTATGGGGTCGGTAATCATTCCCGACTCGGAGCGCTTCACCTTGTCGACTTCTTCGGCCTGGGCTCCGATCGACAAGTTTTTATGGATGATCCCGATGCCCCCCTGTTGGGCCAGCGCAATGGCTAGGCGTCCCTCGGTCACAGTATCCATGGCTGAAGAAAGCAGGGGGATTCGCAGATGGATTTCCCGAGTCAATTTCGCGGCTAAGCTCACTTGATTGGGATGAACTTCCGAAGGGCCGGGAACCAGCAGTACATCGTCAAATGTGAGCGCATGAACAAGGGGCAAGGTCAGCATGGAAGCCTCGAATCTGGGCCCGCTACCTGCGGAGCCTTGCAGGATAGGTTCGCACGGCCGGGCCGTTCATGAAAGATGGGGCGGCTGATGCCGCCCCACCTTTTCGAAAAAAGCGCCAATAAGTTAGAAGTTTTCGGCGACAGGTTCGAACCACGCCTGGGGCTTTTTGCAGACAGGGCAGGCACCGGGGGCATTGGGGCCTTCATGGATGTGACCACATTCCAGACAACGCCACTGGATTTTCTCGTCGCGGCGATAGACATTGCCGTTCTCGACTCGGCTTAAGAGGCGGGCGAAGCGGGACTCATGCTCCTTTTCGACCTTTGCAATCCACTCGAAGGTGCGACCGACTTCGGGGAAGCCTTCTTCTTTTGCCGTGGCGGCAAAGGCCGGATAGAGCGCTGACCACTCTTCATTTTCGCCCGATACGGCCGCTTGGAGCTGGGCCTGGGTGGTGCCTGCTACGGCTGGATAGGAAGCGGTGATCTGAATGGCATTGGGTGCCAAGGGGGCGAGATGAGCGAAGAAGAGTTGGGCGTGTTCCTTTTCGTTATGTGCGGTTTCTTCAAAAACCTGGGCGATGTGTTCAAAGCCTTCCTGGCGGGCGATGCCTGCGGCGAAGGTGTAGCGATTGCGAGCCTGGCTTTCACCTGCAAAGGCCTTGAGTAGGTTTTGGGCGGTTTGACTATCACCGAAGTTCATTGGAGCCTCCAAATTGCGATGAGTTCGCAATAAAAACAAAAAAAACAGCCTGTAAGGGCTAGAGAATACTCCGTTCTGTCTGCCTCATGGCGTGACTTTAGCTGAAATAATCAATCGGGCGGAAGCTGTAGCAATTGACACAGTTTCCCTGGGTAATGGCTTGTGACCCTTGCCAAGATTCCGCGCCAATTCTAGACTCGCGCTTGTGAGACGGCTCCAGTCAGGGCCCTTTTCCGTCTCCCAAGCCCCAAAGCAGACCAACCGGAACGCAACCGAGTAGGCAAACGAAGGAGGAATTTCATGGCTGAACGACGCATGATCACGCTCGACGGGAACGAGGCAACAGCCTCGGTCGCCCATCGAACCAACGAAGTCATCGCGATCTACCCGATCACCCCCTCGTCCAACATGGGCGAGTTCTCCGATGAATGGAGCGCCCAGGGCAAGAAGAACATCTGGGGCACCGTTCCTCTCGTCTCCGAGATGCAGTCCGAGGCCGGCGCCGCCGGTGCCGTTCACGGCGCCCTGCAGGCTGGCTCGCTGACTACCTCCTTCACGGCCTCCCAGGGGCTGCTGCTTTTCATCCCGATCATGTACAAGATCGCCGGTGAACTGACTCCTTTCGTGTTGCATGTGACGGCCCGCACCATCGCGACCCACGCTTTGTCCATCTTCGGCGATCACAGCGATGTGATGGGTTGCCGCCAGACGGGCTTCGCCATGCTGAGCTCCGATAGTGTCCAGCAGGCTCATGACTTCGCCCTGATTTCCCAGGCCGCCACCCTGCGCAGCCGCATTCCCTTCATGCACTACTTCGACGGCTTCCGCACCTCGCACGAGGTAAGCAAGATCGAACTGCTGAATGACGAAGATCTCAAGTCCATGGTCACGGATGAGCTCGTCGCCACGCATCGCAAGCGGGCGCTCACACCCGATAGCCCCCAGATTCGCGGCACCGCCCAGAATCCTGATGTGTTCTTCCAGGCTCGTGAAGCCTGCAACAGCTACTACACGGCGACCCCGGGCATCGTTCAGGAAGAGATGAACAAGTTCGCCAAGATGACCGGCCGTCAGTACGAGCTCTTCGAGTATTTCGGCGCTGCCGATGCCGATCGCGTGGTGATCGTGATGGGTTCCGGTGCCGATGTGGCCCACGAGTACGTGGAATGGGCGCTGGCCAAGGGCGAGAAGATTGGTCTCCTCAAGGTCCGGTTGTTCCGTCCCTTCTCCATCGAGCACTTCATCAATGCCCTGCCCAAAAGCGTTAAGAAGATTGCCGTCCTGGATCGCTGTAAGGAGCCCGGTGCCCTGGGCGACCCCCTCTACATGGACATCGTCACCGCTCTGCGTCAGGCCCAGGACAAGGGCACCACGACCCTGAATCCTGTGGTGGTGGCTGGACGCTACGGTCTTTCTAGCAAAGAATTCACACCTGCCCACGTCAAGGCCGTCTACGACGAATTGGCCAAGGACGCACCCAAGGCTCAGTTCACCATCGGCATCGTGGATGACGTCACCCACACCAGCTTGGTGATCGATGACGAGTTCGACATTGAAGCCGATGACGTTAAACGCGCCATGTTCTTTGGTCTGGGCTCCGATGGCACCGTGGGTGCCAACAAGAACTCCATCAAGATCATCGCCGAAGAAACGCCCAACTTTGGTCAGGGCTACTTCGTGTATGACTCCAAGAAGGCCGGGGCTGTCACCATTTCCCACCTGCGCTTTGGGCCACGGCGTATTCGCTCAGCCTATCTCATCAAGAAGGCCAACTTCATCGCCTGCCACCAGACCAGCTTCCTCGAGAAGTACGACATGCTCTGCAATGCGGGCACGGGCGCGACCTTCCTGTTGAATACGCCTTACAGCAAGGATGAAGTCTGGAACACCCTGCCCAAGGAAGTGCAGGAATCCATCATTACCAAGAAGATGAAGTTCTACGTCATCGATGCCTACGAAGTGGCCAAAGCCACGGGCATGGGCGTGCGCATCAACACCATCATGCAGACCTGTTTCTTCGCCATCTCCGGTGTGCTGCCCCGCGAGGAAGCCATCGAGCAGATCAAGAAGGCCATCAAAAAGACCTACGGCAAGAAGGGTGATGCCGTTGTGCAGAAGAACTTCCAGGCCGTGGACACCACGCTGGCCCACCTGCACGAAGTTGCCCTTGGCAATGCCGTCACTTCCACCCGCTGCATGCCGCCTTTCGTTTCAGGCGACGCTCCCGAATTCACGCTGAAGGTTCAGGCTGTGATGATGGCGGGCAAGGGCGATCTGCTTCCCGTCAGCGCCTTCCCCGTGGATGGCACCTGGCCCATGGGTACCACCAAGTGGGAAAAGCGCAACATCGCGCTCGAAATCCCCACCTGGGATAACTCGATCTGCATCCAGTGCAACAAGTGCGCGATGATCTGCCCCCACGCCGCCATTCGGCCCAAGGTCTACGATCCCGCCGCCTTAGCTAATGCCCCCGAGACCTACAAGTCGGTGGACTACAAGGGCGCCGAATACAAGGGCATGAAATACACCATCCAGGTGGCTCCCGAGGATTGCACCGGCTGCGGCATCTGCGTCAGCATCTGCCCCGCCAAGGACAAGAGCAACCCCAAGCACAAGGCCATCGACATGACGCCCCAGGCGCCCCTGCGTGAGGCCGAAGCCAAGAACTACGATTTCTTCTTGGGCCTGCCTGAAGCCGATCGCACCACGATCAAGCTCGATGTTAAGGGCACCCAGTTCATGGAGCCCCTCTTCGAATACAGCGGCGCCTGCGCCGGCTGCGGTGAAACGCCCTACATCAAGCTGCTCACCCAGCTCTTCGGCGATCGCGCCATGATCGCCAACGCCACGGGTTGCTCCTCCATTTACGGTGGCAACCTGCCTACGACGCCCTACACCACCAACAAGGATGGTCGCGGTCCCGCGTGGTGCAACAGTCTCTTCGAGGACAACGCCGAGTTCGGTTTTGGCATGCGTCTCTCCTTGGACAAGAACCAGGAACAGGCACTGGAAATCCTGAATCGCCTGACCACCAGCCTTGGCGACGAATTGGTTGCTGGCATCGTCAGTGCCGATCAGTCCACCGAAGCCGGTATTCGCGCCCAGCGTGAGCGTGTGGTTACCCTTAAGCAAAAGCTGGCCGTGCTGGCCACGCCCGAAGCCAAGTGGCTGAGCCTCATCGCCGATTACCTGGTGAAAAAGAGTGTCTGGATTGTCGGTGGCGACGGTTGGGCCTATGACATCGGCTACGGCGGTCTCGATCACGTCATTGCCCAGGGCCGTAACGTCAACATCCTGATCCTGGATACCGAGGTCTACTCCAACACTGGTGGTCAGGCTTCCAAATCCACCCCCATCGGCGCCTCCGCGAAGTTCGCCATGGCTGGCAAGAGCCTGCCCAAGAAGGATATGGCGATGATCGCCATGGCCTACGGCAATGTTTACGTGGCCAAGGTTGCCATGGGTTCTAAGGATGCCCAGACAATCAAGGCCTTCCAGGAAGCCGAAGCCTTCGATGGTCCGTCCATCATCCTGGCCTACAGCCACTGCATCGCCCACGGCTACGATCTCGTCCAGGGCTGCGAACAGCAGAAGCTGGCCGTGGATTCCGGTCACTGGCCGCTGTTCCGTTTCGACCCCCGCCGCATCGAACAGGGCGAAGCTCCGTTGCAGTTGGATTCCCCCGCTCCCAAGATCGAACTGGGCACCTATGTGCGCAACGAGACCCGCTACCGCATGGTCGAACAGATGAACCCCGAGCACTTCCGCGAGTTGTTGGCCATGGCCCAGCGCGAAGTGACCAACCGCTACGCCACCTACGAGAACATGGCCAAACTGACCATGCCCGTTAAGTCAACTGACGAAAAGTAGCTGGGGGTAGTCATGAATCTCACTACGAAATACCTAGGTCTCAATCTTTCCAGCCCCTTGATGGTCGGTGCCTCACCCCTCGTCTGGGATATGGGCATGGTGCGTCGCCTGGAGGATGCGGGCAGCTCCGCCATCGTGATGCAGTCGCTTTTTGAAGAGCAGATCACGCGTGAACAGTTCGGCACGATCATGGACATGGAACTGCACGCGGAATCCTTCGCGGAAGCCATTTCCTATTTCCCCACGGCCGACGAATTCAAGATGGGTCCCGATAACTATTTGGAATCCATTCGGAAGATTAAAGCCGCCGTCAAGGTGCCCGTCATTGCCAGTCTCAATGGCACCACCGCCAAGGGTTGGCTCGATTACGCCAAGCAGATTCAGGAAGCCGGGGCCGATGCGCTGGAATTGAACGTCTACTACTTGCCCACCAATCCACTGGAAACCAGTGAGGCCGTGGAGCGCCGGACGCTCGATATCATCCGCATGGTGAAGTCCAGCATCACCCTTCCCGTGGCCGTAAAACTCTCGCCCTACTTCTCCTCCATGGCGCATTTCGCCAAGGTCGTGGAAGGTGCTGGAGCCGATGCCCTGGTGCTGTTCAATCGCTTCTACCAGCCCGATATCGATATCGAGAACCTGGAAGTGATCTCCAACCTGGAACTCAGTGGTCCCAGCACCCTGCGTTTGCGGATGCGCTGGCTGGCGATTCTTTATAGCCACATCAAGGTGCCCATGGCGGTCAGCGGGGGCGTTCATAGCGCCACCGACGCCATCAAGGCCACCATGACCGGTGCAACGGCCATTCAGATGACTTCGGCCCTGCTCAAGCATGGCCCTGAGCATCTCAAGACCGTGCGGGATGGTATGGCCCAGTGGATGGAAGAACACGAATACGAATCCCTGGAGCAGATGCGTGGCTCCATGAGCCTCATGAAGTCACCCAACCCTGCCGCTTTCGAACGCGCCAACTACATGCGCGTTCTGTCGGGTTGGAAAGCCTAAAGCTTCACTCACTGCATGGAAAAGGCGGGCTTCGTGCCCGCCTTTTCTTTTGGTGCTCGCAGCCGGACTCGAACCGGCACGCCCTTACGGACAATGGATTTTAAGTCCATGGCGTCTGCCATTCCGCCATGCGAGCCGCTTTACAAGCCTAACCTGGATGAAGATCCCTTTGAAGGCCTGATGCTCGTGGTTGGAATCTCTTGGCTTGGTAGACTCGAGAGATGCAAGATACCCACCCGCTGCTACGCAACCTGAATCCTCCCCAGCGGGAGGCGGTTCAGCATGTGAAAGGCCCTCTGCTGATCTTGGCGGGCGCTGGATCGGGGAAGACGACCGTCATCACGCGCAGGGTTGCTTGGCTCATTGAAGAGGAGGGAGTACATCCTTCCTCCATCCTGGCTATGACCTTTACCAACAAAGCAGCCGGGGAGATGCGGGAACGAGTACAGAAGCTCGTTTCCGTGCCGACCGAACAACTTTGGGTGAGCACCTTCCATAGCTTCTGCACGCGAATTTTGCGGCGGGAAGGAGATCGCACGCCAGTGGGGCGCGACTTCGTGATCTTCGATCCTTCCGATCAGAAGGCTCTGATTAAACAGGTGCTAGCTGAACTCAAATTGCCCGAAAAGCAGTTCCACCCCAAGAAGGTCTTGGAGATCATAGGCGATTGGAAGAATCGCTGCCTGCTTCCGGAAGAGGCACGAGAAGAGGCTCTGGACGCCTGGACCCGCAAGGCCTTGGACGCTTATTCGCTCTATCAGACCGGGCTAAAGAATCATCGCGCCTGTGATTTTGATGATTTGTTGCTCCACACCGAGCGGTTGTTTCGCGATTCCACGGTGCAGGCCATCTATACCGAGCGCTTCAAATATCTGTTGGTGGATGAGTATCAGGACACCAACCGAGCTCAATATTTGTTGGTGCAGCATCTGGCCAAGCATCATCACAACCTATGTGTGGTGGGCGATGAAGATCAATCCATCTACGGCTGGCGAGGCGCCGATATCCGCAACATTCTCGACTTCCAACACGACTTTCCCGAGGCCGTGCAGATCAAGCTTGAACAGAACTACCGTTCTACTCAGAAGATTCTGGATGCCGCCAGTACGGTGATTGCCAACAATAGTCAGCGACTCGGCAAAACGCTTTGGACCCAATTGGGCGAAGGCGAAAAAATGGTCTTCAAGCTCACGGACGAAGGCCGCCTGGAAGCCGAATGGGTGGTGGATCGCATTCGCGAGGAACGCGCAAGATTCCCCGATGCCAAAATGGCGGTGCTCTACCGCGCCAATTGGCAGTCTCGCCAGCTGGAGGAAGCGCTGCGGGCCATGAATATGCCCTACAAACTGGTGGGCGGGGTCAAATTCTACGAGCGCCAGGAGGTCAAAGACTTGTTGGCCTATTTGCGTCTGCTGTCGAATCCCTTCGATCAGGTCAGCTTTCGGCGCGCCATCAGCAGTCCCAGTCGCGGCGTGGGACCCACGACCATGGCACGCATCGCTGCGGCCATCCCGGAGGGTGGCACGCCGCTCGAAGGCGCTTGGGCTTTGCTGAAGTCGGGAGAGTTGAAGGGCAGGGCCCAGCGCGAAGTGGGCAAGTTCCTAGATCTCTTCCGGCGAGGCACGGGAGAAATTAGCACCACCGGACTGGCAGGCTTGGTGCGCTGGATGTTGGTGGAATCGGGCTATGTGCAAATGCTGGAAGATGAAGCCACGCTGGAGGCGGAAGGTCGTTTACGCAACCTGGAAGAATTCGTCAATGCCGCCGCCGACTCAGAAAGCCTTGGCTTGCGATTACCGGAATTCCTGGACCGGGTGACCTTGGCTTCCGACACGGATCAGCTGGAAGAATCTGCGCAATTAAGCCTAATGACCATCCATTGCGCCAAGGGGCTGGAATTCCCTGTGGTCTTCATGGTGGGCATGGAAGAGGATGTTTTTCCCAACCGCAATGCCCGAGAGACGGATGATGGATTGGAGGAAGAACGTCGCCTCTTCTACGTCGCCATTACGCGCGCTCAGCACAAACTCTACCTTTCGGCCGCCCGTCGACGTCGCATGATGGGCCAAGAAATGCTGGGTATGCCCAGTCGTTTCCTACGTGAGCTGCCTGCCGATGCTCTGGAAACACCCATCCGCTGGGGGACTGAGCTCTATCAAAGTGGGCAGGGTGCTTTTTCGGCGCCGCGCCCTTCCCAAGGTGGTGGCCATTCTGTGGCTTCGGAACTCCAACGGATACGTGGCATGTTTGATCGAACGCGCACTGCCGCGGAGGTTGTGCCGGAGTCCGCTCCAGGGTCGGTAATATCTCTAGAACCTTCCAATGGCTCCTGGCCGAAAGGCACGCGCATTCGCAGCCCACGATTTGGTCGAGGGGTGATTCTTGGCTCCACGGGAAGTGGCGATGGGCTTACCTATACGGTGCGTTTTGAAGGTGGCGAAAAACGCATTTTGGCGCGATTTGGAATGCTGGAATTGGCCGGGGACTAGAGTTTTTGAATGATTTCGCGAACCATACCTCGGAGACTCGAATTTGCTTGGCCCCCATAGCTGACGGCATCCACCGCTTCAGCGAGCTGATCTACCTGCGTTTGGAGATCTGGCCGCGCTAGAGAAAGTCGTTGAAGCCACTGCCGGACCGTCTCTCCTTCCGTGGGCGGAAGTGATTTCCGGGTTTTCGTTAGTAGTGGCTTCAAGACTTGAATGCCCCTGGGACCTCGGTTGGGAATCAGGCTTGGCCGCCACCGAAGCAGCCATCGAATGCCGAGGATGAGCGTCAGCAATATGGCGATGGCTCGAAGCAATGCCTTTTCAGGGCGCCAAGAGGGCAGCGCCGTTGCCTTGGCTTGAAGCCAGGACAAACCAGCCATTTGGTCCTCGTCGGAAAAGCGCACGACGTTGCGATCCCATCGAAAGCGCAGGGCGTCGGTCCAGCGCTGCAGAGTCGCCCAAATATCGAGGCCTTGCAAATCGCTAGGGGGTCCTGGGGGCGTGGGGTCCACATGGCGCCAAATGCCGCCGATGTCCAAGAACTCCACCCAACTATGGGCTTGGTCCTGAGTCACCAGCCAGTAGCCGCCCTCGTCGATCCAGGGGCCCAACCGATAGCCATTGACGACGCGGGCTGGAATGCCCCGGTGGCGCAGCGCCAGGGCCAGGCTTGATGCAAAATATTCGCAGTGCCCGGCACGAGTTCGTTCAAGGAAATCCTGGACTGGATTCTGGGCCATGCCGCTGGGGTTGTTGGTGGTGTACTCGAAGGTGCGGAGTTCAGCGCTCAAACGTTCGGCCAAGCGGGTTGGGGTAAGCTCGTCGGGCGCAATGCGACGGCTCCAAGCAAGCACCGCTCCAGTGTCCCTTCCTGTCTGCAGGAGCGCCGCAAGGCGAGATCCCGTTGCAGGCTGCTCCCGAACTAAACGATTGCGGTACACGATCACCTTCAAGGGGATCCAGCGCCTGGATGGGTATTGCCAACGGAGGCTCCCGCCAAGGCTTTGCCTGACGGGCATGCCAGGGGTTGGGATTGTGGCCACATTGCCGAGGGGCATGGGAATGATTCCCATCGGATTGGGGGCGACGAAGAGCTCCACGCCAAGGCAGTCTGGGCTCTCTTCTAGGTGTTCCCATTCGTATTCCGCGGCCGAAATATTCCGAAGGAAAAGATCCGAGCGAGCCTCCCAACGCTGGTCCACAACGTTTTCTAGGGTGATCCCTCGGAGCAATTGCAGCGCCTCGGCATAGTGTTCCCGCTGCTGCGGCGGCAACCCTTGAGGTGGGAGAATCCGAAGCACTGCGTCTCGGTTGTTCGCAATGGGGCCTTTGTCGAGGAGCTCGATGCGGTCGCTCAGTCCCGCAGCGGTGCCGCCTAGACCACGCATTCCCCAGGGGAAGAACCGCAGGCCCATCGTTTGGCGGGGAAGGATGACGAAACACACACTGGCCAGGCAAATGGCCGCTCCCGTCCAACCAAGAATCAACCGATAGGGCGGGGGCGGCACATGCCCCCGGCGCAACGAGGCCGAGGCCTCCCAGGATTGCTGCAACAGAGCTAGGCAGGTGCTCGCCGTCCAGGCAACGGCCCAGAACAGGAAGCTGATTTCGAAGGTGCCGATGGTGGTGACCAGAAAAAGCAGGAAACCCATGAGGACCAATTGCCGCCGCTGGGGAGCTTCCCGTGGCAATGCCAAGCGAATGCCGCAAAGGATGAAGATCATGTTCACCGTCAGCGGCACAAAGCTGATGCGCAAGAGAGCTTGCAGAAGAACGGCCCCAAGGGCCCCGATTTCCAAGAAGCGGCGATAGCCTTCCAGGTTCCAGCGTTGGCTTTCTACGGCCGCAGCAGCGGCCAAGGGCAGTGCCATGATGGCCAGTTCCTCGGGTGAAAAAGAACCCGTGGTGGCGATGGCGCCAAACGATAGCCACGGCGGCAGATGGTCGACCCACCGTGCGAGTTTCACGGCGTCCAGCTACCCAACACCGCTCGATGCCGGGCGCCGGTGGACGGACAATGATTGCCCGGCTTTCCTGCAACGCTGGCAGCGCCCAGCAGGGCCCAACTTATGGCTTCTCGGGCACCGGAAGGGAAACGAGTATCCCGTTCTATTCGAAATTCCGGGAGCCGCCGTTCTAATTCCTGACAAAGGCGCAGGTGGTTGGCGCCTCCCCCAGAAAGAAGCAAAGGCGAGCCCAGCGGCAGTGGCAAACCCCAGCGCCGAATTTCGCGCGCGCAGGCTTCGGCGCTGAAGGCGGCCAGGGTTGCAAAACGGTCGGCCCGATCGAGTTGTTCCAGACTGGATAGTTCCCGATCCAGCCACGTGGCACCGAATACTTCGCGTCCCGTGGATTTTGGGAGTGGTGTTTGGAAGTGGGGATGGCGCAACCATGCTTCCAGAGCCTGATCACTTACGCGGCCCGTGGCTTGTTGACCCTCAGGGTCAAAAGGCAGGCCCAGCCAGCGGTGGGCGGCCAAATCCAATAGGCTCATGGCAGGCCCCAGATCCCAGGCTTGAAGTTCTTTGCCGTTCCATAACGTGATGTTGGCGATGCCACCCAGGTTGAGGGCGGCCCAGGAATTACTTTGGCCGTGAAGCCAGAGCTCCGTCATGGGCACGAGCGGTGCGCCTTGACCGCCCAGGGCCATGTCGCGGCGGCGCAGATCCCAGATGACGGGACATCGAATGGCTTCCGAAAGAACGTAAGGGTCCGCCAATTGGAGTGTGGCGCCCTGGCCCGGCCAGTGTTGAACGGTTTGCCCGTGAAGGCACGCGAAATGTGGCTGTGTATTCAGTCGTTTGATTAAGTTGCGACTCGCAGCAGCATGGGCTTCTCCAAGCTGTCGCTGAAGGATGCAGAGTTCCGATGGCTTTAAGTCGTCAGCCGCGGCTCTGAGCACAGTGGTTCGCAGCTCAGCGGTATAGGTTTCATGGTGGTGGCCCAGCAAAGCTTGAAAGGGCAATCCTCTTTCAAAGGCGTTGGGGTCTACCTCGATCATCACTGCATCCGTACCGTCGGCACTAGTACCGGACATGAGGCCTAGAACCCGCCATGGGGTCGAAGCGAGGGCGGGAAAGGGCAGGGGAAGTGTCACGCCCATGATCGTACAACGATCTTGGCGGTCAAGGCGCGCCCCTCGGCGTTGAATCGCTTCGGTCGGGAGGAAGAATACGGGTCCATAGAGTAAGCTGAGGGCTGTTTTTGTGAGGTTTCCATGCAGATGCTGCTGCTCCACTCCAACGAAGTATTGCTCCGGCGCCGCAGTGATAGCGGTAGTGGTGGTTTTGGTTGTTTCATCGCATTGCTGGTCATCGGGGCCGTGATCTATTTCGTGATGAAGGGACGCCGGGATAAATCCGAATTGCTGGGTGCCTCCAAGCGCCCCATGGGTAGCGGTTCCATCGCACCCCAGACCTTTGCCAATCCCTTCACCAAGTGTCCGAATTGCGCCGCAGCGGGCGACAAAATGCGCCAGCAATGGGATGGCTTGCGAAAGATCACCTGGACCTGTGGCTACTGTGGCAACGCTCAAACTCAGGAACTCAAAGATGAGGAACTTCCTGCCAGCGCTCGGGAACGGCTAGGGCTGGGGGGTTCGGCTGCCATGCCTGGCGCACAGGGCTATTACCCACCGCAGCAGGGCGGGGGCATGGGCGGTGTTGGCGGGTTGCTGACGGGCATGATGCTTGGCAACATGCTGGGTGGTAGTCATCACGATCGCAATAATGATGGCGGTTGGGGCAGCGGCGGTGATTCCGGCTCCGGTGGCAGCGATTGGGGCGATGGTGGTGGTGATTCGGGAGGCGACTCCGGGGGTGACTGGGGCGACTCCGGCGGTGGAGATTCCGGCGGCGGGGACTGGTAGGCCTCTACTTTTTGAATTGCCGGAAGAACCCCTTGGCGTCTTCGATTAGGGCAGCGAATTGTTCGCCTAGATTCTGAAATTGAGGGCGTGCAGCCTTCTGGGAGTCTTCGTTGAACACCGGATGTCCCGGATCAAGCCGTCTTACGGTATCCCACATACGGGTGGCTTTGGTGTTGAGGCCCAGGGATTGATACAGCCCCGCAAGGCGGACAGCAGTATTAACTTCCTTGGGGTTCAGGCGAAGGATGGTTTCAAGGGTTTGGACCAGCTTTCGGACGTCTCCTCCTGGGCGATCAAGAATCTGTGCGTAGAGAAGGTGGTAGTCCACCTTCTCTGGCTCTTGACGGAGAGCATAGGCGATTAGGCTCTGAGCCCTTGTCATGTCCTTCGAGTTGAAGGCAGACTTGGCTTCCGCAAACCAATCTTCGATTTTTTTTGCATGGGGGGCTAGGTCCACCAAGGGGGCAAAGGGTTCCTCTAGCTCGGGCGATGGCGTTGGGGGCTGGGGCGCAGCGCTCGCGGGGCGCCCAGTGTTTTTGACCATTGCAAAGGCCTCAGCCAGCTCACGGAATCGCTGCTCCGCTGCTTCGTGCTCTGGCCCCATGAAGCGGTCCGGATGCCACTTTTTTGCGAGTCGATGGTAAGCCTCTTTGATCTCCTCAGAGGTCGCATTCGGCGTGATCTCCAGGACTTCGTAGGGGTTCATAGACCCTCCATCACAGAAAAAGGATTACCTCGTTTGCAAGGAAAAATCGTTCAGAACAAAATTTATCATAGTGCATGGGTGGGTTATTTATCCGAGCACCTTTGGTACTTGGAAATACCCTCGGTTCTGCTCGGGAGCATTTGCTAGGGCTTCGGCCTGGGTAAAGCTCGGCATAACAACATCTTCTCGTCGAGGAAGCGAGATGCCTAGACCGGGCAAGGTTGGCTCAACATCCTGCAGATTCAGAGTGTTGAGGCTCTCCGCATGGCTCAGCAATGTCTCCATATCGCGTCGCAGTGGTTCGATTTCCGATTCCTGAAGGCTCAAATCTGTTAGGCGCGCACAGCGCAGCACATCCTCGCGAGTGACGTCCATGGGGGCTCCTAAAGTTTTAAATCTGCGTCGGCGTTCATGGGTAGTAGGTCGAAGGCCACTGGCAGCAGGGCTCCTGCGGCCGCAATCATGGCACCGTTGTCCGTGCAGAATCGGGGTTCGGGTATGGCCAACCTCAGGCCCACTTTGTCGGCCACGATTTGGGCCTGGCTGCGCAACTCGGAATTGCAGGCCACGCCTCCGGAAACAATCAGGCTCAGGGCACCGGTTTCTCGGGCAAAATCCGTCACCGGCTTCAATAGCCATTTGGCGATGGTTTCTTGGAGACTGCGGCAGAGGGCCTGAACGCGTGGATCCTCGCTCCCGGCGCATTCAAGTCCGGGTTGAGAGGCGATCCGCATCTTTACGGCGGTTTTCAGTCCCGAGAAGCTCCAGGCGGCCTTGCCATCGCGGAATTTGGGGGCTGTAAATCGCTCACCGACCGTTTGGGCCTTGCGGGCGCAGGTGTCCACGATTGGCCCACCGGGATAGCCGAGATTGAGCATTCGGGCGGTTTTGTCGAAGGCCTCGCCGGCCGCATCATCCCGAGTCTTCTGGAGAAGGGAAAGATGCGTCCAATCCTGAGCCAGATATAGGTGCGTATGGCCGCCGGAAACCAGCAAGACGAGAGCAGGGAAGGGTATATCCGGCGCATTGAAGCGCGCGGCGTTGAGATGGCCCAGGAGGTGATGGACGGGCACCCAGGGAATGCCCTCTTTCCAGGCAATGGCCTTAGCGGCGCTGAAGGTGGTCAATAGGCAACCCACGAGGCCAGGCCCCTGTGTGACGGCGATACGGTTCAGGTCCTT
>JFJP01020365.1_pt1 | contig 23516 bp, 16 predicted proteins | sample 431651 | NCBI WGS metagenome assembly JFJP01 (sample SAMN02602958, study PRJNA72255) | Microbial mat metagenome, whole genome shotgun sequencing project. | biome: fresh water; feature: sink hole; material: water; isolation source: purple microbial (photo- and chemosynthetic) mats found in...
CGTAGTCGAGGCGGATCTGCGAACCGCTCGGCACCGGCAGGCGGTCAGGCGCGTTCGCCTCCAGCGTCGCGGCGCCGGCGCGGCCGAGGTGGCCGAGCAGCCAGTCCTTCCAGGGCTTCTGCTCGACCTCGACGCGGCTGCGGCAGCCGTCGCAGGCGTCGCGCAGCAGCTGCGCGAGGTCCGGCAGCACGGGGGCGAGGTCGGGTGCGGCGGCGGCGAGCCAACGCGCACGGTCGAGCAGGCGGGCGGCTTCGGCGTCGGCGCGGATCACCGCCTCGGCGTCGGGGACCAGGCGTTCGGCGAGGAAGGCGGCGACCGCCGTCGGATCGGCCTGGGCACCGGGGTTGGCTTTCAGCAGCAGGTCGTCCCACCAGAAGCCGGCGGTGCTTTCGACGCGCAGGCGGCCGGCATCCCATGACAGGCGGTCGCGGCGCGCCAGCCGGCCGGGACAGGCAGCCTCGAGATCGGCCTCGTCGACCGCGCAGGCGATGCGCACCGACACCGCCGCGCGGCCCGGGGCGCTGATCCCCTGCACGCCCAGGGCGAGGAACAGCGCTTCGCGCGGGTGGCCCTTGCGCGCGCACAGCGCCGAGCCGTCGAGCTCGACGCCGATGCCGCCGGCCATGGCGGCGCGGTTGGCGTCGGGGGCGGCGCGCACGCACAGGCGGTCGGGCCAGGCGGTGAGGCAGAGGCGGGCGAGCTGTTCGTGGCTGGGCAGCGCCTCGTTGGCCGGTTTGGCGCCGAGCAGGCGGAGGAAGTCGCCGACCGCCCGTCGTGCCTCGAACACCGCGCCCTGATCGACCGACGGATCGCGCGGGGCGCGTTCGAGCAGATCGAGGCGGTCGATCAGGTCGGAGTCCCCGGGGTCGGCCGGCGGATCGTCGCGACGTGGCGGGCGGCGCAGATCGCGGCCCGAGAGCACGGCTGCGAGGCGGGCACCGAGCTGCGGCGAACCAGCGTCGGCGGCGGCGAGCAGCAGCCGGCCGACGCGCGGGTGGGCGGGCAGGCGGGTCAGCCGGCGGCCGAGCGGGGTCAGTTCCTGCCACATCGCCGAACAGGCGCCGAGTGTGCTCAGCAGTCGCTCACCCGCCTCCAGGCGGACGGTCTCGGGGGCCTCGAACCACGGGAAGGTACGGGCATCGGCGCCATGCAGCTGTTTGAGTGCAAGCAGGAATGGCGCGAGGTCGGCGCGGGCGATCTCGGGTTCGCTGGCCTCGGCCATGCGCGCTTGGGTCAGCGGCGACCACAGCCGCACGCAGCGGCCAGGCGCGGTGCGCCCGGCTCGGCCGGCGCGCTGGTCGGCGGCGGCGCGCGAGCACGACTCGAGCACAAGGTCGTCGAGGCCGCGCAGCGGGTCGAAGCGATTGACCCGCTGCAGGCCGGCGTCGATCACCGTGCGCACCCCGGGAATGGTCAGCGAGGTCTCGGCGACGTTGGTCGCCAGCACGACCTTGCGGCGTCCGGCCGGGCGCAGCGCGGCGTCCTGCTCCTCGGGCGGCAGTCCGCCGTGCAGTGGCAGGATGGCGAGATCATCGAGGTGGGCGAGGTTGGCGGCGCAGGCGCGGATCTCGCCAGCGCCGGGCAGGAAGACCAGGAGGTCGCCGGCCTCGCTGCGCTCGGCCTCGCGCTGCACGCACTCGGCGACGCGCTCGGCGAGGTTGCGCACATCGCCGGTGCGGCCCTCGGCGAGCTGCACCGGGAAGCGCGGTGCCGACACCTGCACGACTTCGGCGTTGCCGAGGAATGCGGCGATCGGCTGCGGATCCATCGTCGCGCTCATCGCCACCACCCAGAGGTCCGGGCGCAGCTCGCGGCGCAGCTGGGCGCACCACGCCAGGGCGAGGTCGGCGTGCAGGCTGCGCTCGTGGAACTCGTCGAGGATGACGCAGCCGACGCCTTCGAGCAGCGGATCCTCGGCCAGCCGGCGGGTGAGCAGGCCTTCGGTGATCACCCACAGACGGGTGTCGCGGCCACCGTTGCGCTCATGACGCACGGCGTAGCCGACCTCGTCGCCGAGCCGGCCGCCGCGTTCGCTGGCGATGCGCGTCGCCAGGCTGCGCGCCGCGATCCGCCGTGGCTGCAGCAGCAGGATGTCGCCGCGCACATGCGCCAGCAGGGCCGGCGGCAGACGCGTGCTCTTGCCGGCTCCCGGATCGGCGGTCAGCACCAGGGCGCCGCGCTCGCGCAGGGCGGCGACGGCGGCGGGCAGGTACGGATCGATGGGGAGGGGGTCAGGCATGTGGCGACGCGACGACCGGATGGCCGGACGACCGGACGCTACAGCTTCTTCTTCGCGAGATCGTCGTCCAAGGCCTTGAGGAAGGCGCTGAATTTGGTGCGGTTCTCGTCGTTGAGCGAGGCCAGGTTCTGGTGCGCCTGGCGGACCAGCTCGGTGCGCGTCTTCTGGTCGACGGCGCCGTCGGCGGCGATATCGGTATATTCGGCGCTCGGCACCTCGGCCTCGGGGACGACCGTCACCACCTCATCGACGCCAAGCTGCTTGAGCAGGCGCAGGGACAGCTCATTGGGCTTGACCACGGCCAGGCGTCCGCCCTTGTCGGAGAAGGCCTGGGCTTGGCCGACCAGCAGGCCCATGAAAGTCGAGTCCATGCCGAGGCAGGCCGACAGGTCGATATAGGCACTGCGCGTGCCCTCAGCGCGGGCCTGGGTGAGGAAGGCGTGCAGCACCGGGGCCGACTTCATGTTGGCCAGGCCTTCGACGCGGACATAGACCATGGTCGCGTTGCGCGCAATGCGGTAGCGGGTCTGGGTTGCCGGCTTGGGCGCACCCGGCTTGGGCGTACGCACGATCCGACCGGTGCCAGGCTCGCTCATGCCTTGGCCTCAGCGAGCAGGGCCTTGGCCTGGGCGGCAGCAGGGGCTCCGCCGCCGAGCATCTCGGCGAGTTCAGCGACCCGGGAGCCATCGGCGAGGCGATCCACCTCGACCGTGGTACGGTCCGAGCCCTGGCGTTTCCGCACCACGTAGTGGGCGGCGGCGGCAGCAGCGACCTGGGGCGTATGCGTCACTACGAGGACGCTACGACCAACTGCGAGCCGGGCAAGTTTCCCGCCAATGGCGGCCCCGAGCCGTCCGCCGACTCCGGCATCGACCTCGTCGAATACGACCAGCGGCGTGCCTGAGCGCCCTGCCAGGGCGGCGGCCAGCGCGAGCAGCAGTCGCGAGGTCTCGCCACCTGAAGCGACGGCGGAGACCGGGCCGCTAGGCATGCCGGGGTTGGTCCGCACGTGCAGTTCCATGGCCAGCGAGCCGAGGGCGGTCGGCGGGCTGGATGACTCGTGCAGCTCGACCTTCGCCTTGGGCATGCCGAGATCGGCGAGGTGGCGGTGCAGGTCCTTGGCCAGGGGGGCGAAGGCGCGGCGGCGGGCCTCGGCCAGCGCTGCGCCCAGGCGGTCGCGTTCGGAGCGGGCCGCAGCGAGGTCGGCATCGACCGCGGCGCGACGCCCATCGAGACCGTCGAGTTCGCCGATCCGCCCATCGATCGCTGTCAGCGCGGCGAACAGTGCCGCCTCGTCGCTGCCGTGCTTGCGCATCAGCTCGTGATAGGCGTCGAGCCTGGCGCCGACCGTCGCCAGTTCGCCAGGATCGGCGCTGATCCCCTCGGCCGCCGCCGAACAGGCGGCCGAGGCGGCCTGCATCATCTCGGCAGCGGCGCTCAACTGGGCTCCGGCGTCGCGCAGGGTCTGGCTCGGCGCCTCGCCCAGCTTGCGCGCCAGGCGGCTGACCGTGCGGGTGGCGGCGCGTTCGTCGTCGGTCAGGGCGGCGGCGGTTTCTGCGCACAATCCACGCCAGCTTTCCGCCTCGCTGAGCAGGCGGTGGCGCGCCTCAAGCTCGCTGAATTCCCCAGGTTTGGGGTTGAGGGCGTCGAACTCGCGGCGCTGGAAACGCAGGAACTCCAGTTCGCGGGCGCTGCCGCGATCGCCGTCGCTCAGCCGGCGCTGCTCGCTTTCAAGGTCGAGGGTACGACGGTGGGCGGTGGCGTAGGCGGCGGCTTGCGCCTCGAGTTTACCGTGCGCGTCGATCGCGGCGAGTTGCTCGGCGGGCTCGGCAAGCTGGCGGGCGCGATCCTGGGCGTGGATCTCGATCAGGTGGGCGGCGGCGGCGCGCAACGCCGTGACCGTCACCGGCGTGTCGTTGATCCACGCCTGGCCACGGCCGTCAGCGCGCAGGCGTCGGCGCAGGATGAAGGCGCCATCGCTGTCGGCGATGCCGCAGGCTTCGCGGATCAGCGCGGCACGGGCGGTGGCAACACTGAAATCAGCGCATACCTCGCAGGCCTCGCCACGTGGACCGACCAGCTCGGCCGAGGCGCGTCCGCCAGCAATGAGGTCGAGGGCGTCGAGCAGCAGCGATTTGCCGGCGCCGGTCTCGCCGGTGATGGCGGTCAGACCCTCGCTGGGGACCAGCCGGGCACGCTCGACGATGACGAGATTGACGACGGTGAGTTCGCGCAGCATGGAACGATTTGCCCCGGTGCAGGGCACCGGGGCGGATCGTGCAGCAAGGCTGGCGAGTGCCAGTCCTACGGGTGGCTGGCTTTGCTCAGGGTGCCGGAACTGGTGCCGGAGCCGGTGCCGGGGTAGCCTCGACGGTCGGGGCAGGCGCTGGAACCGCCTCAAGTGTCGGAGCAGCGGCCTGGGCAGCATCGGACGCCGCCTTGGCGTCAGCTGCCGCCTTGACCTTGGCGTCTTCCGCCGCTTTTTCTCCATCGAGGATGGCCTGGAGCGCCGCCTTGGCAGGGGCATTGTTGGCATCGATGGCGAGGGCGGCCTGGTAGCGTTCCTTGGCCTGGGCAAGCGTCGGCACGGCCTTGCCGCTGGGCAGGGGGAGCTCGACCGAGCGGGCGAGCGCCACTTCGATGACTTGGCCGGCCAGCCAGTGGGCTTCTGTATCCTGGGCGGTCAGGCGCAGGGTGATGTCGCATTCCTTGAAGGCGATGGCGAGATCAGCGGTATCGCCCTGGCGTCCGCGGCCGAGATAGGCGGCGGCGATGGCGCGATGTACGCGGGCATCCTTCGGGGTGAGGTCGATGGCGTGCTTGAGCGCGACGACGGCGTCATCGAAACGTCCCTGCTGGGCCAGGATGCGGCCGAGGGCGAGGCGTACAGCCGCATCGTCGGGACGCATGCGTACGGCACGGTCGCACTGCTGACGGGCCTCGTCGAAGCGGCCCAGGCCGGCCAGGCTGACGCCGAGTACGGCGTAGGCCTCGGACAGGGTTGGATCGATCGCCACAGCCTGCTGTGCCTCGATCACGGCTTCCGTGTGCGCGGCGGGGTCGCTGCCGGCGGACTCGCTGAGGCATCGGGCCAGGGCAGCATGCATGCCGGCTTTGACCTTGTCGGCGAGAGCGATGTCGGCCGTGGCGGCCGGCATTATATAGCTCAGCACATCGGCGGCATCATTCCAGCGGCTGGCGGCCATCAGCGAGCGGGCGCGCAGTTCGCCCACCGTGACGCGGGCGGCAGGCGGCAGATCGGTGGCGAATGCTGCTGCGAAATGCTCTTCGGCGAGATCACGGGCATTATCGTCGGCAAAGGCCACCGCGCGCTCGAGTTGGGCGATGGAGGCATCTGAATAAGCACCGCGTTTATCCAGTGCGCGGATGGCGATGACCTCGATCCATGGCTGGCCGTCCATGACGTCGGCGATGCGGCCTTCGATCTCCACCGCCTGATAGCGCTGCAGGCGTGCAGGGCGATCGGCGCCGGGCTGGTCCTTGCCCATATAGAGCGTGGTCAGCGGCTTGGCGCGGGCGGCAGGGTCCCACAATGTGGCGCGGTCGTCCCAAACCGACACGTTGATGTAGCGTGCGGGATGGAAGTGGCTGCGCTGCGCATCGAAGACGTTGGTCACGCCGATCCAGATCGCGGGGAAACGCACCGTCGTGTTCTCGAAGGATCCGGGAGTGGCAAGGATACGCTCAAGCGTCACGCCCTGCACCTTGCGCGTCTCAATGGACTTGTCGGAGGCCGCCGGCAGGGCCGGGATGCAGCAGGCGATGGCAAGCAGCAGTTTGACGGTGCGCACAGAGACTCCTTCGGCGGGACGCCGGGGGCGATGAGGTGGGCGTCTTATAGGGTACACTGGTGGCCGCCTCAAGTACTCGTTCATCACCCCTGGGCGGGCCGATGGGCGGCTCTAGCGCTTGGCTCTGATGATCAGATCCTCGATGAAACCGTCGAGAGCAGGATCCTGACCACGTAGTTTGCGCACTTTGTCGCAGCCGTGCAGCACGCTGGTGTGGTTCTTGATGCCGAAGATCTGTCCGATCGCGCCGTAAGTGCCGCCGGTGACATGGCGCATGACATACATGGCGACGAAGCGGGCATCGGCTCGCGGCTGGGTCTTGGAGCGGCCATCAAGGTCGGTGGGCTTGAGTCCGAAGCGGGTTGCGACCTCGCGGCGGACCATCGCGATGGCGTCCTCGCCGCGATCGCGGCCGATCAGGTCAGCGAGGCACTGGCGTGCTGCGGTCAGGTCTATGCGGCGCTGGAAGCTGTGTGCGAACTGCACCAGCTGGTTGACCGCGCCCTCGAGCATGCGCACGTTGTCGGTGACGTGGCCGGCGACGTATTCGAGCACCTCGTCGGGCAGTTCGACGCCCTGATCGCGGGCCCGTCGGGCGACGATTTCGCGGCGCACCAGCGGATCCGGACGGTCGAGCGGCACGACCAGCCCGCCGGTAAAGCGCTGCACGAAGCGTTCCTCGAGGTACTGGATGTCGCGCGGGCAGGCGTCGGAGGTGATGACCACCTTCTTGCCGTGGTTGGAGAGGTGCTCGAAGGTGGCGAACAGTTCGTCCTTGGTGCGCTCTTTCTGGCCCTTGCTAAGGAAGTGGATGTCGTCGATCAGCAGCAGGTCGGGGTGGCGCATGCGCACGCGGAAGGCGTTGATCGCCGCGCCACCGCCTTCGCACGACTCGATGAAGTCATTGGTGAACTGCTCGCAGCGGATGTACAGGACCTTACCCTTGGGATAGCGCTCGCGGAAGGCCTGCGACAGGCCCTGTTCGAGGTGGGTCTTGCCGACGCCCGAGGGGCCATGGATGAACACCGGGCTGATCGGGTTCTCGGGGGTCTCAAGCAGGCGGCGCACCGCATCGTAGGCCAGGCGGTTGCACGAACCGACCACGAAATCCTCGAGCAGCTTGGCGGCGCTGCGGCCCTGACGCGGCGCTTCGGCGGGCGGCTGGGCGGTGCGCGCCAGCTCGCGTTCATGGGCCCGGGCGGCGGCGCCGGGGATGCGGCAGCGCAGGCTGGCCGCCTGCAGGCCGGTGACCTCACCCAGGGCGCTGCGGATGGCGTTGCCGAACTTGCTGGTCAACTGGTGCGACCAGGTTGGCGTTGGGCATTCCAGGACCAGCACGCCGTCCTCGATCCCGACCAGATGCACCCGCGGCGAGTCAAGCCACAGGCGCACACCAGGTTCATTGCCAGTCTGAGCCCGCACCAGGGCCACGATCTGCGGCCAGGCGGTTGCGAGTGGGGTGGTGAGGGGTCGGATGGTCACGGGCGGGGGAGCGGATCTGTAGGAACGGGAGGAGCGATGGCAAGATGTGGCGGAGGCGTGTCCGCACCGACCCCTTGACGCAGGCCTAGGCCTGCGCTGCCGAGCGTCCGGCCGCCCGCAGGAAGGCTACGACCTGGGCGCGGGTCGGTGATTCGCCGGTGCGCACGTAGTGGCCACTGGTCGCGCCACCGATCTGCAGGCAATGGGCCGGGGCCATGCCGGCGAGGACGGCGCCGAAGAAACCGGCGTTGAAATGGTCGCCGGCCCCGGTGGTGATCATCGGCTTGGGCTCCCAGAAACCGTCGGCCGCGGCGCTGCCGCCATTCCAGGCCACCGCCGAACTCTTGACCAGGTGGCACATCACGCGCGAGAATCCGAACAACTGGCGCAGGGCGACGCAGGCCTCGCGGGCGGCCTCCCACTCGGGCTTGAGCGCCGGGTATGCGACTCCGAAAATCTCGCACATCTGGCGGCATTCGTTCTCGTTGAGGCCGAGGACGACGTCGACGTGCTTCTGTACTTCCTTGAGCGCAGCGAGGCCACTGCGGATCTGCTCGGCCGGGCAACGGTGCGGATCGGCGAGATCGACGAAAAACAGCGGCCGGTCGGAGCGCAGGCCGGGCAGGATCTCTGCGGCGAAGCGCAACCACATCGCCGTCATTCCCGGGGTCTGCGACCAGTTCACCGAGGCGATGCCGGCGGACTGGCGGAACAACTCCTTGAGCCCGGCGATGCCGCCGCAGCGCGCTGCGACATGGTCGAAGGTGATGGTCGACATCGGTTCGCTGAAATTCAGCATCACCTTGCCGTCCTCGAATTCGAGGGCGCTGGTGACCGCCGCGTTGCCCAGCGAGATGGTCTTCTTGGCGCGGGCGGCGAGCGGCTGGAAGACCGGGTGGACTTGCGGTTCGCCGAGGATGCCAATGGCGGTGACCTGGGCATCCTGCGCGCACAGCGCATTGGCCATGATCGGGCCGTTGCCGCCCAGCTTGGTCACCCTGGTGACGGCGCCGATGCCGGCGCTCTTGCCGGCTGCCGCCAGGATCTTGTTGCCGAAGGCGGTGATGTTCGGGATGCGGTTGTATTCCGTGGGCGAGATGCGCTTGTCGACCAGATCGATGATGTCGTCGATGAAGCCGTCGAAGCCGACCAGGATCTCGGGCTGATGTGCAGCCGGCACGGCGGCCAGGGCATTGGCGGCGGCGGAGCAGAGGTCGGCGTAGGCGCGGCGGGCGTCAGACATGGTGTCTCCAGGGGGAGCCGACGTTAACCAGAGCAGCGTTGGGGCAAGAACGGTTCGTCATCCTGGAAGGTGGGTGATCACCTGGGAGATCGCCACAGGGGGATTGATCAAATGGCGGTCGAGACGCTCAAGGAAGAGCCAGGAGGTCGGGTAGGCTTCCGACCGCTCAAATGCGGGGAATCACGCGGCGTGCCAATGCACTGAAACAGGGTTATACAAACCTTCTACGATATCCGGACATCTGTATCGGTTTATTGAGCTGCAAGGGGTTGCATCGCCAGGAAACCTGTACAATCGCGTCAGGTTTCTGGGCGCACAGGGCTCGTTCCTGGCTCGCTCCTGAATCTCTCCTGGCTCTTTGCCCAGGCTCTTTTGCAGGCTCTCCACCCAAACGCGCGACATCACACGAGGAACACACCATGAACGCCATCGAAACCCTCACTGCCCCGGTCGCTCCGAGCACGCCTGTCCAGGCCGGCGCGCTGCAGGCGCTGAACATCAACGAGGCCTCCAAGGTGTGCGGCCTGTCGCCCAGCGTCCTGCGCATCTGGGAACTCCGCTACGGCTGGCCCAGCCCGCGCCGCCGCGCCAACGGCTACCGCGCCTACACCGCCCATCAGGTGCAGGAGCTGAAGCGCGTCGCCAACCTGGTGAAGACCGGTACCCCGATCAGCCAGTTGATCGTCGACGGTCTGCCGCGCTTCCCCTCGGACGGCTCGGTGCCGCAGCCGCCGCGCGGCCTGCCCAAGACCAAGGCGCTGCCGCGCTCGCGCGATCCGCGCATCAAGGAGACGCAGGACGCTGTGATCGAGGCCCTCGACACGCGCAACGCCTCGATCGCCCAGGAGCGTCTGCAGCGCGCGGTGTGGACCCTGCGTCCGGCCGACGAGCCGGCCGCCGCGCTGGTTCCGGTGCTGGTCGGCGTGATCGAGGCGCGGGCCAATGGCCGGCCCTTCGCCGAAGCCGAGGAGGCTGCGCTGCTCACCGCCGTGCGCACCCGCACCCAGCAGATCCTGCGCATGATGAAGCAGGGCAACGGAGCCTTGCAGGTCGTCGCGGTCGGCGACGAGTCCTCGCATGTCGCCGCCCAACTCGTCTCGCTGATCCTCAACCAGCGCACCCAGCTTGCCACCTACTCCCCGGCCAAGCCGGCCAGCGGTTCGTGGCTGGCGGTCGGCTCGGGTGACGCGAATGGCGCCATCGGCCACGTCACCGTCCTGGGTGGCGAGAACCAGCTCGCGATCGCCGACCTGCTCGACGCCACCAAGCTGCTGCCCTGGTCCAAAGGACGCTAGCCGTTGCTTTGAAAGCGTGGCGGATTGTGGCGGTCGCTGGCCGCTGTGGCTTGAGTCGCAACAGGTGTAGGCGGTGCGATGTCAGACGGGATGCGGGATCACTCCAGCATCTGCCAGCGCACTTCTACACGACGGTTCTTGGCGATGTCAGACTCACCAGGAATCGGCTCGTCCCATCCCCGGCTCTGCTGGACGATCCGGTCGCCGGCGCCGCCTAGGCGGGAGAGCAGGGCTTGGCGTACCGCCAGGGCGCGGTCTTCTCCCAGCTTGAGGGCGTCGGCGTCGGCGCGTTCACGTCCCAGGCGCTGGCGCTCCTTTACGCGCATCGACGGTTCGACGTGACCGATCAGTTGCAGGACCGAACCCGGACTGGTGCGCAGCCAGTTGGCAAGACGGTCGAGGTTGGCTGCATTGTCCTGGCTGGTGGTGTTGAGTTTGGATGAATTCGGTTCGAAGAGGAAGCGGATGTCGCGGGTCACCACCGTGGCCGGCTCCAAAGCGCGGTCGCCGACACCCAGCGGCCGGATGGTCAGTTGCTCGTTGGGGAAGCTGTCCGCGAGGGACTTCAGCGCTGTGATGTCCGCCAGGGTCGCCGGGTCGACCGGCTCGGCCCGATAGTCGGCATAGACCAGGTTGGCGCTTTGCATGATGTAGGTGAAGCTGCCGGCTGCGTCCATGGTGCCGCCGAAGAAGGCGAGGTTCTCGGCATGGTTGGCGAGGTGGACCTTGGCGAGTTCCTCGCTGGCCTCGGCCGCTTCCCAGTCGAAAGCCGTGGCGACCGTCGGCAGGTGGCGTTCGCGGTCATCGCGCAGCAGGCGGTTGCCCTCAAGCACACCATGGACGATGGCGCGCACGATCTCCGGCCGGGCCTTGGCAAATCCGGCGTTGACCAGCAGCACATCGGCGATCACCAGCAGATTGCGGTTGGTGGTGAGGATGTGGGCTTTGCCAGCAGAGCCCTTGACCACCTCATCGGTCTTCGGTGCCCAGGTCACGCAGGCGGCGAGGCGCCCGCCAGTGGTCAGTTCATGCAGCAGGCGATCGCCAGCGGCAAAGCCATCGGCGGCAAAGACCAGGTTTATCGCGTCAGCGCGCAGCGGGGCATCGGGTGTCGGCAGGGCCTGCACCGCCACGTCGGCCTCGGTGGCAAGGTAGCGGAGGAGGAATTCCGACTCGTTGAATTGCGACACCGCCACGGCTTTGCCGCGCAGGTCGTTGATCGTGTGCAGGCCCTCGCGGGCGACGATCCCGTCGGCGCCGCGCGAGTATGACATCAGCACCGGCACAGCGACCTTCATGCGCGGTCCAAGCAGGGCGAGGACATCGGCCGTGGTCACGGTGGCTGCAAAACTGCCTTCGTTGAGCTGACGCCAGTTCTCGCTCTCGGAAAGACGCAGGCGCAAGCGTAGCTTGTAGGTCTTGGCGAGGAATGAGTCGGCGCTGCCTTCAAGGCCTCCGTTGGCGACGATCAACCCGCCGTAGCCGGCGTATTCGCTGATGTCGAGGTCGATGAACTCATCGGCTGGCCGGTAGGCCGCCGCGGTGCCGAGTTCCCCCAAGGAGGTGCGCGGCACCAGCAGTTCAGGCGTGGTCCCCTCGGCGGCGCCGAGGCTAAGGGCGAGAATCAGGGCGGTGAGCAGTCGGAGCATGGTTTGTCACTCGGCGAGAGGGGATGAGGATCTGCGGTCGGGTCTTACTGCGCCAGGCGCAGTTGGACCTCGACCCGGCGGTTGAGCCGTGGGTTGGCCGCGTTCGCCAGGGGTTGCTCCCAGCCGCGCGAGAGGATCTGGATGCGCGAGGCGTCGATGCGCCGGGTGTCGACCAGGACCTTGCGCACGGCCTCGGCGCGCCCCTGGCCGAGGCTGCGGGCGGCCATCATCGCCTTCATCTTGCCGAGGCTCTTTTCCAGTTCCGCACGCCTGGTTGGCTCGACATGGCCGACCAGGACCAGGATCGAGCCTGGCGAGGTACGCAGGGTCTGGGCAAGCCCGTCGAGGATCTTGCGGTTGCCCTCGTCGTCACCGGACAGGTTGATGCCATCATCGAACTGCAGCCGGACATCGCGCGTCAGGACCGGCTCGACCTCCTGGGCTCCAACGCCGATCATCTGGATGTCCACCTGCTCGCCGGGGAAGAAGCGTTCGAGTCTTCTGAGGATGTTGAGATCGGTGAAGCGTTGGCAGTCGACCGGGTTCCCGAGGTAGGACTCGTAGACCTTGCCGGCGATGCCGGTGATGAAACCGTAGCTGCCGGCGGCGTCCATGGTGCCGTTGAAGAAGGCTAGGTTCTCGGCGTGGTTGGCGAGATGCACCTTGGCGAGTTCGTCGCGGGCTTTGGCCAGATCCCAGCCGAAGGCCGTGGCGACGATCGGCAGGTTGCGCTCGGGGTCGCTGCGTAGGCGGCGGTTGCCCTCGAGGGCGCCGTGGACCAGGCCGGCGACGATCTGCGGCTGGGCCTTGGCGAGGCCGCCGTTGACCAGCAGGACATCCGCGATGATCAGCAGGTTGCGGTTGCTGGTCAGTTGCCGCGCCGCGCCGGCCGAGGCGGCAACCACCTCGGTGGTTATCGGAGCCCAGGCAACGCACCCGGCATAGCGCCGGGTCCCGGCTTCAAGGTCGGCGGAGAATACCTCGCCCACCTTTTCCCCGTCCTCGGTGAAGGCGAGATTGATGGCGTCCGCTCGCGGTTTGGCATCGGGTGTGGGCAGGACGGCCACAGCCATCTCTCCCTCCTCCTGGGCGAGATAACGCAGGAAGAACTCAGTCTCCAGGAACTGCCCGACCACCACGATCTGCCCGACCAGATCGTTGACCCGCTTGATATCCGAGCGCACCACAAGGCCGTCAGCGCCGCGCGAGTAGGACAGCAGCAGCGGTACGACCGCATCCATACCCCGGCCCATCAGCGGCAGGACATCGGCGGTCGTCACTGTGGCTGCCAGCTTGCCGCCGTTGAGCTCGGCCCACTTCTCCCCCTCTGTCATCACTAGGCGCACACGGAAACCACAGGTCTTGGCGAAGAATGAATCCGCCGACGGCTCCATGCCACCGTTGGCGACGATCAGGCCGCCGTAGCCGGCGTACTCGCTGATATCCACCACCACCACCCCGCTTTCGGGTTTGTAGGTAGCGGCGGCGCCGGGATCGGGAAAGGAGGTCTTTGGTGCCACCGGCACCACTGGCTCGGCCCCGGCCAGGGTTCCAAGGAGGAGCAGGGCGGAGAATAGATGGGCGCGCATGTCAGGGTCCGGTCGGGGAGGAGGAGACCACCAGGCGGAAACCGGTGGCGGGGGTCGCAGTGGCCGGCTGGAGGCCGAGGCGGGCCGCACTGCGCGTCAGGTAGGGCGGCGACATCCAACTGCCGCCGCGCAAGGCGCGGGGTGGAGTGGCGCCAGCCTGCAGTTTCCCCGGATCAGGTGAGAACGCATCCTGGCACCACTCTGCAACGTTGCCGTGCATGTCGTAGAGCCCCCAGGCGTTGGGCTGGTAGCGGGCGACCGGCGCACTCAGCGCGGCGACGCCGTCATCACTGACGCGATCTACGCCGAGCCAACGATCCGGATCGGGATCGGACTCGAAGAGGCGGCGGTCGGCGAAGTTGGCATAGCGCTGGAGCAGATCCTGCCTGGCGCCGAAACACCACGGGTCCTCACTGCCGGCCCGGCAGGCGACCTCCCACTCGGCTTCGCTCGGCAGGCGCGGTGCCAGGCCAGGGCAGCGCCGGCCCAGGGCCTCAAGGAAGGCCTGGGCATCGAACCAGGATAACGAATCCACCGGGCGGTCATCGCCCTTGGCATGGCTGGGATTGGTCCCCATGACCAGGTTCCAGAGTTTCTGGGTCGTCTCGGTTTCGGCGATCCAGGCCGGACCAGCGGGCGCGCTCAGCTGGCCTTCGCTGCGCGCGTTGCGGCCCGCTTCCCCGGGCGGAGAGCCGCGCAGGTAGGTTCCGGCGGGAATGCGGCGGAAACGCAGCGTCAGCCCATCGATCTCAAGCTCTCCGCATGGGCGGCCCAAGCTTTCCTTTTTGAGCTGCAGCCAGGGCTTGAGCGAGGCGCTGAGAACACCGCCGGGTTCGTTGGGGACGGTGAACTCCTGCTCAAGGCTGCGGTATCCCGGGGCCAGGATCTGCAGGCGGCGTCGGCCGGGCAGGATGCGCAGTTCCGCTCCAGCCTGGGGTTGGCCGTCGACCAGAAGTTGCGCGCCCCGCAGCAGAGTGCCGCTGCCCGCCTCAACCGCCGTCAGACGGCAGGGGATGGACTGGGGCCGGCGGCGCAGCGGCGGGTCGGAAGCCCCGGCGGCCGGTGGCAGCAGCTTGGGCAGGGGACTGGCCCCGCGGCGCTGGAGATCGCTCATCAGTTGATCGAAGACCAGCTTGCTGCCTGCTTCCTGGTCGTCGGCGGCGAGCTTCGCCAGGGCCGCTGCCAGGGCACCGGTGAATTCGCTCGGGCCGTCCGTGGGCGGGGCCTTGGCATAAAGCCCTGTGTCGGTGCTGAAGATCTGCCATACCGCCATTGGGCGCAGCACGGCCTGTGGCGGCGTGCCCAGGATTCCCTGTTTGCGACAGGCGTCGATGACTAGCACGGATCCAGCCTGCGGCTTGCCAGAGTCGGTGAGTGCCTCGTTGATCCAGCCGATCAACTCCGTTATCTTGATGGTAGCGGCTAGCTGGCCACCTGGGAGTTCCTGGGTGTCGCTGGTGTACAGTTCAGGGGTGCCGTCAGGGGCGGTGAACCCATGGCCGCTATAGTATAGCAGAAGCAACGGGTCCGGGCCGCTGAGCGCGGCAGCGGCTTGGATGATGTTGGTCTTGATGCGCTCCCGGCTCACGTTGCTGCCGTAGAGTTCGCGCAGGGAGGAATTGCTCCAGCCGGCCTCGACCAGACCACGGCGCATAGCCAAGCGATTGTTGGCCAGGGTCGGCAGGTTCCAGTCAGCTACCGGGTACTGGTCAGCGATGACCAGCACCGCCTGCTGCGGGCCGCCGGTCCCGTTTTCGGCAGGCAACCAGCGCAGGGCCGGGGGCTCCCCAGCGAGGGCCAGGGCCACGCCGCAGAGGAGGATGAGGAGGGCCCGCATGCCCCGCACCATAGCAATGGCGGCCGCAAGCCCAAGGGCCTGGACTGGACCCTTGGAGGGATGGGTTGTACCGAGTGATGGGACCGGAGGATGGAGCCATGCGCGCTGCCCTCGTCTGCTGCCTGTGCATGCTCCTCGGTGCCGCCGACCCGGCCTGGTTCACCGCCCCGCCGCCGGTGGACGGCAAGGTTCATGGGCGCGGTGCCGGCGCTGACCAGGCCTTGGCGATCCAGGCAGCTTACGGCGATCTCGCGATGCAACTGCTGGCCAGTGTCTCAAGCGAGCGCGAGACCGTGACCGTGCAGACCCTGGGCGCGACCGGCATTGACCTGCGCGAGTCGAGCACCGCCCGTCGGCGCCTATCCAGCCGCCTGAACGAACTGCCCGGCGCGATCATCGAGCATCGCGAAAACACCGACGGGGTCTGCTATGCCGCGGTTGCGGTCGAGCGTGCGATCCTGGCCAAGGCGTTGGCGCCACGTCTGGCGGAACTGGATCGCAGCCTGGCCGAGTTGCCGACCAGGCGTCCGGAGGTGGTCGATGCCGCCTGGGCGGCGCGCCTGCGCGCCGGCCTCGTCCTGGCTGAACAGCGCACGATCTTCGCAGCCCTGCTCGCGGGCATTGGCGGTGCCCCGCCCGAACCGCCGGCCGGTCCCGAGACCTTGCGCGTGGCCCTCGGGGCGCTCGTCCGTCTGCCCCAGATCGCCGTTCTCGACCCGGCGGGCTCTCCCGGCCTGGCCCTTGGATTGGCTCGCGCTGCGGATGCTGCCGGCATTGCGATCGGCGGCCCCGCCGCGCCCTGGGTCGCGGAACTCTCCGAGCGCCGCGGCGAGCGCAGCAACGCCCGCGGCTGGGTCACGGTTGAACTTTCCGCCAGCCTGCGCCTGCGCCGGCGTGGCGCCGAGGCGGTGCTTGCCGTCCTTGAGGCTCAAGGCCAGGCGACCAGCACCCGCGATGCCGCCGAAGCTTACCGCCAGGCCTCGGCCGCTCTGGCGCTGGAGTTCGGCGGCGTAGCATCACGGCGTCTGCCTGGCATTTTCGCCCTGCTGCCCGCTCCGCCCGAGGAATCCCCATGAGGCATCTGCTGACCGCCACCCTGATCCTCGCCGCCGCCTGCGCAGCCGGCGCCGAGGGGGACGCACAACGCGACGCGCACGCGCGCGCCGCCGCGCTCGCTGAACAGGCCTTCGCCGAGCTCGATAAGGTCAATGCCGCCTACCAGCGCGAGGACCCGGTGCGTCCGCTGCTGCAGAAGGCGCGCGAGATCACCGCGCCTCCCGTTCCCGCTCCGGTGCAGACCCCGCCCAAGGACCCGAGCGCTGCGGTGACCACCACCTTGATCAGCATCGCAACCCAGGCGGGCGATCCGGTGACCGAACTCGAGCGGGTCATCGCTACGCTGGGAGTCGAGAAAGGTGTGAAGGTCAGCAACGGCCAGACCATCATCATCGCCACCGGCATGGCGCAGTGCGCAGCTCCGTCTGGCAGCCCTGGCTGGATCGAGGCCCGCTCCGCAGCCGCCCAGCTCGCGACATTGCGCGCCCGCGCCGGCATCGCAGCGGCGATCGCCGAGGAGGTCAGCAGCGGGCGCCAGGTCAGCCTGATCGAAGAGCCGAGCGTATTTATAGACGGCCAGTTGCCGGCCGCCTCGGCCGCCCAGATCGCAGAGCGCGCTCGCAGCGCCGCCGAGAAGCAACTCGACGAGGACCTCAAGCGTCTTGGCGTCCCACCCGCCCAGGTGGCTGCGGCCAAGCCCGAGGAGAAGCGCGCCCTCCTTAGCGAGCGCTACAGCGCCGAACTCAGCGCCCGTGCCGCAGCCTCACTTGCCGGCACTGCCACCCTGGCGGTCACCGAGGGCAACTACCAGGGTTCGCCCTGCGTGGTCGTCGCGGTGGTCTGGTCGCAGAACTTGGCCCGTTTATCCCAAATCGCATTGCGGGTCGGGGACCGGCTGCCGCCGCGTGCCCCCGCGGCTGGCGTCCGACTGGCCGAGCAGATCCCGGACGAACCTCGTCAACTCGCCCGACGCTTCGGTGTTCAGCGTGTGGTGGACGAATCCGGCGACATCACCTTGGTCGCCTACGGCCAGGCCGCTGTGCCCGCCGTCGCCCAGGCCATGCGTGGCACCGCCCTCAACGCCGCCTTCGAGAAGGCCGGCCTGGAGGCGCGGGCGGCGCTCAAGGATTTCGTTGTCAGCGAGGTGGACCGTGAATCGCTGCGCGCCGTCGCCACCCTGGCCCAGGCCACCCGCGGTGCCGCGACCGGGGCGCTGGGCGCGCGAACCCAGCAGGAGGACTCCTTCACTCAGAGCATCCGCCAGCGCGCGAGCACCCTGAGCCTGGCTGGAGCCGGAGAACTGCGGCGCTGGAACGCCGCAATCGACGGCGTCGAGGCAGCCGGCGTCGTGGTCTCCTGGTCACCACGGCGCATGACCGCAGCGGCGGCGGCGCAAAAGCCCGGTGTGGGCGGCAGCGATGTCCGCGCAGAACCCGGCGCCAAGCCGCCAGCCGGTGCTGGTGGAGCCGGCACCGGAACCTCCACCTTCGACCCGAGTTGGTGACCCCATGAGCGACCCTACCCCATCCGAAGGCGGCCCTGCCGGTCGCGGTATCTTGCTGGTCCTGGTGCTGCTTGTCGTTGGCGGCCTCACAGCCTGGTGGTTTATCTGGCGTCCCCAGGCAGAACCACAAGCCGTCCCCCAGGCCATTACCAGCCCCGCCGCCGTGGCCCGCGTCGTGGCCTTGCGCAATGATGCGGGCAATGCCATCTACCTATCGCTTGACGCAGGTAGCGAGAAGGGTTTGAAACCCGGCGACAAACTCAACCTGTGGCGTGATGGCAAGCCGGTGGCCAGGGTGCTCATCGAACTCGCCGACGCGGGACGCGCGACCGCCCGGGTGATCGAGGATAGCTGGGCTGCCGGTGCCGAGCACAGCGTGGTTGCGGGACAGGAACTGCGGCCTTGAGGCGGCTGTGCCTGACCTGCACCGCCGTATTGCTGCTGGTTGGCTGCGGCGAAGAACCGCGCACGGCCACCCTCGCTCCTGCCCCAGAGGCGGACCCCTCCTGGGCCATCGACGGCGGCCGTGAGGCCGACGGTCGTCTCATCATCGTTGCGCAGGGCGAGGCGGCGGACGCCGGCGCTGCCCTGGAGGCTGCCCGACAGGCCGGCCTGCGCGCCCTGGCCGAGTACCGTGGGGTGCGCATCACGGCCATATTCACCTCGGTGACCGCTGAGGTTTCGGACGGTGGGTCCAGCGGCGTCGTCGACCGCGCCGCCCAGGCCACGCGCAGCGCCACCGGAACCTTGCTCGCCCGGGCGGTGCCCGGCCGCAGTTCCACCGTGCGTTTGCCCGATGGCCGGGTGCGCGGCTGGACCGAACTGGGCATCCCGCTTGATGAATTGATGCCCGAGCGGCGTCTGCAGGATCTTCTGCAGCGCCAGCCCGGCTCCGCCCGCCGCTCCGCTCTTGTGGCCGAATCCCAACGCTGGCTCTCTGGCGACGCCCTGCAGCGCAGTCTCGCTCCGCTCGCCGCGATGGCCGCCCTGCGTGATGGTGGCGGCGCCGCCGAAATGCTGCTCCTGGCGCGCTGCCACTTCGAACTCGAGGACCTGTCGCGCGCCCGCGAAAACCTCGAAGCCGCCATCCCATTGCTCGAGGGTTCTCCGCAGGAGATGTTCGCGGCTTTCAGCGCCCTCGAAAGCCAACTTGCCGCCCGCAGCGGCAGCGCGGCTGAGCTCGCTGCCGGCATGCGTGGCCTGGTCCGCGGGCTGGCGGGCAGCGGGGCTCTGCATGCCAGCGCCACCCGTCTGCCAGCGGGCGCCGGCTGGTCAGTCTCTTTCACCCTCAGCGGCAAACCGCGCCGCCTGATCGGCCTCTGGATCGATGACGAGGATCTTGCGCCGATGCCCAACACCTTCGATGCCCAGCAGCGCAGCGGCGTATTCAGCCTGACCATCCCGCCCGCGCGCGGCATCATTGCCGTCCTGGCGGTGTCGCCTGACGATCCGATCGCGGCCCTCGCTCTCGAACTGCCCTCGTTGCCGCTGAAGCAGCCCGCCTCGGCCGCCGCCCTGGAGCGCTGGCGGGCCTTCTTCCGTGTCCTCAACCAGCGTCCGGCCAGCGCCGGATTCTCGGTCGACCTGACCGCGCAATAGGGGCCTTCATGGCTGGCGGTCTGTCCCCGACCTTAGGCTGAAAAGGCGGCGGGACTGCGGATCATGGGAGCGAACCAAACGCTCAGCCCGCGTCCTCCTCCCACAGGCGGCGGCAGAGCGCACGCACCCCGGCCGGGCCGCTGAAGCCCCAGTCGCCGCCTTCGCGTACACGGGCGCGGAAGGCGCTTGGCGGGCAGCCGTAGGCGCGGGCGAAACGACGCGAGAAGTGGAAACGGTCAGGGAAGCCGCAATGGGCGGCGACCTCCGCCAGCGGCATGTCCTGACGCGAGAGCATGGTCGCCGCCTGCTCCAGGCGGACGAGGAGCAGCGCTGCTGCAGGCGGGCAGCCGATCTCACGACGGAAGACCCGGCTGAGGTGCGCCTCAGATACCCCGGCTGCGCTGGCAAGCTCCCCGGCATCGACCAGGCAGAGGTCCCCGCCCCAGCGCCGGACCAGCAGGCTGACAACGCGCTCGATCAGCGGATGCAGCCGGGTCGCCTCGCTGCCGGCGGTGGCGAGTTGGCCGAGCACCGCTGCCGACAGGACATGCAGCAGCGCTCCGCCAGCGAGTTCCTCCCAGCCAGGCGGGCGGCGTTCGATCAACCAGGCGGTGTGCATCAGTAGTGGCCGGACCACATCGCCGCGCGGCAGGAGGCGGACCAGCGGCCAGGCCTCGGGTCGCGGCAGACCGGGTGGCAGGCGGCGCGGGGTGAAGTGGATGTAGAGGTTGCGGCTCTCGCGCTGCGCGTCCCAGTGCATGACGTCGCGCAGGCCGGGCCGGGCGATCAGCAGGCTGGGCGCGGGGGCGGGATGGCGCACCCCGTCCACTTCCCAGATCAGCTCGCCTTGCTGGATCAGGATGAGGTCGTGGTCGAGGTGCTGGCGCGGGCCGAAGGAGCTGCCCGGGGCGTGGCGGTCGAAGCCCCAGTGGCCGAATGTGACTGGTGCGGCCATGGCATCAGTTTTAGACATACGAATGCCTGTTCCAACCATTGAATGCCGGACTCTTTCCGCTCTATGATGGGGTGACTTATCAGGAGCAGTCATGTCCGACATCCAGGCCGTCGTCACCGCGAAACACACCCTGACCTTTGAATCCTGTCCCCGGCCGCAGGCCGCACCCGATGCAGTCGTGCTGCGCACCCTGCGCAGCCTGCTCAGCCCCGGCACCGAACTGTCCTTCTGGAGCGGGACCCACGCAGCCCTCGCCGATCCCGCCGTGCCCTGGGCAAAATACCCCTTCCGTCCGGGCTACGCCGCCGTCGGCGAGATCGTCGCCGTGGGCGAGGGGGTGACCGCGTGGAAGCCGGGCGACCGCGCCTTCTGGGCCGGCAAGCATGCTGCGTGGGCCTCGGTCAACCCCGCGCACGAGGCCCTGCTGCCCCTGCCCGCCGGTCTCGATCCGGCCCACGCGCCGTTCTGCCGCCTCGGCCAGATCGCCCGCCTGGCGGTGCTGCGCCCGCGTCGCGTCCCACGCCGCTGCCTGGTCCTCGGGGCGGGTCCGATCGGACTTCTCGCGGCCCAGCAGCTGCGCATCGCCGGCGCCGCCCGGGTGTGCATCGCCGACCTCTCGGCCCCGCGCCTGGCGCGGGCCGCCGCCTGCGGGATTCCCACCCTGGCCCCGGGCGCCCAGCCCGCCGCCGCCCGCGACCTGCTCGGCGGCGATCCAGAGCTGGTGGTCGAGGCCACCGGCGTCCCCCAACTTGCGGTCGAGGCCCTGCGCGCGGTGGCGCCTGGCGGCGAGGTCCTGCTGCTCGGCTCGCCGCGCGGCCCGGCCAGCATCGAACTCTACCAGCTCCTGCACCTCAAGAACGCCTCGCTCAGCGGCGCCCACGAGAGCATCATGCCGTGGACCCCTGATCCGCGCTCGCCCTTCGACCGCGCGCAGAACATCGCCGATGCCCTGGATGCCATCGCCGACGGCCGCCTGCGCGTGGCGCCGCTGATCTCGCACACCCTGCCGGTGGCGCGTCTCGCCGAGGCCTATGCCGGCAGCGAGAGCGACAAGGATGCCTGGTACGGCGTCATCCTCGACTGGGAGGCCGCATGAGCTCCGCCCCGCTGCGCGTCGGCATCGTCGGCCTGGGCATCATGGGCCGCGAGCATGCCGCTAACCTGCAGGCCGGGCGCATACCCGGCGCCACCCTGGCCGCAGTGTGCGACCAGAGCCCGGAGGCCTGCGCCCGCTTCGCCGGCCTGCCCGGCTTCGCCAGCGTGGGCGAACTGGCCGCCGCCCGGGCCTGCGACCTGGCGGTGATCGCCACCCCGCACTTCGACCATCCCGGCAGCGCCATCACCCTGCTTTCAGCCGGGGTCCACTGCCTGGTCGAGAAGCCGATCGCGGTGCATGTCGCCGAGGCCGACCGCCTGCTCGCGGCGTGGCGTGCCCAGCCCGCGCCACGGCCGCACCTGGCGGTCAACTTCATGCAGCGCACCGACCCCAAGCACCGCCGCCTGCAGGCGCTGATCGCCTCCGGCGAGCTTGGGCGCATCCAGCGCGCGCATTGGACGATCACCGACTGGTTCCGGCCTGACGCCTACTACGCCGCCGGCGGCTGGCGCGCGACCTGGCGCGGCGAGGGCGGCGGGGTCCTGGTCAACCAGTGCCCGCACCAGTTCGATCTGCTGTGCTGGCTGCTGGGCGATCCGGTGGCGGTCACCGCCCACTGCCGTATCGGCGCCTACCACGATATCGAGGTCGAGGACGCGGCCTTCGCCATCGTCGAGTTCGCCTCTGGAGCGGTCGCCACCGTCGCCACCTCCACCGGCGAGGCCCCCGGCGACAATCGCCTGGAGATCGCCGGCACCCGCGGCCTGGTGGTGATGGATGGCCGCGACGGCCTGCGCTGGCGGCGCAATGCCGCCGACACCGCCGAGTATTCGCGTACGACCCGCGAGCTGTTTGGCCGGCCGGACTGCTGGGAGGTCGAGGTCCCGGTGCGCGGCTGGCATCCCGAGGATGGGCGCTCGGTGCAGCACGCGGCGGTTCTCGCCGACCTGGTGGCGGCGGTGCGCGAGGGCCGCGATCCGCTCGCCGCGCCAGCCGATGCCGCCCGCGCCGTGGAGCTGGCCAATGCCATCTTCCTGGCCTCACGCTGGGGCCGTCGTGTGGTCCTGCCGCTCGATCGCGCGGCGGTGGCGGCGGAGTGGTCGGCCCTGGCGGCGGGCTCGCGCTGGAAGCCCTGATCCGCAGGTGCCGGGTTCCTCCGCTGCGCCGGGACGGGAATCAACAGAAACGAGGAACCCCTGGCTTGCGCCAGGGGTTCCTCTTCGCCGGGGCTAGGCCCGAGCTTACTTGTACAGGTTGTAGAACGTCTTGAGGCCGAGGTAGGCGGCCTGGCTGCCGAGCTCCTCCTCGATGCGGATGAGCTGGTTGTACTTGGCGATGCGGTCGGTGCGCGAGGCCGAGCCGGTCTTGATCTGGCCGCAGTTGGTGGCCACCGCGATATCGGCGATGGTCGCGTCCTCGGTCTCGCCGGAACGGTGCGAGAGCACGGCGGTGTAGCCGGCCTTCTGCGCCATCTGCACGGCGTCGAGGGTCTCAGTCAGGGTGCCGATCTGGTTGACCTTGACCAGGATCGAGTTGCAGGCGCCCTTCTCGATGCCCTGGATCAGGCGCTTGGGGTTGGTGACGAAGAAGTCGTCGCCGACGATCTGCACCTTCTTGCCCAGGCTCTTGGTCAGGCCGACGTAGCCGGTCCAGTCGTCCTGGTCGAGGCCGTCCTCGATCGAGATGATCGGGTAGGTGTCGCACCACTTCGAGTAGATGCCGACCATCTCGTCGGCCGAGAAGATCTTCGACGGGTTCGACTTCCAGAACTTGTAGCCCTTCTTGCCGCCTTCGTCGAACAGCTCGGAGCTGGCGCAGTCGAGGGCGATGGCGAAGTCCTTGTCGCGTCCGGGCTGGTAGCCGGCCTTGACGATGGCCTCCATGATGAACTTGAGGGCCTCTTCGTTGTCGATGTTGGGGGCGAAGCCGCCCTCATCGCCAACCGCGGTGTTGTGGCCGGCCTTCTTCAGCACGCCCTTGAGGGCATGGAACACTTCGCAGACCTGGCGGATGGCGTCGGACCAGGACTTGGCGCCCACCGGCATCACCATGAATTCCTGGAAGTCGACCTTGTTGTCGGCGTGCTTGCCGCCGTTGATGATGTTGGCCATCGGCACGGGCAGCTGGCGGGCGTTGGTGCCGCCGATGTAGCGGTAGAGC
>JFJP01037727.1_pt1 | contig 23515 bp, 28 predicted proteins | sample 431651 | NCBI WGS metagenome assembly JFJP01 (sample SAMN02602958, study PRJNA72255) | Microbial mat metagenome, whole genome shotgun sequencing project. | biome: fresh water; feature: sink hole; material: water; isolation source: purple microbial (photo- and chemosynthetic) mats found in...
AGAAAGTAATGCGGGAAACAAAATTCGTTCCTCAATCAGCCGATATGTTCCCAGACGGCAACGACTACTTCATCGAGAAAGGCGAAGTTATGGGTGTCTTTAGTGTCGATCCTAAAGACAAGAGCTTTGATTTTGAATTTAGCGGATACTGAGAACTAATCATGAGTAAATTAATGATTAGCATTAGCAGTAAATCGCTGCCCAACACAGAAAATACAAGTGCTACTGTTATCAAAGTTGCCAAGAAGTACAAGGGCACACTTGTCAAGGACAACGATGTTGGGATAATGATTAGCTTCCCATCCATTGTTATTCCAACGTATGGCCGTGTAACACCACTTTTGATGACTGATGATCCTTACGATGGCAAGTGGGGTATTGACTTTGAAGACAAAAATGGTGAGCCCTGCTGGGGCTACTCCTATAGTGAGAACGGTAAGGCTTTGGCCAAACGCGTAGTGGAAGTTACTAAAGGGTTGAAGGTACCAGCAGACTCAGTATCAAATATACGAGATTTCCTTAAGGAAATCGGTGCCATCTAATCCTGTGAAAGTGAGTGTAAAATGAGTAAACTTCGGATTGGCCTTAGTGTAATACCTACACTTACAAGTAACGCGGTAATTTCTGGTGTTTTCCCTGGTACTCCTAAAGACCAAGAGGAAGCTCGCGCTGAGATTCATCGAGTGTGCAAGGGGCTTTTACGTGTACTTGAGGATGAAGACAGACTATACGATGACGAGTTGCAGAGGGTTATGAGGTACGTCAAACCCTTAGGTGGTGTACTTCGTCAAATTCTATGATGCGTTTAACCTTTAGAATTGGAGTGTAAAATGAGCAAACTATTTGTAAGCCTTAGCGGTACCCAAACAATAAAAAAGACGGATAAAGCCTTTCTTGAAGCAAAGAAGTTACTTAGTACCGTGCCTGGTCACATAGTTAATGATGGTGACAACGTAGAATTCGAAAAATGGATTAACCGCGAATTAAAAGGTGTGTCCGATGTTGTCAAAGCTGCTATGTGGTTCTTATTTTGGGGCGACACTGGACCCTATGAGGACACCTTTGTAGTGCGCTCATCCAACACTAAGCTATTAAGTTTGAGTCGCAAACGTAAGCACAAATCCGCTAGGTCTAGTTTCATGTCTATGCTGATGACTAAACTTGGTGGAGATCCTGGCAACGCAATTGCAGATGCTTTCGTTAAACCTGATCCCGAAAAGTTCAAGGAACTCATGGATGGAGTCGTAAACTCCATGGCCAAGGCAATTGATCGCACACCACCTGTAGTTGAATCCAGCTTACAGTCAGAGTCTGCAGGACGTGCCGAAATTCAGGAGTTTGACTATAATGCCCGTGATGGATCACCGCTCAAGCGTATCAAAGCTACTCACAAAAATGGTGAGTACAGTAATATAAAGCAGCTTTCCAGAAGTGGTACTTGGTCGGATAAAGGCACTGCAGGGTACGAACATATACTCAAGGAGGGATTGTCAAAAGGGTACGTTGTTCGAGTTGATAACCTTTCTACGAAGCAACTTCGAGAAGCTCAAGCAAAACTTGAGTCTCTAAAAGCGTAGCATTGGTAAGTACTAGTATATAGTGAGGTAGTGTAATGCCTAAAATCCGCTTAGAGGGCACATCCTCTGCTAAAACTTTTGCGACCGTAGGTGTCTCTATTAAGTACAAAGCACTGGCCATTGCACTTAATGAATGCTTACAGAGAATGGGTGAAGGTCCAGTAGGCTTCAAATTCGATCCTAGCCCTCGATCACATACCTTACCGAAAGTCGTTAAGACAGGTGAAGGTTGGCGTATAACGTTCACAGCTACAGACGATGTTGTACCTATCCCAGTAGTAATGTTCGAGACGTTGCTTGAGGCTATGAAACCCAATCTCAACTGGTCTTACATGGGTGTTCGATCTACTAATGGTCCTCACACATACGATTACCCTAAGCTGGATCGTTCGCACTTGACCATTATGACTGATCTAGTTAACAAACTCCGAGTGCTGAGACGTACAGATGGGTTCTCTAGCTTTGTTACGAGTTAGGCTATGAAGATCAAACTACATGTAGAGTCGACTAGCAGAGCTCCAACTAAAGACCTTAAAGAGTGGGCGCAGGACGAGTTGTTAGCTGGTGCAGGTGCAGCCTTTTACTCACTAAGTGATAACACTCAACTTTCCTCTTCAGATAAGGCTATAAGAGAGAAGATACTGCAAGTTCAGTACAAGCGCATTCAGAAGTTATTCGGTTATAACCCAACTGGTTTCGACAGTTAGCATGAAACTTCAAATTTCTTTGTCCACTAGGAAGTCATCCTCTAATCTAGAGGTGCGTAACTTCATCCGTAACTACCTAGGCAAAGTTACCTATGGCAATAGAGAGACCTACAAAGCCTCACCGAAACACAGGATCACGGGAGAATGGCTGTCTTTCAACGACTGGAAGGCCGAACGGGTATCTTCTTGGAAGTTCACTCTGGTTAAGACTCCTATTCCTGACATTGAAATCGAAATACCCGATTGGTCTATAAACCACTTCCTTGGTCTAGACAGGTGGACGCAAGATGGGGTAAATAAGAAGTCAAAGTTGGCCAAAACCCTGAACGTTTTACTTAAACAGCTGGGTTGGTTTGTTCGTAGGGTTAGTAAGACTTTGAATGGCTTAGACGTGTACTTAAGTCCATTAGAATATCAGACTGAAGTTTTGCCTCCGTACATTTATCACTTCTCTGCCTTACACAACAAAGAACGAATACTGCGTAAAGGCATACTACCTCGTAAAGGTAGATACGAACAAGACTTCATGTATCCACCTAGAATTCATGCCTTAAAGGTTTATAATTTATCAGAGATACAGCAGTTAGCTGATTCTATCTTCACTCATGGCGCAAGCTCTGAGGATTATTACAATGGTAATGTGGATCTGTTCCCTATTGTAGTGTTCAAGATAGACACAACTAAACTGCGTAAAGGCACGGTATTTTACCGTGATCCATTTGTTAAAGATGGGTTATGGACGTACACGCATATTCCACCTAATACTCTAAGTATTCAGTACGAAGACATTGAACCAGAGGAAACATAATGAGCTTTGCATCCCAGTCCTTTGAAATCCGTGGTGGCCCAGTAGTAGAGCTTAACAAAAACAAGTTCGAAGATGTGGTTACCAAGTTATCCGGTGACGCATCGCACAGTATTGAGGCTAACACCTGGCTTCCGTTTGCTGCTAAGGAATATAACCTTAGTGCGGACATCCGCGATTACGTGCTGGTTCCTGTTCCAGTAATCATCACTGAAATGCCCAACACCAATGGCGACAGTGTAACTATCAAGGAACTGCTAAAGTTTGACCCAGAAATGGGTATGCAGGCCTTCAAGACTGCACGTGGTAAGCCGTGCCATCACGAACATGACAATCGCGACCACACCAAGGCCAAAGGAGTTATCCTTGATGCCTTCATCCGTCCCATTCGTAGGTTCGGCAACAACCGGTACTACAAGGTTATCGAACTTATGGGGTACGATCGGTCGAAGGATCCTATGCTTGTGAACTCCATACTGAGTGGTGAGAATAACGCCTACTCCGTTGGATTCTACTACAAGTCCTACACTTGCTCGATATGCGGTAAGACAGTTGGTCAGACCAAGTTCGGTTCGTCTCAAGCGTGTGACCATACCTTCCTACGTCGCAAACCTTATGCCATGAACGATGGACGTCTGGCCTATCGTCAATGCCACGACATACGATTCTTCGAGACGTCAGTTGTAGCTGATCCAGCGTATAAGATAGCAGTTGGACCTCACGTTATGAATCCTTCAATTTTGTAAAAGGAAAGACCATGAAACTCTGGATTAGTATGTCTACTGACACCACCGAAGAGGATGAAGATCTAGGCCTTCCAAAGGATCCTTCTTTCACAAAAGAGGATAAGGAACCTAATGAAGGTGAAACAGACCCAAAGGATACGAAGAAGCCTAAAGGTGACGTAGGCTTCTAATAAACACGCTCTGGTGGTACTGAACGGCCGGCCAGCTTTTTCAGTACTTGCACTATTGGAATAGGTATCCCCAGAGCGCCCAAACTTGTGCAAGGAGTTTGCTATGAGCGTAAAGATAACTTCCTATGAGTGGCAGGAGCGCATTGATAATGTGCAGACAAGCCATAGGTACACCATCCTAAAGCTTGACTACAACAAAAGGGCATCAAAAATTAGATGTAGTCTGCACGGAACTTTCATAGGCCGAGTAGCCCCATTAGCCGTCGAGGGAAGAACCTCATGTCCCGCCTGCAAGCAAATAGCTACAAACAAAGCGAAGCACGCAAAGTCACTAGCAAACTTACTTGAGGTACTTCAAACTAAATTTGAGGGCAGGATAACCGTATCCGATACGGAAGAGTACAGAGGCGTAGGTACCGAAATAGAATTTAACTGTAGTTTGCACGGACCATTCCGCAGAAAGCCTGCATTTCTTACGCGGGAAAGTAAGTATGGCTGCCCTACGTGCATGACGGAATCTTTAAAGTATGACGTAGAAAAAGTCGCGAAAAAAAGATGGTACCGGGCTTTGAAGTCGTTTACGGGCGATTACACCTTTGGTAAGTACATAGACTCAAAGACTGAACTTTCAGTAAAGTGCAACGTCCATGGTACGGTAACGAAAATTATACCAAACAACCACATAGTATCGTCCATTGAACGAAATAGGTATAAAGGTGGATGCTCCAGATGTCATGGGCAACTACGTAGCGACTCTCAAGTAAAGCCAACATCTACTTATCTGAAACAACTTAATAAGAAGCACAAAGGAAAGGTTGAACTTGTAGGTGGAAAGTACTATGGCGCTAAAGTACATCACGTGTTCAAGTGCGGTGTGTGCTTCAACACCTGGGAAGCTTCAGCAGAGTCTTTGGTGAGAACTAAGTTCAGCGGGTGTCCTTGCTGCGCCTTTGCAGGATCTACAGGTTCTAGCAAGTCTGAGGAAGAGTTACACGAATGGGTTCGCAGATATTTCCCAGATGTAGTGCGCAATGTTAGGTACACGTTCAGTGAGGTTCTAGGTCAACGTCTAGAGTGGGATTTATACATACCTAGCAAGAAGATCGCTATTGAGTTCAACGGTTTGTACTTTCATAGCTCAGTAAGGAAACCGCAGAATTATCACTACGAGAAGTCCAAGTGTGCGGAGGAGTATGGTGCGAAGTTGCTCCATGTTTACGAGGATGACTGGCTTACTCGTAAGTCTGTAGTAAAGCGCACCCTAAAGTTTCTGCTGGGTGTTGAAACTGATCGTCACTTCGCTCGCAAGCTCCGAGTAGTTACTCGTACTTCGTTACCTCAGAGTTACCATAATTTTTACAACAAGAATCACATGCTTGGTAGCCCAAAGAACGGTGTATCATATGCCCTTGTAGATGACCGCAACAGTCTGAAGGCTGTAATGACTTTCAGCAAGATTCGGTCCGAACGTGGAACAAAAAGTTTCAATGATTACGAGTTAGTTAGATTTGCCTGTAAGGGTCATATAGTTGGTGGTGCTAGTAGATTGTTTACTGCCTTCTTACGAGACTTCAATCCTTCTAGGGTGATTTCGTACTCTGACAATGACCTATTCGACGGACACACCTACGAGGTACTTGGATTCGAGTTTCGCAGTGAAATTAAGCCGGACTACAAGACTGTCTGGAGTGGCGTCCGAAAACATAAGTCATACTCCCGCAGGAGCAATCTTGCAAAGTTGCTGGGTGACAAATTCGATCCCACAAAATCCGAAATGTCAAACTTACTGGACAACAACGTAATGGTCATCTATGATGCAGGAAAGCGAAAGTGGGAATGGAATGCCTTGAAACAAAGTTCTCCAAAGACGTCAGTTGTGGCCGACCCAGCGTATAAGATAGCAGTTGGACCTCACGTTATGAATCCTTCAATTTTGTAAAAGGAAAGACCATGAAACTCTTTATAGCTTTATCTGCTGCATTCGTAAAAGGTGATAGAGTTGTAGTAAAGTTCGGTACCAATCAATGGTATACAGGAACAGTAGGAACAGTAGCTTCAATGGGTAAGAAGGTCACCGTTCTTTTCGATGATGGCGAAAAGAATTCCTACGAATTAGGTGATCTCGCCGTTAAGGTAATTACCTCGAAACGTAAGTCTAAGTCAGCTTTGACCAACGCAGATGCGAAGCTGTTGTATTCTGTAGCTAAACCTTCTACTAAGAAAGCAGCTGTTGAGCCTACTTCAGCTAAAAAAGTGAAGGCTCCTGTGTCAGTGAAGCCAGAAGGTCGCAAGGTTAAAGATACCACTGACAAAAATGTTCCAGACAAAGGTCAAAAGACAGTTGTAAGTCCGACACAAAAGCCAACCGTGCGGCAAGTTGTAGGGAGCGTTATAAGAACTAGGTTCGGTAATGTAGCTGTTTTAGAATCCAAGCTCGGTCGTAAATATACAGAGTACAGATGGGCCACTGTAGACTCAGCAGCTACTAAAACTGGTTGGCTTAAAGTTAGGATGCACGAACCTGCTGAAGTAACTTTTGGTAGGTTCCCATTTGTACGTCAGGCTACACCAGATGAAATGCTTTCTGGCAAAGTGAAGACCAATGAAGTTTTTGCACAGAAAGCTGCACGTAAAAATGCCGCGTATGACTCCATTCAGAATCAGGACATAAAGCCTGGTGACGTAGTATCTGTACGATATTCAAATGGAACTAAGCTAGAAGCCGTACTAGAAGTAGACTACCGAGCAGCAAAACTAGCTATAGTGAGGCAATACAGTAGTGCTGCAGAGGGTTATTCAAAGCGCCGATTGCTTCCCGTGAGTATTTGTACCAAGGTTGCCGACGGTGGTGGTAAATTCGATCCGAACAATACACTTTATGCCAAACATGGCATCTTTGTACCAGACTTTTACAAGAGTGGGAACATAGTGGCGCCAAATAGTCGTAAGCAGCTTAAGGAACGTTGGGACCAATAAACATGAAAATCCTAGTATCCCTATCCTCTGGAATAGCTTTAGATTTCGAGGATCATGACATGTCTTACGCCCCCATTTTCCACTACGGAGTCAGGGACGGCGTTAAAGTGTTCTTCAACAATCATTTCCTGCTTCGTGGAGTTGGCACTCGTTCTACTGCGTATACCATTCATCATTACTCTGACTTGATAAAAAATAGATCATTTGAACCTTTAGGTATACTTGAGTTTGTAGATAACGCCATAACTAGCCTTACCTTAAAACAGGTGTGGCATGGTATGGGAATTGGTGAGGAGATAGTAACAAGTCTGTTAAAAACTTTAAACTCTCCTCTCCGGCTATCAGGCCACGAGTCTTTGACAGGTATCAAACGTAATCTAGGAGTAGCCGAATTGCTACTACCATCTGACATATCTATCTTAGAGGAAAAAGCTTCTTCTTGTAATAAGGGTAATCGCTTGTCGAACTCCTGGGGACTTTAAATGGCAAACATCATATTGAGGCCGTATTCTGCACCATATCGAGCTGGGTATGGTCCTAGTGCTATTGCCTATCATGACCTTAAATGCCCTAGAAACCCTTATCTAGGTAGGACGCTTCTTGCCGTTAGTGTAGATCGGAAAGCTACCCTCAATGTGCAGTTCCGTAGGCTTCGAGCAATACCCTCAATACTGGTACCTAATTCTAACTTCTATAAGCCTGCTAAACTTCGTGCTATACCTTTCGACAAAATGGCTAGGTTATTAGCGTACACAGGAGTGCCAGTGGAGTCTTCGTCTGTTTCTCATCAGTACGACGTTGGGTTACTGTCCTCTAAAGCTAGGAATTGTACTACCCTACATAATCTAAAAGGGTCTCATTTGGCTAAAGGTATACACCCTGCCATCGCACTTAACCCATCCAACGTAATATCATTCTAGGAACAGAAATGATCTCTTCACCTCGCCATGTGTTAAAAACACCCAACTCCAGACCTAATGTTACAGACTTGGGGAATTTCGTTGCCATTGGTTCAAATATATTTACCAAGGCTATGCTCTTTACTGGTGTAGACCGCACATTTGAGCCAGTTAACACTCACGGTGGCGTTAATGATCTGGGTCCTTATCTTTACGGTTACAATAGATCAACCACACCTTTTCAGTTTAAGGGAACAAATTGCCCTAACATATACCCAAGTAATTCTTCCATAGAAACTTCACTCTCGGCCCAAGCTATAGGTGGTGACAGTTTTAGTCCTTATTTTGATAGCACTCAGGGTAGTACTGCTGGTAATCGTTACATAATGCTACCTGGTAGTGAATTAGCTCAAGTGCAGTCAGATGGTACGATAACAACTATCTTTAAAAATTCTCCGTTCACCAGGAATTATGGAAATGTAGTAGAATCATACGCCTATATTTTTGGAGAAAATTCTACCTCCTTCTTTGTTTATGACCTGCATACCACTGTTCAAAACAATACTAATAGTTACCATACTGCACTATACAGAGTAACGAAAGGGACATGGGTAACGACCCCACTATCTCCTGCCTGCACATCTTGGGCACACTCAGCCTATCGTCAATTACGTTTCATGGGTATTACCACAGACAACAAAGCTTTTTTCGTTAGTCACCCCACTATAGGCGTGGTAATGACCGCTAATACAACCCAATATTGGGTAGTGGATTTAGTATCGGGTGCTTTTTCCTATGGAACTGCCTATTCACTTGGTCAGCAAGCAAGTGCTGTCAATTGCTGTGCTGCCCCATCTTCAATGACCCCAGACATTCAAAGTCCATCCCATTTCAAGTATTACTATCCAGTAGTAGATCCGTCGGTAGCAACTCCCGTATCAATTAGAAGGTGTCGAGTTCCTCAAACTATTGGTGCCTATGTCACTCCTACTGCAAGCGATGTTGCTGTGTGTTCATTCGTTGGTGGGCCAGTAGGGTTTGTTATACCAAATCCTAGTGCAAACCCAACAGTAGCTACTGTACTCTCAGAGTGTGATTTGTTCACTATTCAATCTAACGGTTCCGAATACATAGTAGTGATTAATCATGCTATGGGTAACAATTATGCAGGTACTAACACTAATGGATGCTCGGCAGAGCGTCACATAGTAGCTGTCTTTATGGTTGACCCAACTGACAGCACAAAACTTATATATCAATCGCATCTAGCACCTGAAGATCTTGGTTCTTCAATGGTATTTGGAGCTTTAAACACTAACTCCGATCGTACTTTGATCGTGCTATCTAACAATGGTGGATTTATAGCTCTCAAGTGGAGTCCTTCTACCGCACGATTTATAGTGTCCAAATTTTATGGGGTATCTAACATAAGCCGTATAAGTGTAGACTCACTAGATCAAATCTGGATTGAAAACACTGGTGGTGCTTTGTACGTGTTCCAGTTAGATAACTCAGTGAACGTTGAGATTACTTTTGCGGGTAATGCTCAAACGGTTAGCTACATAGGCACGCCCATAACCATTGACGCCATAGTTAATGCCTATACACTAGCAGGCAATCGTGCTATCAAACAGGTTACCTTATCCTTAGAAGGTGCTACGTTCACTGCTGGTGGTACAAACACAGCAGTTGTTACTACTAGCGACACTGTGGACACCATGGTGAACATAACTATCTCCTCAGCTGGTGAAATTGTAATAACTCCCACATCTGTAGTTTAACCCAAAGGAAAACCCATGAAAACCATTATCAGCTCCTCCCTTGTACCTCAGGCATCCACCAGTTCTATGCTGGGCAAGCTCACTTTGTCTCCTAAGCATCAGAAGATGCTGGCCAAAAAATTTACGGTTGGACAAGTAATTGAAATGATGGAAAGCCAGATCTTCGCTGACTTTTACGACTCCAAAGGTGAATTCACAGCATACATTGAGGAGCGTCCTACAGCTGAAACTGGTGAGGCCATAGTCCAGAACGTCCATGATCAGTTAGTACGTGCCAGCCGATTCACCAAGTAAAGGAATTACCATGAAACTCAATATTAGTACTTCGTTGAAACGTACACCTGGTACCCAGAAGTCCACCTCTGCAGGTAAGAAATCACCCATGTCGCAAGACGCCAATCGCCTTGAAGAGATACAAGGTGAAATGGGTGAGCTCTTGAGTGAAGCACGTTTGCTTGTTAAAAAAGCTGGGGGCCGCACTTATGCAGCTGCCTCTGCCTACTGGATAGCTCATATAGGCTCTGCACTAGGTAATGAAACTTCCAGTCGACAATCTGCAACTACAATGCAGGACACTATTGACGAACTCCGGGCTGAATGACCATGAAACTACTTATTAGTTTAAGCAACAAAGTAACTGCAGCATCGCGTTTGGGCTTCAGTAGTGCTACAAAGTGGGTTAGTCCTTCACTTTTGAAGTACACCCAGTATATTAATGCTGGTAAACAGTCACTACAACTTAACGTATGAGTACAAGCTTTAAACCCATATTCCAGTAAAATTCTAGTAAACTTTGACCGGTCGGGACTATGAAACTCTACATTAGCCTATCTGCTGTGCCACTCTCCCAAGTGCGCTCGTACATGAAGTCGTTCAACCGCGCTCGCTACGCACAGATCTTTGACAAACTTGGTACCGGGAAGAAGGACAAGTTCCGAATCTATTTCCCCATAAACAGTAGTCAACCTAACAAGGTTGATCTTGAAGTACCTACTGAAATAAAAGAATACTTGGCGAAGCAGAATATGACGATATCTGACTACAAGCTTGGCTTGGCTTTGATGTCAGACGGCAAGCGTAAGGTTTCTATTGGAAAGATCTTGAAGGACCCAAAGGTAAAAAAGGTTTATGACAATGACCCACAACGTAAGAGCTTAAAAAGTGTACCTGCTTGGGCTGTTATATCTCGGCATCCCTACGATATTGTTGGCATGTCCTTTGATAGAGGATGGAACTCTTGCATGAACCTTGAAAGCGGTGAGTACAAGGAACACCTTGTAGCCGACGTTAAACAGGGCACGTTGGTTGCCTACCTATTGAGGAACAATGACAAGAACATAAACAACCCCATAGCAAGAATTGCCATAAAGCCCTACCTTCAGGGAAACAACCGTATACTTGTGCCCAGTAACACATACGGTACCGGAACTGATAACTTTAGTAACGTAGTTTCCAAGTTCTGTAACGACTTCAATAAGAGTTCCCCTAATGGTTCTTATAGACTAGCTACAAATCTCTACGATGATCTAGACGTCTATAATATATTTCACTTCAATGGAGACATAGACACGCTGTCTACTCAGCAAAAGATTAAACTAGCTGAAAGTCCCATAGTTGAACCTGAGACTCTTAGCACACTGGCACGCGGTACAAACGTTGTGGTCACGAGAATTATCGCTGGGAACCCAAAGACGCCAGTTGACACGTTGGAGTTGCTGGCAAAGACGTCTGAAGAAGACGTACTTATTCAGTTGGCTGAAAACCCAAGTATAACACCAAGCGTTCTAGCTTCTTTAGTTAAGGACAAATCTGTGGTGGTACGGTCTAAGGTAGCTCGTAATGAGAAACTCTTGCCGGAGCAGTTTAGTGTCTTGTCGCGCGACAAGAACAAAAACGTCAGATTATATGTGGCACGTAATAAAAAGGCACCATCAGAAGTTCTGGAAAAACTCGCAACAGACAAAGATTTTGATGTAAGGAGGAATGTACTGGACAACGATAACACTCCTAAATCCGTTATACTTCAAGGAGTTACAGACGCCAACGCTAAGATTCGTGCGTTAGTGGCAGCGCGTGAGGACCTACCAATTGAATCGCTGCTTCTCTTAGCAGAGGATAAAGATGAGGCTGTTCGTAAAGAGATAGTAGATAACTTGAGCGCCCCAATTAGTACGTTGGTAAAGTTAGCCAGTGACAAAAGCTCTGATGTTCGTACTGCCGTAGCTTATTCTGACCGAGTACCCCCAGAGGCCTTACGGATTCTAGCGAAAGACGGTGACGGAGATATCCGCAACACTGTTGCCGAGAAACTCAATATACCACCTGATGTTCAGCTTATTCTAGCCCAGGATGTAAGAAGATTAGTACAGGAGTCCCTGGCTTCTAACAACTCTGTTATACCAGAGGCCTTGGCATTACTTGCCAAGAGTAAGTACCCAGATGTACGCGAAGCGGTTGCACAGAACGAAAGGACTTCTACGGAAACCCTTGATTTCCTATCTAACGACAGCTATGTTGACGTGCTTTTTATGATAACCGAAAACGAAAATACGTCGGTATCAACTATGTCTAGACTGGCCCAACATAAGAACTCGAAAGTTGTTTCTTGGGCACTTTCAATGGACAAAGTTTCACCTGAGGTACTTAGAGAAACTGCTAAATCCAAGGATTCCTATAATAGGAAACTCACTGCGAAGAATCCTAATACGCCAGTCGAATCCCTACTTACGCTTCTAGCCGACGGAGAACTTGAAGTTGTAGTTGCTGCAGCTAGTAATCCATCTATACCAACTGAACACGTACTAGAGCTACTAAAAAATCCAAAGTCCCTATTGGAGCTTAAAACTAATTTGGCCGGAAATAAAATGGTTTCTCCAGACATATTAGCTTGGTTAGCCACTCTACGATCACAAGCTATTCGTAAGTTAGTTGCCAGGAATCCTCGCACTTCAGTCGACACACTGAAGATGTTAGCAGCAGATAAAGCTCCAGCTGTGAGGTTACACGTAGTTTGGAACTCCGAGGTACCACCGGAGCTTTTGAAACAACTGAAAAAAGATACTAATCCACAGGTATCCAGCGCAGCCAAACGTTACTCACAGGCAGTAGACATTGAAGTATAAAATACCGCAACCTTCAAAGTTACGACATAAGTACTAATAATTTCGTTAAATTGACGAAAATTGCGCACCATAATTTTCCAACGTGAAGATTTTCACAATTTTGAAATATAGTCAACCCAGGAGCTGAAATATGTCTGACAGCAAATCAGTACCCTTCCACGGTATTGTTGCAGTTGGGAACTCAAAAGACGAGGCCATCAATCGGTACAAGATGGCTGCTGTCGGAAAAGGAGTTTCTGCCTACACCGATAAATCCCATTCTTTGTCGTTTGTAACGAATGCCAGTAGCCTTTCTGAAATGTTCAACCCCCAAACGGGTGATTTGGATTTGGAAGAAAGTCCAGATGTCATTCAAGGACTTGAGTTTGAGTCACAATCTAATGACAACGACCGTGAAGTAAATTACTACGAATGCCGCAGCGGTTGTGGTGCCCATATCGTCTATGATTCTTCTGAACTTGTTAAGCATTGCCCGGTGTGCACCTCGGCTGTCGTGGAAGAAAATTCTGACGAAGATGATTCCGCCGATGACAGTGATGATTCGATCGAACTTGAATCCGAGTCAGAAGGTGATGAGGATATGGATGTTGAAGGTGATGTTGACGACCTAGATTCAGAATCCGAAGACGATAGCGCTACTTGTTCGGATGATTCCGATGAAGATGATTCCGATGAAGATGATTCGGACGAAGATGATTCGGATGAAGATGATTCGGATGAAGATGATTCGGATGAAGACGCAGACAAGGCAGATGACAACGAACCTGTAGTTATAGCTGCTTCTTCTAAAGCAGAAGCTATCGCTATGTATCAGAAAGAGCGTGCTGGTGTAGTACACGCTAGTGCAGTTGAAGTGAACTATACGGTTTGCTCGTCAGCTGACTGTGGTGCCCACGTTATCTCTGAGTCCGATGACATTATTGCTTGCCCAGTGTGTGCGTCAGCACTAGTAGAAGCTTCTGATGAGGAAGATTCCGATGAAGATTCCGATGAAGACTCCGATTCTACTGACATGGAAGTCATCACTGGTGACGATTCAGATGATTCTGACGATTCCGATGAGGATGATTCCGACGAAGATGATTCAGACGAAGATGACTCTGAAGATACGCCTATCGCAGTCGCTGCTTCTTCTAAAGCAGAAGCTATCGCTATGTATCAGAAAGCGCGTGCTGGTGTAGTACACGCTAGTGCAGTTGAAGTCAATTACAAAGTGTGTACCTCTTCCAATTGCGGTGCTCACGTTGTGTACGAATCTGACGAGTCTATCGCGTGTCCAGTGTGCGCATCTGACCTAGCTGAGCCTCCAGTAGAAGCAGACCCCGTTGTAGCTGAGTCCGTTCCTGTTGATGCACTTAACAACATTGATGATAGTGCAGAAGGTGCTCACGAAAAGCTCGATCTGTCCTACTCCTCAAGTGTCGCTGGTGCTCCTGTGTGGACTGCCTACTATGCTGGTAAGCCCGTAGCAATTGCCCGCAAGAGTGAGTCTAGCCATCAAGACATCTTCGATGAAGCAACTTTCGGTAACGCTGTAATGGCTTCGGCCCGTCATGCAGGTGTAGTTAATACCTTGCGTGAAATGGGATTCAATGCCCTGTCAACTGACGTTAATCTAGAACGTTATGTTGAGCAACAAATCGAAGAGCAAGTTGCTGAGGAACGTGCTGCAATGGCATCTACCCAGAAACAGTTCCAAGAACGCTTCAAAGCTGCATTGGCAACCGCTTCCATCGGTATGACTCGTGGGTTCTTCGTTGGTCAAACCAACCCCTTGAAAGACAACCTGTTCAACGCTCTTAGTTCTGCAGGTGTCCGCAATCCTGACGTTATGCTTCATAACGCATTCAAGGCTGCAGCAGACTCATACCACAACGCTCTCTTCTCGAAAGCTAGTGAGATTCTGGACAAGCCAATTGAAGTTCAAGAAGGCTTGGCTAAGGCCGTGCTAGAGATGAACCATACTGCAACCAGTTCTTCTTCTTCTAACGTCGTGGAAGACCGTCTCGTTTCTATGGGAGTTCCTGTAGTAGCTTCCAATGAAAAACAAGATCCATTTGAGTCTGAAAGCTCAACTGATGGGTTTGGCGCAAAAGCCGCTGCTGTTGTATCCGGCCTAGGCCGTCGTTTTCGTTAATTAGTTTCCTGTTTCATTTCTCTTAAGGAGTTACACAAATGCTGCAATTGCGTGAAACCCGTGTAGTTAACACCAAGCATGAACCCGTTGCAACCGGTATCGTTATCGGTGAAGAGGGTGTTGTCTTGGCCTATGTCAAAGAAGATGGAGTTACCAAGGTACAACCGTGTACTGGTGTTGCTGGCGAAATTTTTGCTGGCGTCGCTCTTGCTCGTAATGCTCCGCCTGCCTCTCTTCCTATGGTTAATGAGGGCGTCATTGCCGCTGATGGTTCTTTTGAACTGGGTCGTGCTCCCCAAGCTGGCAAGCTTCTGGTGAAGGTTGATGGTACCGCTGCCACTATCGTTACTGTCGCTCCGGCAGTTGGCGAAGTCCAGGTTACGGGTTCCACTCTGATGTTCCCTGTGGCTGATGCTGGTAAGCAAGTCTTCGCACAGTTCATCTATGTCCCGTCGGTTATTGAAGCCAGCACCATTGTTGGTAACATCCCTGCCGCTGGTATCCCCCAGACTGACACCATCGGTACTTTGAAAGAAGCTCAACTCGGCACCAACATGTTTGATGCCGCTGTTGACTGGTCGGATGCATTGTATGTCAAGCTTGGCCCGAATGGCACCTTTGCACTCGGCACTCTCGCTGACCATATCCCCAACGCCGTAGTCAAGAATTCGCCTAGTCCGGCGAGCCCGTTCCTGGTAGTCAGCATCAACGTTGCCTGATCCAGTAAACCATCATTCAAATAGGAGTTCAAACCATGCGTAAAAATCCGTTTTCTGGAGCTCAGCTCGTTCTAAAGAATGGCGACCCCATTTCTGAGTTGAAATTCGGTCGTTCCAATCAGCGCGCCCTTTCTTCCAATGGCGAATTCAACGCCAGCGACAAGCAAGACTTGGTCAAATCTATCACTGCTCTTATGACTAGTGTCAGCTCTGGCGATGTGGTTCCTGAGTACAAGTCTGCTGTTGCTTCTTCCGGTGAATACGCTCAGATGATCCAAGAGCGTCGTGAAGTGCTGGCTGCTGCGTATGCAGATAGCACAGGTGAGAAATGGGCCGCCTTGGGTGCCTCTATTGCCCTGCAATTGCAAGAGCAGCGTAATCGTGAAGGTTTCCTTCGCCGTATCGCGGTTGGTCAAACCCTGAAACAAGGCGAGATCCCGCGTATCGCTATGCCTGCTTGGGATGCTGTGGCCATTATCGCTACCAGCTCTTCCAACGTTGGTTTCCAAATCGTCCGTTCCAAAGTGTTCACCCCTGGTGAATTTGAAATCCTGGCCAACCTCCGTGTTGAGAACCTGGATATCGAACAAGTCTCCGGCGACCTGTTGGACGAAGCTTACAACCAGGGCTTGGATGCCATCATGGTTGGTGAAGACCGCTTGTGGAAGAAAGCTGCCGACTTGTCGGTTGGTGTTGTCAATCCTCTGAACTACATCAGCGGCACCTTGACTACCCAGATGCTGGCAACCATTCGTCAGTCCGTTACCGACTGGAACCTTCCTGCAACCAACGCCATCATCAGTAACGACTTCTGGTCTGACGTGATCGGCAGCAACGACTTCGCAACCTTCCTTGATCCGGTCAGCAAGTACGACTTGGTCCTGAATGGTTACCTGGGCACGTTGGTTGGTATGAATCTGGTTACTGATGCGTTCCGTCAGCCCAACCAGAAGGTTCTGGGTCGTGGCGAGATCTACGTCATCGCTTCTCCTGAGAACCATGCAGCTTACACGGATCGTGGCGGCGTTCGCAGCACCCCGACCAGTGGTGCTGACCAGGGTAACACGACCAAGGGCTGGTTGATCTCGGAACTGCTCAGTTTCGTATTGGCCAATCCTCGCAGTGTGGCCAAGGGAAAACGTGTTTGACATGTAATTTAGCTTTGGCGTAGTAGAATGTAAATGGGGCGCCACCAGGTGCCCCATTTTACTTTGGACGACGCATCATTGTAATTTTAATAATACGAAATACCATTACCCACCGGAGCTATTATGAACATCTCACGTGATCTATTCCTGTTGTCCGCAGTAGCATTTCAAGAAGGCCAGTATGAAAAAGCAGGTACTCTATTTCAAGCCTGTCTTAGCTCAGCGGATGTAGAAGAGTTCCTTAATAAGGTAGATTCCCTCGATAACGAGCAGTTAGAGGTTGAGTCCAGCAACAAGAAAAAACTTAGTGACATATCCAAAATAATTAGCAACAGTATTAAATCTTCAGTATTAGCTTCAGAGTCCTCTGATGACCTAGATGATGATGCTGAAGAAGAAGATGAGGATGACACGTCTGAAAACGAAGATGACACGATGGAATCTTCCGAGGATGACACCAATTTAGACGAAGATATTGAGTCTGATGACGTAGATGGCGATGTTGCTGGTGAGAAAATCATCCCTAGTGCTCTTAGTTCTGTTCATAGTGCTATAAGAGTAAAACAGTAACATGGCTAAACCTACAACTGTACTGGATGAGCTTAACGAGAGTAGCTTATTCCTGTCCAGTCTATACGGGGTAAGGACCGTCTTCGAGCGTGAGTTGGGCATAAAGAATATGCTCATAGCCACTGACGAGATGATAAAAGCACGCATCGACCAACGCGTTAAGCAGAATCAGTTGCCAGAGTTTCCGTATGCCTACTTAGTACTTAATGAAGTACAAGCTGTCAAAGAATTGCAGCCTAACAAAGTAGTCAAACGCCTAGGGTATCGTATGGGTACCACTGATGCATCCAGAGCTACTTCGTCTAAAGGGTACATTTTTCCGGTCAAGGCTAGTTTGGAGCTTAAGTACACAGACAGTGACCCTTTACGAGTGATAAAGGTAGCAGAAGCCCTAATGATCCTTGGACAAATCGGTGCTCTGTTCTTCGAGTTACGAGTCGGGGATGACGTTGAAGCAATGCAGCTGTCGGTGCGCATGGAGATACCAGAAAGTGTGTCTATACCATTGGCAGATACTGGTAACACAACAGCTCCTGGTGCTATGGAAGTCTCCTTGTCATTTGTGATGAACGCTTATGCTGGGTTCTTTAGAGATGTGTCCGCTGTGAACTCAACCTCTCCTATAGTTACTACTACAATAGTGGATGAAATTAATCATGCCCTCTAAAGTTCAACCATTAGATAAGACATTAGTGACAGATTTTCGCTCTGAGATTGCGGACATAAATCTCCGCCAACGTCAGTTGAAGAATTCTATCGCAGCAAAGATTCCACAAGATTCAAATTTTAGAGTGGGGGACTTTAACCTCATAACGTCGCAACAGCTAGAACTTGTGGACGTCACTACGGCAGTTCAGATTCATGGATATGAACATTTCGTTGTTGATATTATAAATGGACTAACATATGTTAGCTTCGTATGCAGTGGATTGTTCATAACCTTTGGGGCATTCGATCGAGTTATAGTGCGTAAACACTTAGCGGACACTAGGATAACCTATCTTTGTGCTTAAGCTTCAACAATTTATTTAAGGAGTTTTACAATGGGAATGCCTAATCCCTCAGCTGGTGTTTATGTCAACGAAATAGATTTATCCCAGGTTGTCACAGGTGCTTCTTCTTCTATTGGTGCAATTGTTGGTGAATCTAACCGTGGCCCCGCCAACGTTACGAAGCTCGTAACCAGTACGAAGCAATTTATTGACCTGTTCGGTAAACCAGATGCCAGAGTTAGCTTCATGCACTACTGCGCACTTGCGTTTTTGGAGCATGGCTCCAGATTGTACGTCACTCGAGTAGCTCCTGAAGCCCTATACGGTGGTTGCTCTATCTTTCTGAACGAGAACCTGAACGTTTCAGACTCTTGGCCCGCTGGGGAATCCGAACCAGAACTAAAACCTTTCCAAGATAACGATCTGTTGCATTTTTATGGTGCTGATCCGGGTGCGTGGAATAACGACATTGAAGTTCGCTTATATCCTAATACTAATCAAGACGATGGCACCTTCTATGTCGATGTGTACTTGGCAAGCCAAGGACAACCCGTAGAACGTTTCTTAGTTCATCTTAACTTTCGTGTAGATGGTTATGGTGTTCAGCTTAACATCCAAGAACATATCAATAAGCGTAGTTCCTACATTCGAGTGTCTCAGAACTACGATCAAGCGTTGTATGTGCTTACTCCAGATAGACAGTTCATAAATACCTTAGTAGCAGCCAACGTATCTGGCGGCCAAAACCCTCGTAAGGCTACTACTGGTGAACTAATGGAAGCGTGGGAGTTGTATCAAGACCCAGAAGTAATCGACATAAACATACTAATAAATGGCGGCTACTCAATTCCTGCTATTCAGTTGAAGATGGCTGAGCTATGTGAATCTCGCATGGACTGTATGTCTGTTTTAGATGTTCCTCCAATGGAACAGTCTCTACAAGACGCGATCAACTATCGGCGTAATACGCTCATGTTGAACTCCTCTTATGCAGCACTATATACACCAGACTACCTCATCCTAGATCAATACAACGATATTAAGCTATATGTGCCATCTAGCGGTCACGTTGCTGGAGCTTATGCTCGTACTGATAGCGAGTATGAGCTGTGGTTTGCACCTGCTGGTATGAATCGTGGTAGACTTAACATTCTAGGCGTTCGTCAAGTTTACAATCAAGGTGATCGTGATGCTTTATACGACAATCAGGTTAATGCAACTAGAGTCGTAGTAGGCTCAGGCATCAAGATTTGGGGAGCTGACACGTTGCAAACAATGACTAGTGCATTGTCAAATGTATCCGTGCGCCGTCTCATGATGTTCCTGGAGAAAAGTCTTAGTGATGCCGCACTATACTCCGTGTTTGATCCAAACGACTACATACTCCGCGCACAACTAGTGGAGTTGTGCGAACGTTTCTTGCTACCTATAAAAAATGCTCGTGGCTTGTATGCGTATGGTGTGGTGTGTGATGATACCAACAATTTACCAGCTACCATTGCAGCTGGTGACCTAATACTAGATGTGTACGTGGACCCAGTTCTACCGGCAAAACGTATTCATCTTACGGCCATCATCAACAAAACTGGCGCTAAATTCTCTAATCAGTAAGGACTAATCATGGAAGCTATCAGTAAGACAAAAGTCCAACGTGCTAAGGAAGTTCTACGTGAGGAAGAGCGTAGGAAAGCATCCGAAGTGAAAGCTACGGCAAGGGAAAAAATCAGAGCTTTGAAAGCTAAGAAGAAGTTAGTGCTCAAAGATCTGTCAAATCTCAATAAGGAGCAATTCAAAGAGCAAGCGGAATTATCAGCTAAGCTGTCTAAGCTTACTCAAACTCGCATGGAATTTGAAGCTGAAGAGCAGAAGTTGCACACTCAGCTTGAAAAGTTAGCTGAGCGTCAAGCTAATAGCTCGCGAAAAACCAAGTTGAAATCTCGGCTTGACGCGTTAAACAACCAGTTATCAGAGTTAGGGGTAGCTACTCCTAGTTCTAACGAAACCACTGAAGATAAGGAGTAACAAATGCCGAAGCCCACTCTAGGCCAGGTCTCAGCATCGGTCTCATTCGTAAAGGAATAGCCATGAAACTCTGGGTTAGTCTCTCAACAGAAAATACTACTGAGGAAGATGGAGATTTGGGCCTTCCAAAGGACTTAAATTTTCAACCTGAAGACAAAGCTGACGAAGATGACGATGAGTCTCTTGAAGGATCAAAGTCTAGAAAAGAAGTTGGGTTCTAGACCTACACTCCTAGCTCTTTCCTTAGAGAGGCTTTAGTAAATGTTACCCAATCAGATGGCAGCTTGTAAAGGCTGCCATCTCTGCGAAAGAGCAGAAGTTTGAACTTAAATCCTTCTTGTTCGCAAGCTCTGGCTTTCTTTTGTAACTCCACGAAATCGTTAGATTTATATTTAGTCAACCCAGCAGTGTAGATAGATTTAACTTCGACAATAGTACGATGGATGTCTAAATAGAAATCTGGAATGTACGTTCTGACTTTCCTTAGATGGGCGTAACGAATAGTAGGCTTGCCTTCTGCTACAGTTACTTTTATACCAGATGGGTGTATACCTATACGTTTGAAGTAAGCAATAGCCCAGTGTTCATACCCCTGCACTTCCACATAGCGTCGTCCCAGTTTAACTATTTTCCTTTTGAACTGGGATACTTTATCGAAAGAGCATACTGCACAACCATGATGGTTAATAAGAGAAGGTGTTTTGAGTGATTCTGTTCCACACTTAACACATCTATGCAGGAGTTTTTCTACACTACCTTTGTACTCTTCAAGGACCTCGAATCCATTAGCTTTAGCTTTAGCAAGGTACTCCTCATGTGAGCTCTTTATCCTCTTCGGCTTGCACGTTGGGCAAATGAATTTCGTGGAAAGAACTTTTCTAGGTGTAGACGTGAAAGTATGTCCTTCGGAACATTTGAAGTTGATTTCAACATTAACATCTGTAAACTTGTTAGCTATTTTGTACCCTTTAGCAATTATAGATTTGCGATGCTCGGTGTTGCTTAGCTTTTTAGCCCCTTCACAAACTTGGCAGTGTCTGTCGTATTTCAAAACGTCATACAGCCGAGCAACTTTTTCGTGTCCTTCAGAACATCGGAATTTGTAGGTGTGCCGCGCTCTATCTTGCATACTTATTGCTACCAGAGATTTGCCAAAAATGGCTTGCACTTTTTCGTTAACTTCACTCAAGGATAGACGTTTGGAGGCAGCTGCTTTCGCAGAGTTGCATTTGGGACAACCCACTCCTTTGTTAAGTATAGGATCTGTATTTGCGTACCATTCGTGACCGCAACTTTTATGTCGAAATAGAATTTTGGTTCTGCAGTTCTTGTACTCTTCTAGAGCTACTATTGTACCATTGGTACGTGCTTCTAGCAGAGACGCGAAACTAGTCTTAATAGACGAAGTCATAAGATACCCCATAAGGTAGTAGATGCTACTTACAATGTAATCCATGTTATGGCATGGAAAGGATGGCCGTCCCTGTCCATCATAAGTGCTACTTTAAATTATAATTTAAGGTGTACTGAAGAATTTCACTTTTAATCAGATAAGGAGTAACCTATGGGCAAGCCCACTCTAGGCCAGGTCTCAGCATCGGTCCTCGACCCAATGCTGTCGGATAATTTCCAGATGAACTTCGCTAGCGTTCCTACTGGTGCCAATTCGCAACCCTTACTTATGCAGTGTCGTACTGCTAGTAAGCCTGGTTGGACGTTAAATGCTTTACAAGTTCAGCTGTTTGGTCATACCTTAAATCACTCGGGCAATTTGACCTATGGCGGTGACCTCACTTTGGAGTACGTTGAGAATCGTAGTGCTCAGATATCAAAAATACTGGAAGACTGGGGAAAGATGATTCGCAACCCTCAGACTCAAACTGGTGCGTACAAAGCTGAATATCAGCGTGACGGTGAACTCACCATCTTCGATCAGAAGGGTAACACTGTTAGATCCTATATCATTCATGGATGTTGGCCATCTGCTCTACCAGATTTGGCATTCGATGGTCAGTCGTCTGCAATCATTTCGTTAAGCATGACCTTCAAATACGACTGGTGGGAAGTACGCGGTGGCTAATCCTGCGTTAACTGATATTGCTAAGCTGCAATCTCACCGCGACCCACTTTTATCGTTTAAGTGGGTCGCGGAGTCTTTGCCTACGATTAATGGTATTCATTTAGAGACCTCTTTTCTAGAGAGTATCGATCTACCATTCAACAATATCTCCATTGCTGACAACTGGCATGGTGGTTCAGGTTTCACGTACTATCCGGGTACGCATGACATTTCTAGTTTCAGCTGCACGTTCTATGAAGACGATAGAGCCACAACAACCAAATGGCTGCTAGCTTGGAAAGCCTTAGTGAAAGACATGGACACCGGGTTCTACAATTTACCTAGTGTGTTCAAGAAGAACATAAACGTCCTTATGCTTGATTCCAAGAACAACAGCGTGCTTAGGGCTGAAATGATGGGGTTATGGCCAGCGGAGACTGGTAATTTCACTCTTAACTATAGTGATTCTGGTCGTCTAATCATAACCCAAACTTTTAGCTGTGACGGCCAAACTCTGACTCCATTAATGTAAATAACCTTGTTAAAAGGAGTCCATATGAAATACGATGAAAAAGGTTTAACGAAGTTGTTGTGTGATCCTAACTGGAGTGTGATTGGGAACTTACCTTCCAACTTCTTCCCATATTCATTCAAAGACCTCTACATACGGCCTTTGACTGTCCATGAACTCAGGCTGTTCTCGAAGGCTGCTTCACTTAATGACATGCAGCACGTTATTCGTGCGGTAGACCTGTGTATATCTGAACCGGCTTCTCAAATCTCCATCGGGGATTTTTACTATGTTCTTATGTGGTTGAAGATTCATAGCACACCAAAAACCCCTTACGTAGTCGAATGGCATTGCACGGAACAGGTGTACAAACACAAAGAAACTGGGGCGTACATATTTAACGATAACACTTACAAGGAACCCGAGGACTTAGATCAGTACGAGTTAGTTCCTTGTGAATGCCATAACAGTGAACTGATTCACATAACTGACGTTGAAATAATACAGCTCCCTGAAGAAGGATGGGAAGGCCTACCTGAGGGGTTCGATTTCCCTCGCACTTCTATCCTGCAGG
>JFJP01037845.1_pt1 | contig 23515 bp, 23 predicted proteins | sample 431651 | NCBI WGS metagenome assembly JFJP01 (sample SAMN02602958, study PRJNA72255) | Microbial mat metagenome, whole genome shotgun sequencing project. | biome: fresh water; feature: sink hole; material: water; isolation source: purple microbial (photo- and chemosynthetic) mats found in...
CAAGTGCTTTTAATGGCTCTGCTGGTCCGTTATAAAGAGGATAGCCGGGTCCTCCGGCTTCGCAGTTTATTTGTAAGCCAAAACTGTTGCAAATCTCCTTTGACTTTTTGTAAAGATTATTAATCATAAGTTCTGACAGTGTTTTCTTAAAATCTGCTTTAAGTTTTTCTACCTCTTCAGGATTGTACAAATCAATATTAAAAAATGTTGGAAGATATTTCCATATATCATACCCGTTTATTCTTTTGAATTCCGCTGGTAAACCCGGTGTCCATACAAACCCTCTTGCCTCGTAACTTGCCAGGTAGAAGCTTTTCAGGGCCGTCTGTCTAAAATCTCCAAGCACAGGTTTCAGGCGGTTAATAACATACATTAAATGAGTTTCTACCGCTACTGAGTCAAAATGGTCGATAGTAAGTCCTGCCGATAAAGGGCTTGGAAGCACCAGCTGCTGACCTGAATTGGAACATACAAAGCGAAGAATCTCCCATTCGCCGGATGGAACGTTCCACTTCAGAATCTCATTCTTCGGATCAAAAAAACCTGAAATATTTATGACCTGTGCCGTATCGATGCAGTTTTTTGAGACACCGGCAGGTATCGCAAGGACAGATACTTCCTCATAATAAACAGGTTTACCATCATCCTGAAAAGGAATCATAGGTTTATCAGTTCCGCCAATCAGTGAGTTTTTAGGAAAATTGACTTCTGGAAATGGAAGCTTTATACTCTGTATTGAAGAACCACCAGATATCTTTAAACTGGAACAGTATAGCGATTTACCTCCATGCTGAGGTTGTATCCATGCTCCTCCAGCGTTCCAGCTGCTGGCAAGATTCAATCCAACCGTCAGCTGTAACTTTCCGGCTTCCTCAACGACCCATTTTATTACTTTCAATGATTCATCACTCAGGAATGCAGGTCCACCCTGGATAGTGTCGCCCTTTGGTACACCTATTTCGAACAGGTCGAAGCCGCTAATCCCGGCTTTCTTCATAGCAGTAAATTCCTCCCTGGCTCTCAAAGTGTCTATATTGCCATTAAGACACCACCAATACACTTTAGGCCGCACCTGCAAAGGCGGATCACTAAAGCCTGTCTTCATAAAGTCGTAAGTACTGTCCTGTTCTTTTAAGTTGGCACAGTTGCTTAAAGAAAAAATCAAAATCAACAAGAACCAGGTTCTATTCATCTTAGTATGAAATAAGGAGTTAACTCAAAACAACTGGTAAACTGATTAACATTCTAAACTTATTATTCAAAGAAAAAACAAGCCTCAGGTATTGTGAGTGTATAAAATATTAAAACCGAAACTACGTTTTAAAGATAATTAAATGTTCAATATCAATAAGAAAAGCCAGGGTGAGTGTGAATAAACTTTCAAGCAAATGAATGTACGACGTTAATATATAGTTAAATGTTTCACCATTAAATTCAATAATGTTTATTTTGCAACAAATTTCGTTATCACTCATTTAATAATACTTTTGTTTGAAGAGACTTTTTTATATCATTTCATGTTTTATAATATCTCAGAACATCTTAAGTGGTCAGTCAAATGAAAATGATCACTATGTTCAGGTTAGCGGAATAATAACTGATGAACAATACCGTCCGGTACCCGGAGTAGCCATTATTTCGAAAAAACTTCATCGTGCAACGGCAAGTGAATATTCAGGTATTTATTCCATTACCAGTCTTCCCGGCGACACTATTTTTTTCAGGGCACTTGGATTTAAGCGATATCATACAATAATTCCCGTGTCGTTCGAAGAGAGACACTGCAAGGTTGACATAGTGCTGGAGGTTGATACTATTACCATTGCAGAGGTAACTATACTGCCATGGAAGAGTTACAGCGATTTTCTGAGAGATATGACAAAAGAGACTCCTGTTGATCCGATTATTGAGAATATGAATGATAACCTTGCTTCAATTTACGTTGCTCTGTCAAGCCAGTCTAATGTCAGGATTTCCCCGGAAGCAGGGTTCAGATATGCAATGGCCCAGAATTTTAATGCGATGGCAACGAATGACCAGTATCCTGTTAATAATCTCTTTAATCCATTTGCATGGTCAAAATTCATAAGCGGAGTAAAGCACGGCCTGTTTAAAAATCAGAAGTTTAATAAACCGGTGAATGCCAAAGTCAGAAAAAAAGTCAAAAATCCCAAAAAATAGTAATCCTGAAGCACAGGTCTTCAGAACGCAGGATCAGAAAGGAAATTTCTGAATGCAATTTCCTTAACCGCTTTGCGTGTTCTTCTCGTCTCATCTCTTTTTTGAAGCTCAGGTGACAGGTCCAGTCCATCACCCAAATAGCCTACTGCCATCATTGCAACAGGTTCAATATCATCATTCAGCTTTAAGTATTCATTAACCTTTTCGATTGAATATCCAGCCATCTGGTGAACATAGATGTCAAGCGCCAGTGCCTGCAGAAGCATATTTGAAACAGCCATTCCTGTATCGTAGAAAGCATAACGGTTAGGCTTGCCATTGAAGGAGAATTTTGTTCGTGCAAGACCAATAATGATAGCATATGCATTTTTTGCCCAGACCCTGTTACCTTCAGCCATAAATGAGAGATAATCATTAAAGACCTTCTTATCCTCACGGGTTGTATAAACAAAAACCCAGGGCTGATCATTATTGCATGAGGGTGCTCTTCCGGCTGCTTCGAGCATTGCTTTAATCTTAAAATCCTCAACAGGAATTGAAGAGAATCCATATGGACTCCAGCGCTCCTGAATAATCTCAAGAATAAGTTCTGTTCTCATATAATGTAATTTTTATTTTAACGATATGGTAATAGTAAGAGCTTTAATTATAAGATGTCGTTTATAGCAATGTAAAAGTAATAATTTATAATTTCGCACTGTATGAAAAAATATGAGGGCAGACTGGCTGGCATACTTGGTGCAGTGATAATACATCTTATTGCAGGAATAATATTTATGTCATTTCAGATCAGATCGTTGGAGAGAGATCTATCAAAAGAATTCGTTGTAGAAATTGTACCAATAGAAGAGTCTTATCCCGAAGAAAAACTTATTGAATTACCAGCAACATCAATTGAAAAGATCTTCCAGGACGATGAGGAGATGCTGAATATTGCCAGGAATCTTGCAAACAGGTCGGAACAGAGAATTAATCCTGAAGATTATATTGATATGGTAAAAGAAGAGCTTATCAAAAGCGGAAAGCTAGATGCAAATAATTATATCGATGAACAGAAAAGGTTAAATTCAATAAAACCGGATGAGCAGTCAAATATAGAAAATGAGTTTATTGAAAAAGAGGATGATAATAAACCGGATGAGTCGCAGGAGATGGCTGCTAATTATAAAGGTCCTACAAGAATCTATTATGATCTGGAAGGCCGTACTCACACATATTTGCCCATACCTATATATAAATGCCAGGGATCGGGTAAAGTTGTTCTGAGAATTGAGGTTAACCAAAAGGGTTTTGTTGAAAAAGCACAGATCATAACAGACAAAAGTACAACTTATGATCCTTGTCTTGTCGAGACAGCCGTTAACACAGCTCTGATCTCAAGATTCAACTCTGATATTAATTCTCCCAGGATTCAAACAGGAACGCTTTCATATCACTTCGTGGCACAGTAGTAAAAAAATAATAAAAGATACCCGGAAATATCTTTAGAATAAACTCAAATAACACATATAATTGATAAACATGCCAGCCATTGAGAGCTAAACAAACAATGTCAAAATGGTTAGAGCCTCATAACAAGCCTTAAACTTAAAATAGCAGATTATCAGGCTGATAATCAAATGGTTTTATCACGTCAGGGGTGTTTCTATCAACACTCCTGCTATTAACAAGGGAACTGATTGTATGTGCCTTCAATATTTCAGAAGAAGCTGGTTTTAACAGATTATGAAGTTCAGCAACTGGAAAAGAAGGGTCAATCCAGTTCATCTCGTCATTTTCGTCAAGGATAACTGGCATCCGTCTGCCTGAATTATGTATCTCCGACATTATTTCGTTTGCAGTTGTGGTTACAATTGAAAAAGTAGAGATAATATCGCCAGTCAGGCTTTCGTGCCACTCATCGTACAATCCTGCCAGAGAAAATATTTCATTATCATATCTGTAGATATACCAGGGTCGTTTTTTGGATCCTATATGTTGCCATTCAAAGAATCCTCTGACCGGGATCAGGCATCTTTTTGATGTAAAAGAAGATGAGAAGGAGGGTTTTTTATCTATACTTTCCGACCTTGCATTAAAAGTTTTGAATCTTATGTTTTCAGCGTCGGTGTTGTTATTGACCCAGGAAGGTATTAATCCCCACTTCAGCAACCTGAATTTTCCCGGAATACCTGTACACAGAGCAGGCAGTTCCGGCAGGCTGAAAGCATGATAATAATAACTGGGACGATACTTATCCGGATCGATTAACGTTGCCCCATATCTGCTCTCCAGCTCTTCCTTAACAATATTAACATTTACTGAAAAACACATTATTCCCTGAGTGTATCATTTGTAAGTGATGAATTCAATGGTACCGGTATTGAATAATTGAACAGGTCCTCATCAGGCCATGGTTTAATCTTAGCTATTACCTTGTACATCATATTATTGATATATGAGTAGATCTCAGGGCCATTCCAGGCACTTGAATTAAACAAAACCACCCATGAAACTCCATCTGATTGTCTTTTCAACATACCGGCGCTTCCCGGAAATGAACCTGTTCTCCACCATGTACCGTTATAAATGGTAGTTTTCCATCCCACAGGTGCATAACCATTATCATTGTCAGTCATAAAACGGATACTTTCGTTGCTTAAAATATCAGGTCGCGAACTGAAACCGTCAACAGCCAGCATAAGACGCATCAGATCGGGAGCAGTCGCAATCCATGCACCTGCACCACCAAGTGTTCTGATGTCATTACCTCCGTAAGTAGGTGTTACTAATTCACCTGTACCATATATTGATGGTTTAAGAACTACATCTGATGGCTCATAGTATGTTACTTCATATGGAAATTTTTCAGAAGAAAGATTCCCTGCGATAGCCATGTCGTAAATACCAAGAGGCTCAAGTATTGATTTCCGGCAATACTCCTCATAAGTCATACCTGATACTTTTTCAATGACCATTCCAAGAATACTATAACCCAGATTTGAGTATGAGCGACCTGTTCCCGGTGTATAATGGAGCCTTCTGTCGAGAGCAAACCGGACAATTGTTTTTGCATCAGCAGGCGGCTTAACACCCATCTTGTCTGCAATCAGTGTTGTCATAAACATATGGTCTCCATGACGTTGAGTCCATCCTGCTTCATGCGACAAAAGCTGTCCAACTGTTATATCGTATACTCTTTTATCTTTTGGATTATCAAAATACGGATCATTCAGTATACCATCAGTACCAAAAACCTTATCCTGAACTGTCAGTTTACCCTCCTCTTTAAGCTTCATAACAGCTATAGCCGTAACCAGTTTTGAAATACTTGCGATCCGGAACTGGTTATATGGTTGAGTTCTTACCATTGATGAAGTATCTGCATATCCAAACCCTCGTGCGAAAACCATTTTCCCATCCTTTGCAATTGCTACAACTGCTCCTGCAATGGACCAATTGCGTAAAAATGAGTTAACTATCTTCTCAATGCCATCAAACTCTTTTCCTGAGGAGTTACTGTTTGTCAGCCTTACATTTCCCGGGACCAGCTTCTCTACCACAACAACGCTTTTCTCTTTCGCCCCGGGATTGAAGCTAATAAGAGAAATCAGCAAAGTAGCCAGCAATATTTTTCTTCTTCTGCTCAAAATATTTTTTTATGAAGGCAAAAATAAAAGTATTTTTTCCACGTAACAAGTATATTGCATAAATCACACTAAAGAGATACAAACAATGATCAGATTTTTTTTTTGACAGACATCATTTTTTACTCCTTAAAAAGAATCAAAAAATTAACTTTGCATTCATGATAAAATTCAGGTCGTCACTTATTGCGGCAATTTTTATTTCTGTTATGCCTTTCTGTACGGGCATTTTAAAGGCACAATCGCAACCTGGGATTGCCATCTACAAAGACCTGCATATTATTGATACATCTGAATATATACCTTCATTTTACGACGGAGCGCTTAATTACAACCTCATGATCGCTTCCTCACGGGGGTATTCATCAGAAATAATACGACTCATCAGCAGAGGTGCAGAGATTAATTCCTGCACCGCCGAAGGGGCAACACCTTTGGTCTTCGCAGTCAGCAATAACCATACCGACGCAGTTAAGACCATTTTAAACTACAAACCTCTTGTTAATGAATTAACAGCCAATTATGAAACCCCTCTTCACATAGCAGCAAAAAACTGCAACCTGGAGATTACAGAATTGCTCATCCGCGGTGGCAGTGACCCCGATATCACTGACAGACATGGGGCAACTCCTCTTCATTATGCGTCACTTTACCAGTATACTGACATTGTAGATCTTTTATTGTATTATGATGCATCAGTAGATATTAAGAGCAAAGAAGGGTTCACTCCTCTTCATGCATCAATCAGGGCAGGATATGCCGATGTTGCAGATATTCTAATTCAGAATGGCGCAAATATGGAGGCAAGGGATAAGGAGGGATTCACGCCATTTCTTACAGCTGCCTACTATGGTGATACACTTATAATGGGTTTACTAATTAAAAATGGCATTGACATTAATACTGTAACCAATAAAGGCTACAATGCACTTGGTCTCACAATTTTAAGCAACCAGAGTGCAGCAACTTTATACCTCCTTAAAAAAGGAGATAAATGGCTCACCTCCGGCAATAATACAATCGATCCGTATCGTGTCGTTTCAAAGTACAGAAGAAAAGAGATAGGTGAGATCCTTAAATCAAACAATATCGAAGGAAATGTAAAATATGGATTCGACCAGGTTTCTGTCTCGCTTTCTTCAAGGTTTTGTCGTAATGATATTTACACTGGGTTAAGTCTTTCTCTTACAGAACCATACCTGAACGGAGGTCTAATTGCCGGATTTGATACAAAGTTATGGTACACAAGAGTGTTGGTCAGAAGTAATGAGAACCTGTTTTATCAATATATGGATAAAGGTTCGGTTGCTTATGCAGGAATATTTAAGGATTTTACGCTTACAGACCGAATAGACGGGTTTAATTATTCATTTAATGCCAGCATGTTAGCCGGATATTCATTTGGCAACAAGCTGAAAGGCACACTTCTTTCTGCGGAAAATAAACTGTATATTATTCCCTCCTTAGCCCTGAAGATGACAAAAATGAATTTTTCTGCAACTGCAGGGCTGGAGTACTTGAAAACTGACTACTTTAAGAATGGGCCAATCTGGTTCAGGGTTGGCTTGTCATATAACTATTTCTTTGATGATGTAAGAACCAAGGTTAAGGCAATAAACTGGTATTAGAAAAATGAAAAATACAGTAAGAATATTCTTTGTTCTTGTAATCGCAATTCTGTTCTCCTGCGAGGAACAGGGTTATTTTATTCTGTGCGATAACTGCAGTTATGATGAACCGGAAAGAACTGAACTGGAGGCAAAACTAGATCTTAATCAATCTGCGGCAATTTTAATAAATTTATATGAAGGGACTATTGAAGACAGCATACTTATCTCAAGTTATGAATCATATTCCAGTTCTTTCAAGTATGATGTTATGATAAATAAGCAATATACAATAACTGCCACCTATACTATCGGGAGCAAAAAATATATTGCCATAGATTCAGCATTTCCACGGGTCAGGTATGCTAAAGACCAGTGTGAGGAACCATGTTATTTCGTGTATGACAGAATATGTGACCTCAGGCTTAAGTTTACAAAATGAATATCAGGCCCTGGGGTAATTAAACAAAGGATTCTCCTTAAGACCTTTTAATTTGATTGCCTCAATCTCCTTCTTCTTTAACGGAGACAGACTATCTGAAAGGTTCAGTGCTTTTTTAAAAAGCTCATGCTCTCCCGGGGTAATTGCAGAGGTCACAGGATGAGACAGGGTAAAACGCAATCCCATTCTTATTTCTTCTGAAGAGACCAGAGGTTCATACCAGCACTTCGGATATCTTGACTTATCTGCATTTTCCGGCCATGGTCCTTTTGCCATAGCCTTAAGAGCAAGGATTCCCATCTTTTTTTCATGAGCCCTGGCAAGTACCTGTGGACCAAAATTACCGGCATGCCATGTTACATAGTTTGTAGGGAACAGTATGGTGTCAAAATCAAATCGATCCATCATAGCCATCGATGCCTCAACAGAATGAGCCGAAAATCCTATGAAGCGTATTTTTCCCTCTTTTCGTGCTTCAAGAAAAGCCTCCATCGCACCTTCCGGAGCAAAAATGGTCTCTACATCCTCGAGTGTTGTGACAGCATGAAACTGGTAGAGATCAAAATGATCAGTGCGCAGATTTTTTAATGACTGTTCCAGCTCAACCCTGGCTTCATCTTTCTTCCTTTTTGTTGTTTTGCAGGCAAGAAAGACATCCTTACGGTATGGCTCAAGAGCAGGACCAAGTTTAATTTCTGCATCACCATAAGTCGGAGCAACATCAAAATAGTTAATGCCTGAATCTATTGCCAGCTTAACTACCGCTGATGCTACTGTGGGACTTACATCCATCACCAGAATCCCGCCAAAACCAATCATTGAGAGCATCTCTCCTGTACGGCCCAATGATCTTTTTTCTAATTTTCCCGGAGGCATTTGTCTTGTAATTGCTGAAAGATCCGCAGGAAACAAACTAATCACAGGAGCCATGATAGCAGTTGATTTAATGAAATCCCTTCTTTTCATACAGCTGAGTTTCAAGTTTAACACGATTATAAAAAGTAAAAGATAATAATTTCCGGATCAAATTCATAATACAAGGCAAAAAAGCTATTATTGATAATATTTCTAAATTCAATACATTTGCACAAGCAAAAACTAAAATACGAATATGAGAGCGAGTATTACATTTTCCCTTTTCAGCTGCCTGCTATGTTTAAACTTCTGTACTGCTAAGGAGCAATCCAGGCAGACAGATGTTCTGGTTATTGGAGGCAGCACCGGCGGAATATCTGCAGGTATTCAATCAGCAAGGCTAAATGTTCCTGCACTTATTGTTGAAGAAACAACATGGCTTGGCGGGATGCTAACAGCCGCCGGTGTTAGCGGTATAGACGGGAACCATAATCTTCACTCAGGTATTTGGAACGAATTCAGAGAAAAACTCAGAACTCATTATGGTGGTGCAGCTGCCCTTGCCACAGGATGGGTAAGTAATACCCTCTATGAACCTCATACAGGAGATAGTATCCTTAAAGCAATGGCTGCTGAAGAGAAACAACTATCTGTAATCTATGGTTATCATCTTACAGGAATAATAAAAGAGGGAAACAAGGTAACAGGTGCCCACTTTGAGAATACAAAGGGGAATCGTCTGACAGTAACCGCAAAAGTTGTTATTGACGCCACCGATCTGGGTGACGGACTAGCTATGGCTGGTGCAGCCTACGATCTCGGTATGGAAGCAAAAACTGTTACAGGTGAAGAGATGGCCCCTGAATCAGCAAACAATATTGTACAGGACCTAACCTGGGTAGCTATCCTTAAAGACTATGGCAAGGGTACTGACATGACAATTGAAAAACCAAAAAATTACGACCCGGAAATGTTCAGGGGATCATGCTCCATGACGGTTGACTCTATCCTGATTGACTGTGATAAAATGCTCAGCTACGCACGTTTACCAAACAATAAATTTCTTATCAACTGGCCCAGAAAAGGTAACGACATCTATCTTAACGTTGTTGAGATGAGCTGGGGCGATCGCATCGAAGAGCTAAAAAAAGCAAAAGAACGAACACTTTGCTTCGTCTATTACATTCAAAATGAGCTTGGCTTCAGGCATCTTGGGCTGGCTGATGATGAGTTCCCATCGAAGGATAATCTGGCTCTTGTGCCTTATCATAGGGAGGGAAGACGGTTACGCGGAATAGAGCGACTGACAATCAATCATATAACTGACATTTACAGCAACGATCCTCTGTACCGTACAGGGATATCGGTTGGAGACTATCCTGTCGATCACCATCATGACTGCAATCCCGATGCCCCAAAGATTAAATTTCCTGCAGTGCCTTCATTTAACATCCCTGTCGGTGCACTCATCCCTGAGAATATTAACGGTCTGGTTGTTGCTGATAAAGCCATATCTGTTTCAAATGTAATAAACGGGGCAACAAGGTTGCAGCCGTGTGTTCTTTTAACAGGACAGGCTGCCGGAGCAATAGCCGCCATTAGCATTATTAATAATCAGAATGTGCGGGAAATTGATATCAGGAAGGCACAACAAGCACTCCTTGATGCCGGAGCATATATAATGCCGCTGTTCGACGTGTCTCCTCTCGATAAAGAGTTCCAGTCTATCCAAAGGACGACAGCCTGCGGTATTCTCAGAGTGAAAGGCGTTCCTTACCAATGGGCCAACCGTACATATTTCTTTCCCGATACAACTATTACGGCAAAAGAATTTTCTGAAGGTTTAAATGCAATTGATAAGAACTTTAATGTCACACAGGACATGAATATTCTGACTGTAAAAAGTGCTTCAGCACTGTTGGGCAGATTTCTTAAAAGGGATATATCCTCTGAAATAGAAATGATTTTGGGAAGCAGGTCGGAAAACAAGAATAATCCTGACCACCCTGTTACCAAAAGAGAACTAAGTGTTATTGTTGATAAACTTATTAAACCATTTGAATACAGATCAGTAGGATTTGACGGGCATTATCTTTACTGAAAAATCCGGGACAATTCCGGTATGTGTCAGATTCTAATAATTGGCCTGGCTTCGTACTGGATCTCCTCTTTTTTATAATACACCTTATCGAGAAAGAGCCCACTGGGAGGTGCTGTAAGTTTGGCAGGAATATCTGTCTTAAGTCTGAAGAATGAGGCAACATCTGCAGGTGTTAATTTGCCTCGTCCGGCTTCAACAAGAACGCCTGTCATTCGTCTGACCTGCTTCCATAGAAAATGTGAACCAACAACATGAAAGACAAGCATATCACCATGATCATATATCTTTGCATGAAGTATTTCGACCTTTGTTGAAGACTGTTCCGCATCTTCATCGGTGAAATACCTGTAGTCTTTAAGCCCCACGAAATTTTTTGCAGCTTCATTCATCACCTCAAGATCCAGCTGATCTTTTATCCACCACACAAACCTTTTTCCAAAAGCAGTTCGTCTTCTGCTGATCTGGTATATATAACTCCTGGCATTTGCATCGTGCCGTGCATGAAATTTAGGATGAGCCTCCTCAACGTTTATAATGCAGATATCGGGCGGAAGCCTGTCATTAATTCCATATTTTATTTTTAGTGTCGAAAGATCTGTTTCAACACCAAGATGTGCTACCTGACCTGACGCATGTACACCTCCATCAGTACGTCCTGCGCCAAACAAATCAATCTCTTCAGTTCTGAATAACTCTCTGCAAGCATCAAGAATTTCTCCCTGAATTGTCTTGCCGCCCTTCTGCATCTGCCAGCCAATGTATCTGGTTCCTTCGTACTCAATAGTTAACTTAAATCTGCCCATTCCTCATTGTTATAATAATTCATAAAGGTACAATAAAAAACGACTTGCTGTGGAAGAAACCTGTTATTGAAGCTTAACTTAAATTCTGACATCTATACTATGAACTTATCAGACTATCTGACTGTTTTATATATTTGACAATTGTTTTGACGGTACTACCCTTTTGCAAGGAATTAATTTCATAACCATGAAAAAAAACTACATGAATCCATATATTGCCGGCACTTTGCTGGGAATAGTCCTTTTGCTGGCCATGTACTTATCAGGCAGAGGATTAGGAGCCAGTGGCGGTCTCAAATATTGTGTTGTGTCGGTAGTCGGGGCAGTAACCCCTTCGCATGCTGAAGAGTCAGTATATTACAGCAAATATTTTGAAGATGGAAAGAAACCATTGAAAAACTGGCTTGTACTGGAGATTCTGGGGGTGCTAGCCGGGGGATTTATTTCAGGAGCATTATCTAAAAGACTTAAGTTTAAAATTGAAAAGTCACCTGGTATATCAAACACAAGAAGATTGATCTTTGCTTTTCTGGGAGGACTATTCTTTGTTTACGGCGCCCAGCTGGCAAGAGGATGCACCAGCGGTGCCGCACTCTCAGGAATGGCTGTTCTCTCTGTTGCGGGATTTGTTACAATGATCGCAATTTTCGGTTCAGCATATGTTTTTGCATGGTTCTTCAGGAAGAACTGGATATAGAGAATGGTGAAACGGTGAAACGGTGAAACGGTGAAACGGTGCAAAGGTGAAACGGTTAAACTATAAATAAGATATTTAAAATGGGACCAATATCATTTTTTTCAACAATACCTGAATGGCTTGATTTGGTAATAGCTATACTGATAGGCATTGGTTTCGGCTTTTCTCTTGAGCAGGCCGGATTCTCTTCCAGCCGTAAACTGGCAGGTATGTTTTATGGATATGATACCACAGTGGTCAAGGTATTCTTTACGGCTGCAATTGTCGCTCTGACAGGATCGCAGCTATTAAGCTTCTTTGGTCTGCTTGACCTGAACCAGGTTTTTGTAAACGAATTCTACGTTACGGCAGCAATAGTCGGAGGAATAATAATGGGCGCTGGGTTTATCATGGGCGGATTTTGTCCCGGAACGGGACTAAGTGCTCTTTCAATAGGAAAAATAGATGCCATGGTATTTTTTGCCGGAGGACTGACAGGAGCATTTATTTTTGCAGAGACATATCCACTTATTGAAAAGCTTGCCAACAGCTCATATAAAGGACCGATTAAGATAAATGAAGTTCTTGGGATCTCCCCCGGGATTTTTATTTTTATCCTGATAATTGCAGCAATAGCAATGTTCTGGCTGGCAGAAGCCGCAGAAAAGAGATTCGCTCGTCCAGACATAACAAACGACCTGTAATGACTGACAAAATGAATAAAAGAGAAACATTTTCTGTCGTACTGTTCTTTATTGGACTGATAATGGCATTCTTACCACTTACCGGCAACAGATCTTTTATTGAAAAACCTAAGATCTTACTCTCAGGTGTTCTTGATGAAAAAACATATTTAACTGTCGATCAGGTAGCAAGATATGTTGTGTCTGAGGATAGTTCTGTTCAGATCATTGACCTGAGAACACCGGGTGAATTTCTTGCTTTCAATATACCAGGGGCAATTAATATTCCATACGATGAGCTTCTTAACAATGATCCTGGCACTGTTTTCGCCAACGAAAAAACCAAAAAAATACTCTACTCAAATGGAGATTTCGATTCTAACTATGCTCTTGTACTAGCAATGGGATTAAAATATAAAAATATCTATGTAATGAAAGGTGGCCTGAATGAATGGTTCAGAACAGTCATGGAAAGCAGGTTCACCGGGGAGAGGATTACTGCAAGGGAGAATGCCCTTTTTGAGATCAGATCAAAGGCAGGAAAACTGTTCACAGAATTAAACAGCCTGCCTGATAGCATGAAACTAAAATACATGGAAAATAAACGTCTTGCAGTTAAAAAACTTGATGGTGGATGTGAATAGGAAGACATTCGGCAACAGACACAATGAAATAAGAAAATCAACCCCTCTGCAGGAGGGACCAGGTGAAAAAACAATGAGAAAAAACGTACATTACAGGGTAATAATTATGATCATCGTGCCGGTATTGATACTGGTACTTATGAGAACTTTCGGTCCCAACCATTTCAAACCAGATGCCAGCAGATGGGCAGAACCATCATTTGCTCATAATAATATAATCTCTTATAGTGAGCTGGAAAAACTTAGTGGCGACAAACTAATAATTAACCTTGCAACCGGAAAGGAAAATCCCAGCCTTGCCTCTTACAAAATGAATTCTTTTTCTCCTGACTCCATGCTATTAAAGGAACATCTTACAGCTATCAAAAAGCATAATGGCCCTGTGATTCTCTATTCAGAGAACAATGCACTTTCAGCCAGGATGTGGATGATCATCAGCCAGATGGGTTGCAGGAATATTTACATTCTGTCGGATGATAAAGAACTATTTAAAAACAAATTCCGGCCTGACACAACAGCCAGACCGTATTTGCAGGTAATGAATTAAAAAACAAAACTATTTTACCACAGCAAAATTATTCACCTCTGCTGAAGAAAAAGGCAGCCAGGATAATTCTGTGCGCTTACTAATCATTCTATCGTACATAAAGCTGTTATTACCATATTTGAGAGTACGCGCATCATAGCCAAAAAGGCGCAGGTATGCAGAAGCAAATCCTGAATTATGTCCTGTTCCGCAATAAAGAACAACAGTTTTATCATAAGGGATAGAAGCCATCTCACCGGTAAATCCCAGGGTTGCTTCAGGTTTATATCTTATTGCACCTGGAATATGACCGTCCTCATACTTATCCTTCCGCTCAAGATTAATTATGAAGTACTTAGCCGGATCAGAAAATACTTCATCTGCAGTAATAATAATATCTACGGTACCCGATGAAAATAGTTTATTAAATCTTTCATCAGCTATCTCTTTCCCTGTACTTAAACCCGTTTTCAGTTCAGGCATTCCTCTGGATACAGGTCTTTCATTTGTTCCAGACTCCAGCTTTGATTCATACTTCCCTGAAAGATCTTTCAGCCAACCAGATTTTGCGTACTTTTCATTCCATGAACTCATACCCCAGCGCATTGCATATACATTTCCATAGCCCATAAGTCTGAGCAGTGAAGTCGTATAGCTTGAGATCTGGCCACTTTCACAAACCATGACAATTTTGTCATATTCAAATGGTTTTATTCCACTTTCGAAGTAAAATGGCAACTCTTCAAATTTCTTGTTTATAGCTCCTTTGATGTGACCTTCTGCAAATTGCTTCGACGGCCTGAGATCAACAACCAGTATGTTGTTACCAAGACTCTCGTGTACAATGGAAGCTTTTATCAAAGAAGGAAACGCCTGGCTGTTAACATAATCCCCATTCTCCATGAGGTCAGCGAGAAGCAGAGATGTCTCAGTACCAATTATAACTGGTTTTGTTACTTCCTGCAGCAATGCCGGAGCAGAGTCACTTTTCTTTTCAGTTCTATTCCCTGAACACCCGGTTATGAAGGTAATCAGAAGCGCTCCGATAACAGAAAACGCATAATATTTTGCATTCATAAATTTTCTTTTTTTTGCATTCTAAATCTTAACAGGAACTCTCTCTTTATCATACCTCAGAGTCTCTGTTCTGTTCCCCGCCTCATCATACCTGTATTCGGTAATTGCAACACCTGATTCAGGATGATTCATGATATTCCTGTCCTTATCCATATTCTTAGTTTCAATAATGGCGCCATGAGAATCATAAACATTCTGAATCACGGGAACACTTTTTCCACTTACATATTCATCATCCTGGTCATATACAGCAGTCTCGGTGACATATCCGTCGGGATCAAGTTTATTAATTCTCTTTGACCATCCTGAATAAAGATTAGACATTTGACCATATACATTAAAAACAGAAAAACTTAAAAGATCTCCATGTTCATTTGGCTCAAAGATGAAATAAGATACACCTATGTCTCCGCAGTTCTCTGCTGTACAATTATAGAGTGTATCGGCCATATAATTTGCCATCCGGGTTACATAACCCTTATCGTTGTATGAAAACCGCAGTTCGTAAAAGGGGCAGAACGGATTCATTATAGTCTCTTCATTTGCAAGATTATATCTTAACTCTCTTACCATTCCATCGGGTAACTTACTCCAAACCCATGAATGAATCTTGTTTCTGTTTTCCACAGGTGTTCCATCTTTGGAAAAGTATTTAAGACCCACTCTGGTGCCGTCTTTATCAAGAGTATATTCTGCTTTATTTACGCCTCCTGATTCAATTGGCTGGTTATTACTGTCAAAGAAATACTTGATCTGTTTATCATCTTTATACTCATATACAATTTTTGCAGCACCCCCAAGTGATGAATAGGCAAGAAGAACGTTGTTACGGCCATACTCTACCGATACAAGACGTTCAGAACTGTCGTAAGTAAATTTATAATTATTTATTACTTCAGCCTCTTTTTCCGTAACCGGATGAGTTCCCTTTTCTATATCGTAGGGTGTTTCGCTGAACTGTAGGGATCGGTAATATTCAACACCTTTAACAGCATTTTTTTCTGCAGTCTTCCCGGTACATGATACTATACCAAGACCAAGGACCATTGCCATAATTGCCGGTAGTGTAAGCTTGCCTGATTTCATATTCTTATCTGTTTTGGTTTAAAATTATTTAAAAAAATGATTTAATGTTGCATGACTATCGTGAATCAAGCAGAAGAGCTCATTGATTTTCAAGCAATTTTATATTTTGTAATGTTCATTCACGATACTCATTTAATATTGTTCTTTAAATATGTCGTTTAACAAAACAAACAACCGGAACAGAGAAAAGTTTAATATAGTGGAATTCATAGCCTGGGGAAATTTACTTAAAGTCGCCCTGAAAAAAGCAGAATGATGCTTTTGTACTGCATTGCACCATTGAGCCTTTATATCTATATTTGTTGCTATTAAATCATAAAATATTATGGAAACTTCCTTCTTTGATTCCAGTTTTTTCAGCTATGTAATTATGCCATTGCTCATATTCATTGCCAGAATATGTGATCAATCAATTGGTACAATGCGAATTATCTTCGTCTCAAAAGGAAAAAGAAATATTGCACCTATATTGGGATTCTTTGAGGTATTGATATGGATAACGGCAATTAGCAAAATAATGCAGAACCTCGACAATTATGTAAATTATATTGCTTACGCAGCAGGCTTTGCCACTGGTAATTATGTCGGTATGATAATTGAAGAAAAGCTGGCCATGGGAATTCTTATGATACGGATTTTTGCAAATGAAAGAGGCACCGACCTGGTCAATATTCTAAATAGCAGCGGTTTTGGTGCAACTGTTGTTGATGCGCATGGAGCCAGGGACAAGGTACACCTTATATATACAATCGTTAAGAGAAATGAAATTGAGAATGCACTTGGCTTAATAAACAAGTTTAATCCAAAAATATTTTATACAATCGAGGAGATAAAAACAGTCAATGAGGGGATCTTTACTCCCAAAAAACATAATGTAAATTTCCCCTTCAGTAATATACTCAGGCAGTGGAGAAAAGGAAAATAAGAGGCTTAAGGATTAGGGTGGAAGAACAGAGAAGATCCCTGATGAAGTTTGCTAAGGAATAAAAGGCAAAAGATAGAAGTAGTGAATTGAAAAATATTAATAGATTTGACAGAATTAATCAGGAAAGACCATGGATCAGATAACCACTCACCCATTATACAGTCGTCATAACATTGATAGTGCAATGAATTCTTTATGGGATTTCTACAAAAAGAAATTCGTGGCATTGTTTATCATTTCATTTGTGATGTCACTGGTGATACAATATGCATCTACGTTAATAGATATAAAAGAGTTACAATCAATAACTGATCCTGTTGTTCTTCTTGACAAGATGAAGGAGTATATAGTGCCTTTTGTAATTATAGCGCTTGTAAACATGCTTTTTACAATAATTCTTCAATACTATGTAATATTTAACCCTTTAAACAGCGAAAACAATGTCATTGTTTCGGTGGTAAGGTCATTGAAGTATTATCTTCCTTTTCTTATTCTGATGATAATTTTCGCACTTGCCAGCACAATATTGATTGCCCTTGGACTTCTTGCCCTGATAGTAGGGGTCTTCTTCTCTATACTTTATATAATGACTCTCTACTTTTTTATTCTCCCGATACTAATGATTGAGGGTCCCAACATCGGGAATACTATAACCAGAACGTTCACACTTGCTCACAGGAATTTCTGGTCAAACATAGGGTGGGTTGCAGTATTTATCATAATTCTGATCGTACTCTCTCTTATTCTTTCAGGAATTATACTCCTCCCCTTCACCGGAAGTTTTTTAAAAACATTAATGAATCCGGAGGATGCAGCGAACGTTGCAGATATGACAACCAACCCATTATTCATCATACTTTCAGCAGCTGTTAATGCTGTAACACTTCCACTGATGCCAATTTTTGCCTGCATCCTATATTTCAATGGAAGAGCCGTTGAAGAACAGGCACAAGGAGCACCATCTGTTCAAAATGAAAGTGGCACTGTCAGAGTTGAAGATCTATATGCCAAGCCATGGTCAGATGACCACCCTGATAATCCCGAAAAGAAGGACTAAAAATTACAGGTCGTTCTCCCCCTTCACATACCCGAAGTTGGCAAGAATACCTCCATCCACATAGAGTATATGTCCGTTTACAAAATTACTGGCTTTTGATGCAAGAAAAAGAGCCGCATTTGCCACATCTTCAGGTTCTCCCCATCTTCCGGCAGGTGTACGGGTCATGACGAGGTCATTAAAGGGATGTCCATTTTCTCTAATGGGGGCAGTCTGAGATGTTGCAATATAACCAGGGCCAATTCCATTTATCTGAATATTGTATTTAGCCCACTCGCATGTCATACTCTGTGTCAACAGTTTAAGCCCGCCTTTTGCAGATGCGTAAGCTGAAACAGTGTTCCGTCCGTAAACGCTCATCATTGAACACATGTTAATTATCTTTCCGGAACGTCTCAGGATCATTCCCGGCGCAACCCTTTTAGATACTATAAGAGGAGCAACGAGGTCCACATCAAGCACTTGCTGATAATCTGCTATCGCCATATCGAGTATCGGGATTCTTTTAATAATACCTGCATTATTCACAAGGATATCTACAGGCCCGACATTATTTTCTATCAGTGAAATACCCCTGTCGACATCGCTCTCATCAGTTACATTAAACTTCAATGTAAAGACATCTAGTCCCTCTTTTAAATAAGTTTTTTTACACACCTCGAGTTTATCATCCTGTAAATCATTAACACACACTTTTGCACCCGCTTTCCCCAGCAATAACCCAACTGCCAGTCCAATTCCATGCGTGCCACCTGTTACAAGGGCAACTTTTCCTGTCAAATCAAATAAGTCTGTCATATATCTTTTTAAATCTCTGGTAAATAATACAAATTTATTTCAGGGTATCAGGGTGACGGACATCCATATCGCTGTAATCGAGGTTCTCCCCTGCCATACCCCAGATAAAAGTATAATTCGAGGTACCTGCAGCGCTATGAATACTCCATGAAGGGGACAGAACAGCCTGATCATTTTTCATCCAGATATGCCGCGTTTCATCAGGATCACCAAGGAAGTGACATATTCCCTGCTTCTCAGGTACTTCAAAATAGAAATATGCTTCCATTCTCCTGTTATGCGTGTGAACCGGCATTGTGTTCCATACGCTTCCGGGCTTAAGTTCAGTCATTCCCATCTGCAACTGGCAGGTTGGCAACACACTGTTAACAAGCAACTTATTCACTGTACGATGATTTGAGGCTTCACTGCTGCCAAGGACAACAACTTCGGCATCCAGCAAAGTTACCTTCCTTGAAGGATAGATATGATGAGCCGGTGCTGAGTTTATATAGAGCTTAGCCGGCTTTTTTGAATTGTCTGACCGGAAAAAGACATCCTTTGTCTCCTTCCCCAGGTATAAAGCCTCCTTGTATGCCAGCTTATAAGCAACACCTCCTGCTTCTACAACAGCATCTCCTCCTACATTGATAATCCCCATCTCCCTTCTTTCAAGAAAATATGATGCCTTCAGGTCATCTGCAGATTCAAGTTTTAAAGGTTTATTAACAGGCATGGCGCCACCAACAATATACCTGTCATACATAGAGTATACCAAAGAAATCTCATCGGCAACAAAGACGTTTTCTATCAGAAACTCTTTTCTTATCTTATCGGTTCCATATGCTTTAAAATCCTCAGGGTGTGAAGCATAACGTAATTCTACATTCATAATTTAATATATTAAGTTCTTATTCTGTCAAGTACAATTGAAGCATATTGGCAAGATCATTACCTAGGAGGACCTCTTACAGGATTCCCTTTTCAATAAGTCTTGTGATCTCAGCTCCAGCCATCAGAAATCCACCCACACCGTACACTTCTGTCATCTCACGGGTAACACTTTTCGGATCGGCTCCGATAGGCTGAATATAACCTACTTTTCCATCGGGCCAGACTGATGAGACCATCGATTTCCAACCCTTAATTATTGCAGGGAGATAGGTTTCCTTATCCAAATATCCATTATTAACACCCCATGCCATACCGTAAACAAAAAAGGCCGTTGCACTCATTTCAGGGTTCGGATAACTCTTTGGGTCGAGAAGACTGGCATGCCAGAATCCATCAGCCGATTGAAGGGAAAGAATCTTTGCAGCCATATCCCTGTAGAGTTTAACAAAATATTCCCTATGCTCATAATTGGCGGGCAGTTCCCTGATAATAACAGGCAGGCCGGCAAAAACCCATCCATTTCCCCTGCCCCAGAATACTTTTGTGCCGTTGGCCTCCCTGGCAGTAAAATAACGTGAATCTCTGTAATACAGATCTTCCACATCATCATACAGATAATCAGTAGTATACTTAAACTCACTGTACATAAAATCAAGATACTTCTTCTTACCTGTAACCTTAGCCATCTTCGCCCATACTGTTGGCCCCATGAACAAAGCATCGCACCAGGCCCAGCGCCGGGTTGGAGCATAATCGTCTGTGTAAACAAATTCAAGATTACCTGTGGCAGGATCCTTAATTATCTCATCAAGGAATGCCCGCATAGGTGCAATCATCTTCTTGTCATTATACTTACGGTATAATTCAATATATGTCTGACCAACACAGTAATCGTCAGCATGGTATCTTCTAAGAGGACTATCAGGCAATTTATACGACCAGGAATTTTTTTCTCCGATCCCTTTCAACCATTCAAAATATGATTCGTCACCTGAAACAGCGGCCCAGTCAACCATACCAGCATAAAGAGCAGCATTTGTCCAGTCGAGCGGATGGTGCTCCAATGGTGTTCTGACCTGCCAGTCAGCAACTGCCCTGAGAACAGAACTGACATCCTGCTTATTCAAACCATCACTGAATGATGCTGTTAAAATATTTTGTGAAAACACTGGTAAAGAGATGATTAAAAAAGATATCAGTAAAAGGGTTTTTGAACTTTTCATTGTGCTAAGGTTTTAAAAGTAAAGCTTTGAAATAGTAAAATTTTATTCATCAAGAGATTCAAATAAACAAGATACTCATTAAAATACCTTCAGAAATGATTATTATTTCTTACAAACCATCAATTTCTTGATTATTTGGATTGAAATTCATATTTTCGTGATCGTTAACGAAGATATAATTTTCAAATTTAATCAATATTCTAATCTCACAATAAGATATGAAGCCATTTATTCACGAGAATTTTCTTCTGGGGAATAGAACTGCTGAAAGACTATACCACGAATACTCTGAAAATAAGCCTATTATTGACTTTCACTGTCATCTTTCACCTGCAATGATCGCAGGAGATCGCCGGTTCAGTAATCTGACTGAAGCCTGGCTCGAAGGTGACCACTATAAATGGAGGGCAATGAGAACAAACGGCATAAACGAGACCTATTGCACCGGAAGTTCATCTGCTGAAGAAAAATTCAAAATGTGGGCCGCAACTGTTCCTGCCACATTAGGCAATCCTTTGTTCCATTGGACTCATCTCGAACTGGCCAGGTATTTTGGCATATATGAACTGTTATCTCCTTCAACAGCCATGGCTATTTATGAAAAAGCATCAGCCATGCTTCAGTCAGAAGAGTTCAGCACCCGGGCGATAATACGAAAGATGAATGTTGAAGTGGTATGTACAACTGATGACCCGGCTGATAATCTGGAACACCATGCTGAACTAAAGAAATCTTTTGAAGTGGCTATACTTCCGGTGCAATAGGCAACTGAGATCATAAATTTCGAAACACTTGTTGAAGCGCTTGACAGCAGGCATAAGTTTTTCCATGAGATGGGAGGAAGACTTTCAGATCATGGACTGGATCGTTTTTATTTTGCAGACTATACCATATCATCGGTTAATAAAATAATGGGCAAACTGCTCAGTGGTACATCAATTTCATCAAAGGAAGCAGAGCAGTATAAAACCGCTGTAATGACCGAACTCTGCAAAATGAATCAGAAGAGAGGCTGGACTCAGCAATTTCACGTTGGGGCCATGAGAAATAATAATGCCAGGATGTTCAGACAGATGGGGCCTGATACCGGCTGGGATTCCATTGGAGTGGCACAGGACGCAGAAAAAATATCAAAATTCCTGAGTTCTCTTGACAATAATGAGCAACTGGCAAAGACAATTCTCTATAATCTTAATCCGGCCGACAACGAGATGATGCTTACCATGGCAGGTAATTTTAATGATGGAAGCCAGGCCGTAAAGGTACAGTATGGAGCAGCATGGTGGTTCCTCGACCAAAAAGCAGGCATGGAGAAGCATTTGAAAGATCTCTCTTCATTTGGCCTTCTGAGAAGGTTTATAGGAATGGTTACCGACTCCAGAAGCTTCCTATCCTACCCCCGCCATGAATACTTCAGACGATTAGTATGCAATTTTATCGGAGATGAGGTAGAAAAAGGATTAATACCTGAGGAAGATGAACTTCTAAAGCCATTAATTGAAGGTGTATCTTACATGAATGCCAGGGAATATTTTGGATTTAACAATTAAAGAAATACATATGAACGAATTAAACTTAAAAAACAAGGTAGCAGTAATTACAGGTGGTGCCGGTGTTATATGCTCAACTATGGCCAGATCGCTTGCCGCCCAGGGAGTTAAAACTGTGATACTCGATCTAAATATTGATGCGGCTATGTCTGTGGCAAAGGAGATTGAGAAAGAATATGGCATTAAATCGGCTGGCTTTTCAGCAAGCGTTCTCGACAAGGCCTCTCTTGAAACTGCAAAGAAAGAGATAAATAAAATATTTGGTCCAATAGATATTCTTGTTAATGGTGCCGGAGGGAATTCACCCGCAGCAACAACAAAAGTTGAAAAGATGGAAGGATCCGATAGTGAGAATCCTGAAGATACTTTCTTTGGTTTGCAGATTGAAGGATTCGATAAAGTGTTTGATCTGAATTTCAAAGGGACCCTTATACCTACAATGGTATTTGCAATCGATATGGTGAAGAAAAAGGCGGGTGTCATTATCAATATTTCTTCAATGAACTCATACCGGCCCCTGACCAAAATTGCTGCTTATTCTGCTTCCAAAGCTGCTGTTAATAATTTCACACAATGGCTGGCGGTGCATTTCTCAAAAACAGGAGTAAGAGTCAATGCAATTGCCCCTGGTTTTCTTGTGACAAATCAGAACCGCTTCCTCCTTTTCGATGAGAAAACAGGTGAACCAACAGCAAGATCAAAAAAAATTATTAACAGCACCCCTATGGAAAGATACGGGAACCCTGAAGAGCTGACCGGCACACTGCTATACCTCGTTTCTG
>JFJP01039418.1_pt1 | contig 23511 bp, 19 predicted proteins | sample 431651 | NCBI WGS metagenome assembly JFJP01 (sample SAMN02602958, study PRJNA72255) | Microbial mat metagenome, whole genome shotgun sequencing project. | biome: fresh water; feature: sink hole; material: water; isolation source: purple microbial (photo- and chemosynthetic) mats found in...
GTTGATACTGTTATAATTACTTTTTTTGAAAGATATCAAAATTCTAAAATTGATAATTACTCACATAGAATATATCGATAATTGAAACGATGATGACTTTTGCTACTCCTGAAGAATACAATGATCATTTGATCCAAAACCTTACCAAGATTACCTTAGAAGACTACTTCAAGGCATACCACGCACAATTTTACCCTGACCAAAATATCTCATTTATGGAATATTTCATTGAAATTCGTCCAAAACAGCATGAATTCTGTGTTCCTCATACCAAGTTATTTGAATATGGAATTATGACAGAAGGACGTTCAAATAATGATATTTTACGACGTTTGGAACAATTAAACATCAAAAATAACATACATTTTACGCGGCGAAACCTTTCGCAGCGTAATAGTAATGGAACTAAGTATTCGGATCTCTATATGCTAAAACCAAAGGCTTTCAAAAAGATGTTGATACTGTTATAATTACTTTTTTTGAAAGATATCAAAATTCTAAAATTGATAATTATCGCTATATTGTAATCGAAGGCTTAGATTTTGAATGAATGCATTCTCTTTTTTTTCAAAATTGACGAATATATTACTAATATATACAGATATTTTGAATAATATGTATAATCTAATTGTTGCTCGCAATGCCACCAATGGTATTGGAATTTGTGATGATGAAAGCAATACTATTCCATGGAAAACTGATTATGATGATATGCAGAACTTCAAAAGTAGAACGATGGGTCAGATAATTATCATGGGGCGTATGACATGGGAGTCTCTTCCTCAGAGACCACTTCCAAACCGTATCAATATTGTTCTCACGCGTCAAATACTCGATAATTGCCTTACTTTCAAATCTATCAAATTATGCGATAAGTTTCTCAATGATCACGAAACGTATTCTAAATTACAACGATGGGTAATTGGGGGAGAAAGTGTGTATAATCAGTATATGGAGAAGGAATTGGTTTCAGAGGTATTAATTTCTCAATTCAAATCTTCGGAAGAGTGTAATCGTCATTTCCATTGGTTATCTAATCATTGGAATAATAACTTTGAATTGATTTCAATTAATAAGCCTCACTCGGGATCGCGATTTAAGCTATTGCATTACATTAGAAGAAACCGCGAGGAACTTGCTTTACACAGCGCGATGCGTGATATTATTGATACTGGATATACGCGTGATAATCGCACTGGAATCAAAACAAGGGCTCTATTTGGGAAAATGTTTGAATACCGAATGGTTGAAAAGATCGATCCAAAGACTGGAGATTCGATGTTCCGTCTTCCATTGCTTACAACTAAGAAGATGTTCTGTCGCGGAATATTCGCGGAACTTAAATGGTTCCTCAATGGGCGTGTTGATTCGAAGGAATTAGAGAATAAGGGAGTTAATATTTGGAAGGGGAATACTACGCGCGAATTCTTGGATAATTCTAATCTAACGGAATATGAAGAAGGAGAAACTGGACCAATTTACGGATTTCAGTGGAAGCATTGGGGGGCAAAGTATGTTCAAGGAAAGAAGGATTATCATGGTGAGGGAATTGATCAAGTTCAAAATGTTATTCAGTCCTTAAAGGATGATCCATTTAGTCGTCGCCATATTATAAGCGGATGGAATGTAGCAGACTTGGATAAGATGTGTCTTCCCCCTTGTTTCCCCGCTAAATCATTGGTTCTAACAAAAAATGGATATAAGGAGATTCAGTATATATTAGATAATGATTTGGTATTGACGCATTTAGGAAATTGGAAGCAGATTATTAATAGACAGAAACGTCTATTTAAAGAAAAAATGTATATGATCAATCACGTGGTAAATGGAACTCCAATATCCGCAACCAACGAACATCCATTCTTAGTTAAGACGATTCATATGACTAATTTAGAACCTCTTTCATATACTCTTAGCGATGAAACTTCATGGGTAACCGCGGAGAATTTAGAACTCCATAAGCATGTTCTATGCATTCCAATTATCCAAGAAGAGATTCCAGCTAATATTGCAAATACTCGGGGTGGAGAATTTAAAGAAAATCATTCGATTGATTACTTTAAGATTGGATATTATATCGGTTATAGCGGAAACTTCTTAGAAGTAGCATCGGTTCCTTCTGGGTGGTCTATTTTGCGCGAATTCTCAAAAAATAATTCAGAGAATCCAGGCTTATATAATATTATTCCAGAATGGGTTCAATCTCTTCCAAAACGTGATTTAGACCAATTCATTAAAGGATTTGAGAGCTCCTCGCGAGTTCTGGGTAATTCATTCAATGCTAATAATGAAATTATGGCATTGAATATTCAAAGAATCTATGCAAAACTTGGAAAGGCCACTCGTATATGTATGATTGACGATGATGCGATTATTTCCTATATTACCGATGATTTGGATAAGATATTATCGATTGACGGAAAATATATGTATGTTCCTATCTTGGAAATCGAATCGTACATAACCAATGAATACGTCTATAATCTCGAAGTAGCCGACGATAATAGCTATGTTGTGGAAAATATTGCAACTCATAATTGTCATGTTCTATATCAATTTATGGTTCATGAACAAGACGATCAAAAATATTTATCCTTAATGATGACTCAACGAAGTTGTGATACCTTCTTAGGTCTTCCATTCAATATATGCAGTCTTGGAATGTTTCTCTTTCTCATGGCTAAGTCGGTTGGAATGAAACCATTCAAGATTATTCATAGTATTGCCGATATGCACATATATGAGAACCATATTCCTATGGTGCGAGAGCAATTAACGCGATCGGCTTATGCGTTTCCATACATTAAGCTTCGAACAAATGAAATCAAACAAATTGAAGATTACGAATTTTCAGATATTGAAATTGTTGATTACTACTCGCATGGACCTATTAAAGCGGACATGGCTTGCTAATTGCGAATTTCCATTTATGATTATAACTCAAAAGTAAAAAATGCATGAATACTTCATTCCATATATATTTTTTTTGACTCGAAATCTTCGCTCAAAAAAGTTATCTTGGAATATTTCTCCAGAAATATTTTTGAAAAGTTTTGAGAAAGCCCGCTTCTACCCTAATGTGAATATGATCTTGTATGAAGACTTCTCTCAATATGTTGGAAGAGATCATGAGTTCTGTATTGATGCGGAGTTTGATTTGAAGACTTGTGATCCAAAAAGTCGCATTAATGGAGTTTTGAATTGTTCAAACATGAAAAATGATATCAATTTCAACCTCTCAATCGAATGGGAGGTTAGAGAAAATCGTGGAAGTGTTCAAACTAATCGTTATATGATGAATCCAGAATCATTCTATCGTCTCTTAATGGATATTCCTGATCGTTATCGTAAAGCTCGTCAGACATTTGGTGCTCAATATCATCGTCTATACCGATTTCAATTATGAAAAGAACAAATACAAAAAAAATAAACTTATTTTGATGCGATGATAGACAAAATATTTACTGCATTCTTAAATTTTGAATGATTAGATTCGAGATTTGCAATGAATAATAAATATTTATCATTTTCATTAATAATGCTAAAATCGGATATTCCGCTTTTTATGGTATATGTGTTCTCCATCGATATGAAAATACCATAATTGGCAGAACTGGATGCAACTCTTGCCTTAAATGAGTTTATCAATGAGTCATTCGCGTTCTTTGAAATGCTGGTTATTTCAATCAATATCTGAATATCATTTATTGATAACATTAATGTAAATGGACGAGTTGCGCTAATTACCTCCAATGTATATTCTGTTTTAGTGCAATCCAATTGTTTTCTCAGTAATTGTTCTATTGAACAATCCAAATTACCAGGATCTTGATCAGGTTCTTCATCAATAGTTTCCTTGGATGATAATTCCTCGATCTGCTTTTTGTATTCCGCAATTTCATCATTGCGATGAACCACATATTGGTGAATTTCGCGGATATCCTCTTTCTTCTTTTCAATTAGATATCTAATGGTGCTTTTGTAGCCCTCTAATAATCTACTATTTTTTATAATTGACAGATCGTAAAGATCCTCATTCACCTTTGAAATTATCAAATGCTCGTTAGAGTTAGTAGCTTGATCTAATTCCAAAATATAATTATGATCGCAACCCTGTCTGGGCACCAATATGGTTTTTAGACCAGATGCATAGGACATAATTAAATATTTTATATGTGTTCCAATATAAAATAGTATAGTATAAAACTCTCATATACATACGCACATATACCTTTGAGTACACATATAAATATAATATGGCTACCCCATTTCCACCCTATGATGATGCATATCATCTTAATATATTGAATGCGGTAAATAAAACAGATGCCGATGTCATTAAACAAAGTAGTTTGACTGCTGCGCAATTAATGGCAGCCGGTGAGCGAAACACTGATCACATTTTGGATGCGAGCCAGAGGCAATATATTGATACTACAAACCAAGCTAATCGCAACGCCGATCAAATCATGGGATTCGATCAACAACATTTTATTGGAACATCACAACAAATAAATCGCAATACTGATCAAATATTAGGATTAGGTCAACAAAATCATATTGATACCACTAATCAAGTAAATCGTAATACGGATCATATTTTAGGAACTGGACAACGACAATATATTGATATGACTAATCAACTTAATCGTAATACGGATCAAGTATTAGGAACTGGGCAAAGGCAATATATGGATACCAATAATCATATCGATCGAGGCACTGATCATCTTTTAACGGTTGCCGCCGCTAATGATGTATCCAATGAACTTCGAACTCGTAGTCACGCGCAGAATATTCTTGGAGATATTCATCGGGAATCTTCCAGTATTCTTGGATCAGTAGAACGAAATGGTCAAAGTAATATGGTTGCGACCGAAAAAACTGGAGCGGTTGGAGTACAAACAACGCAGCGCGTTGGAAATGAAATGCAACAATCTACAGAACGTGCTAAACAACACCTTCATCAAAATGTAGTAGATGGATTTCGTTATACTGCCGCGGATATTCAACGTTTTGGTATGGAAGGTATGCGCGATACTTCCGATATTAAATATAAATTGGCTAAACACGACGGACGCTCGCGAGGTGATACACAAGCGGGGTTTGCTGGAAGCAATTCTCAATCAGCTGCTCATTTTATGGGAACGCAAGCTCATCTTGGCGATTTCGAACGTCGAATAGATAACAAAATTGATTGTCAATTCATGGGAACACAAGCTCATATTGGAAATTTTGAACGTCGTAGCGAACGCCAGGCCGCTGATTATCATTTACGCCAACAACAGCAACAAGATCGTTTCGAAAACCGAAGCGGATTACAAGCTGCTGGATTCTTTCAGCGTGGTGAGCACCATCTTGATCGTTTTGAAAACCGACTTGATAGTAAGAGCGCTGAATATTTCCAACGAGGACAACACAATCTTGATCGTTTTGAAAACCGACAAGATGCAAAAAGCGCAGAGTATTTCCAACGAGGACAGCACCAAGCGGATAAACATTTTGCCAAATTACAACAAAAGGGAAGTGTTGATACAGCCCTTATTGCATCCAATCTTGCTCGTTTAGAATTACAAGCTGCAAATAATACAGCAGCCATTCAATTAGAAGCTTTGCGTAATCGCACCGATATCATTAGTAAAGTAGATGAGTGTTGCTGCGAAATACAGAACAAAATTTCTAACTCCACGTGTTCTATCAAAGAATCAATATCTGCAGCCGAAGCTGCTCGATTACGTGATGAATTAGCGATTGCTAATACACGTAATCTATTACGGGAATCTCATCATCATTGATGGGAATGCGAAAGTAATGCCGATTCATACGAATCATGTGATTCTATAGATAGTGGAACCGGAAACGGAAATGGAAACGGAAACGGAAATGGAAACGGAAATGGAAACGGAAACGGAAATGGAAACGGAAATGGAAATGGAAATGGAAACGGAAACGGAAATGGAAACGGAAATGGAAACGGAAACGGAAACGGAAACGGAAACGGAAATGGAAACGGAAACGGAAACGGAAACGGAAATGGAAACGGAAACGGAAACGGAAATGGAAACGGAAACGGAAACGGAAATGGAAACGGAAATGGAAACGGAAATATTATTGATACTCCACGCATTACCCCAAGTGTTCCCATAATTCACCCAAATGGAAATATTATTGATACTCCTATTGTTTCGTAAATAATGGTTAAAATTACTTTTACGCAACCCAAAATATGATTTTTTTGGATTTCCAAAATTGATATTGATAATACATAATATATACCATGAGCTGTATTCATCATAAATTTGTCCTTCCGATTGAATTATATCAATTAGAAGAGTATAATAAATTGAGACGCGCATATCTTCTATTGATAGCTTCCTTAATCGAGAAACACTTAATTGAAGAGGATATCAATAATTATTTGGATACGATTATAAGAATTGAAAAATCATGCTATAATCATTCGGTCGAAATTGCAGATTATGAAATGCTTATTCCAGATTTTGATAATCCTCATTTTGAACAATTATACAGAACGCGCATTACCAGAATTACAAAAAATTTGGATATTCAATCCGAAGTTGGCGATGATTACTTGGTTGGACTAATTCTTAATAAGGTAATTGATATTGATAATATCTCAAAAATGAAACCAGAGGAACTCTCTCCATCGCGTAATGAACAATTATTGGAAGATCTTACTGCGCGACGTAATCAAAAAATGTCAGTCAAAGTAAGCACTCTCTATCGCTGCAAACAATGTGGAAAGAAGGAAGCTACAGTTCGTAGCGTTCAAATGCGGGCGCTTGATGAATCTGAAACTTTAGTGCTCACTTGCATTTTCTGCGGATACAAGTGGTTTAACTGATTGATAATATATTTTTTTTGATTGCAATTTATTAAAATTGAAAGATACCAAGATAATATATCATATCTCTTTAATCTATAATGAGCCAAAACAAAGGCTTGCAAAGAGACACTATAGATAAATTCTATACTAAAGAGTCTGCAGTTAAACAATGTATGATCGCTATTAATGATAATTTGAATATTAATAATGATCTTTTCCCTGAATTAACAATCATGTATAAGAATATACAGAATGAAATTGCACTCGTTAGTTATATACCTTGAGGAGGCGATCTTTAGAAATTGTATTAGTACATCTATTATCGAGTTTAAGAAATGCTCCAATGATTCTAAGAAGAATGTCGGAATATTAATCAAAGAGTATAATACTCAAACATATGTAAAACATGTTAAAATAGATGAACAATTAAAAAGAATTGATGAATTGATAAATTTTTTAAATTCGCGAATTCTCATTCTGGAACATAAAAAATATCAAAATTGGATTATGTCGCATCTATATGTAAATAAACCAAAGCTATTATATGATGAAATTCAAAGGTTGTGTAATGATATTACACATAATATCAATCAATGCAAACAAATGATAGAAGAATATAAAGAGACTCCGTATGTTAAATACAGAGCTCGTAGTATTTAAAACGGATGGATAGCCGCAGGAAGTCTTCCTTGTTTTAAGATTTCATTTTTTTTTACATATCGTATTCCCAAATCTATGCTGCTATGATAATCGTTATAGATAAACTCCATTTCATTACAACGATTGCAATTACCAAAGATATGAATTTTATTGTTGTCACGAAAGTTAGGTTCAAAATCCATATTTTCATGTTCTCTCACGAAGTAATCCAAGAAGATACTTTTTTTGCATACGAAATATATCTCAGGATGTAAATCGATAGTGTTATTTGTTTTACTACAAACATCATAGAATAGATCTGCCGAATGGAGCTTAACCGATAGATCAGTGTGTTTCATTTTGTATTTACTACCAAAATTCGCAAGAGCCAGTATTTTATTGGCTTCCAAATACTCCGTAAAGGATAGCCTAATTCCATAAACCATAGACATTTCAAGTATTGTTTTATTATTGTTTATTAACGGCTTATCATAGAATATCTTACATCCATATTGAGAAACTTCGTAAGGACATATAGTTCCGATAGATTCGCCAGCATATCCTACCATTCCTTTAAATCCATAAATTGGAAAGAAACCATTGGCCTCAGTCGCATTGAATTCTTTACGGATATCATCTATAATCGACATTTGATATATTTATCATAAATTTTGTCAATTTTAAAAATAAAACTCCTTCCATTCAATATATAAATACATATCAATGAACAGCGATAATAACAGCGATAATAAAGAACTTCTGATAGATAATGCATTAGATCAATGTCAGTTCAATTTCATGAAATTGAACCTAATTGAGGAGCATTATCAGTTAATAGTAGATTTTAAGTGTAGTACTAAAAAGCATAAAAAAATCGTTAATTATATTATGGCTCATGAAAGACGTCATATAGATAATTTGAAGAACAAAGTATTCATAGTGAAATACTTCATAGAAAATAATCTCAATAAACATAATGACGACGCCGTATTTAATAAAGACCTAAACAAAATACAACTATTCAACAATAAGATTCTAAAAAAATATAAAATAATAATACTAAACTTGATTAACGTATATATACAAATCCACGAATCTTAGAATATTTTTTATCCTAATTTAGCAATAATGGCTTCCAACCCAACCAATCGTTCTTCCAAGGTAGCAATCTTTTGATCCGTCGCAGATAGTTCATTGAAGATCTCGCGCTGGTTAAGTGCAAGAAGAGGAACAATCTTGCCGCTACCAAGAGTAAATTTGGCTCCTTCTGGATTGATAAATCCATCTTCATCAATAGATCCTTCCATTCCTGGGTGAGGTACTACAGTGACAAGATCGTCAAATCCTGCTTTAAGAACCTCTTGCGCGATATAACCATAATCCTTAACGCCATCGCCATTCTTCCAGTTAAACTTAACAGGTTTCGTGGTCATAATAAATTTCTTACTAACATCATACGTAAGCTCTGTTACATTTTCCTTTAGACGATGATCGGAAGTAATACCAATTTCGCCAGTAACTAAGATACGACCATCTGCTCGAAGCGAATAATTTGCTACTGGCCCCAACCCAGCATCAATTAGACCATGAGCATTCGAATTATTACTATAAGCATATGCTCCAGTATATTGATAAGAAGTAAACCCAATTTCGACTGGAAGATCCGTATTAGCGGGAGAACCGACTGCTAATAGTTCGGTGCTTAATTTATGAATCGTGGAAATATCCTTACTCGAATCAAGAACTAACGCCTTAGAAGCAGCAGCAGTTCCAGGAGTTACTGCATCAAGAACACCAATTTCGGCTTCTGAGATTGTGGTTGTTCCCATAGTTAGCGAACCACTCGTCGTAATACTTGTAAGCGTACCAGTTGAAGTAATTTTTGGTTGAGCCGCAGTTTGTAATTCACCAGTAATAGATGTTGCTGTCAAACTATTAATAGTAGCAATGCAGCAGTTCCTGGAGTTGCAATCGTATAATTGAGTTGAGTTGCTGAAGCTACAACTAACGATCCACCGAGAGAAAGCCCAATGGTAGAATTATTATGGGTAGTAATATCAAGAACATCAACCGATGAAATTTTTGGCTGAGCTGCCGTTTGTAATTCACCAGTAAGAGATGTTGCTGTCAAACTATTAATAGTAGCAATATCCTTATTGGCATCAAGAATCAATGCTTTAGATGCGGCAGCAGTTCCTGGAGTTACTGTGTCGAGAACGCCAATTTCAGATTCTGAGATAACAGTTGTTCCCATAGTTAAATCTCCACTCGTGGTAATGCTTGTAAGGGTTCCTACTGACGTAATACTTGGCTGAGCGGCGGTTTGTAATGTACCAGTAATAGATGTCGCAGTCAAACTATTAATAGTTGCAATATCCTTATTGGCGTCAAGAATCAATGCTTTAGATGCTGCAGCAGTTCCTGGAGTCACGCCATCGATCTTAGCAATTTCAGTTTCCGAAATCTCGATAGCACCAATAGTTAAGGTTCCGCTGGTAGTAATGCTCGTAAGCGTACCAGTTGAAGTAATTTTTGGTTGAGCCGCAGTTTGTAATTCACCAGTAATAGATGTTGCTGTCAAACTATTAATAGTAGCAATGTATTATAGTTTAGTTGCGCTCCAGTTGCAACAACTAAAGTTGATCCAAGAATTAATCCATTAGTAGAACCGTTATGACCACTTAATGTAAGATCGCTGGTAACATTTGCATCCGCAAAGGTACTTGATCCAGTTCCGGCCGAAAATGAATTTAAATCAGCAGCAGTCGCTGTAAGTAGCACTCCTCCTAATTTAAGACCGACGGTGGCACCATCATGAGTGGTAATATCAAGAGCATTGACTGATGCAATGTTTGGTTGTGCCGCAGTTTGAATCGTTCCGCTGAGTTCTGCTGCGGATAAATTATTGATTCCAACAATATCCTTATTCGAATCTACAATAAGTGCTTTGGATGCACTTGTTGTACCGGGAGTAACACCATCAATCTTAGCAATTTCAGATTCTGAGATAACAGTTGTTCCTATAGTTAAATCTCCACTCATGGTAATGCTTGTAAGGGTTCCTACTGACGTAATACTTGGCTGAGCGGCGGTTTGTAATGTACCAGTAATAGATATTGCAGTCAAACTATTAATAGTAGCAATATCCTTATTAGCATCAAGAACTAATGCTTTAGATGCGGTAGCAGTTCCTGGAGTTACTGTGTCGAGAACACCAATTTCGGCTTCTGAGATTGTGGTCGTTCCCATAGTTAGCGAACCACTTGTAGTAATGCTGGTAAGCGTACCAGTTGAAGTAATCTTTGGCTGAGCTGCCGTTTGCAATTCGCCAGTAAGAGAGGTTGCTGTCAAACTATTAATGCCAGCAATACTATTATCAGCATCGGTAATTATAGCTTTGAGTGCCGCTGCTTCACCCGGAGCAGCGCCATCGAGATGAACAATTTCAGTTTCCGCAATAATTGTACCACCAATAATCAGATTTCCACCACATTCGAGATCATTCTCAACAATTAATGAAGTAAGGGTTCCTACTGAAGTAATCTTTGGCTGAGCCGCCGTTTGTAATTCGCCGGTTAATTCTGTAGCACTCAAACTATTGATACCAGCAATATCTAAACTCGAATCAAGAACTAATGTCTTAGAAGCAGTTGCAGTTCCCGGAGTTACTGTATTATAGTTAAGTTCCGCTGCGGAAGCGGTAACTAATGTACCAGCAAGTTTTAAACCAAGAGTAGTTCCATTATGTCCAGCAACATTAAAACTATTAGTAGCTCCAATGGATGTTGTTAATCCAGAAGAAGTAATTGCTAAATTACCAGAAGTATCAATCACCATTTCACCTTTTAATGGCGTAGCGGAAGCACCAGTCAAACTATATACTGTGAAAATATTCGGTGATGCCATAGCTTGAGTGCGAATATTTTCATTAACTCCAGTAGACAAACCAATTGGAATTGTTTGCGAAGTGCGTGATGCCGAAGACCATGATAATGTACATACTCCAGATAAAGAAGTTGAATTTGTTGGAATTACCTGAATATAAATACATCGTTTCACATTACTCACACATGGTGTTGTAAATAATAAAGTATTAGGATCGGCGCTATCTATGGATGTATTATTCAATTGTAATACACCATCTAACCATACTTTGAAAAAGCATCGCGTATATGTTGCAGTAATTGTATAGGTTTCAGTAAATGTTGGATTAACAAACCCTTCTATGATATAATTAGTTCCTAAATTTGATGTAATTACCCCAAGTGTTGGATTTCCAGCAGTAACTAAAGCTGAACTAAATGGATTAAATGCATTTTGGGTGGCAGATACTCCGGATGTCCAGATCTGCATAGATCCACTTGAATTATTTTGCCGAATTGAACGAGTAGTATTAAGGAATGTAGTATTTAATGATATTGCAGTTATTGTATCTGATACAGTAAGATTTTTTAATCCAGTTATTATACCACCACTGGCCGATGGGGTTACTTCGAACATTAAATTAGAACCTCCATCAAGTGTTCCATAAAATCCTACTTTCGAATTAGCAGAATCTATAAAAGTACCTCGTATAGTTAATAAGCCCCAAGATGGGCCATTCATTACAATTTCGCCATAACTTCCAGCAGTACCAGCCGAAGTACCTAATGTTAATATTTGTCCAGAATTAGTTCGAGCTATTTGTACTCCTCCAGTCCCTAAGATTTTAAGAGGAGTATATATAGAGCCATTAAATATAGTAGAAAAGCTACATTGTGCAGCTTCTGAGTTATTAGTAGTCGTAAAATATGATGGTGCGATTGTGAATACATTCTTAGAATTTCCAGAACCATTTAATGCAGTAAAATTTATTCCTCCGGCAAATCCATTTACTGTATTGTGCAACACGATAGTATTATTACCATTAGAGGTAAATGCTGATGTAAATGTATTCGTAGTTGTCCCGCTCGATACAGCTAAGGATGTGAGGGTACCAGTTGAAGTAATATTTGGCTGTGCTACAGTTTGTAGTGTTCCAGTAATAGAAGTTGCAGTTAAACTATTAATAGTCGCAATATCCTTATTTGCATCAAGTACCAATGCCTTAGAAGCAGTGGCAGTTCCTGGAGTTACTCCATCAAGAACACCAATATCAGCTTCCGAAATTGTGGTAGCGCCTAATGTTAAATCTCCACTCGTGGTAATGCTTGTAAGCGTACCAGTTGAAGTAATCTTTGGTTGAGCCGCCGTTTGTAATTCGCCGGTTAATTCTGTAGCACTCAAACTATTGATACCAGCAATATCTAAACTCGAATCAAGAACTAATGCCTTAGAAGCAGTCGCAGTTCCTGGAGTAACTGTGTCGAGAACGCCAATTTCTGCTTCTGAGATTGTGGTAGTTCCCATAGTTAGCGAACCACTCGTCGTAATGCTTGTAAGAGTTCCAACTGATGTAATTTTTGGCTGAGCCGCCGTTTGTAATTCGCCGGTTAATTCTGCAGCACTCAAACTATTGATACCGGCAATATCTAAACTTGCATCAAGAACTAATGCTTTAGAAGCGGCCGCAGTTCCTGGAGTTACTGTATTATAGTTAAGCTGTGCTCCTGTGGCAGTTACTAAAGTAGATCCAAGAATTAATCCAGACGTTGATCCATCGTGACCAGATAATGTCAAATCATTTGAAACGGTTAGATCGCCGAACGTCCCACCTCCACTACCACCAGAGAAAATACCATTGATTTGTGCACCAGTTGCTGTAATTAGGGTTCCTCCAAGTTTTAAACCCTGAGTAGTTCCATCATGACCGGTAATATCCAAAACAGCAACTGATGTAATTTTTGGCTGCGATGCGGTTTGTAATTCACCAGTAAGAGATGCTGCACCCAAACTATTAATACCACTGATATCCTTACTTGCATCGAGGATAAGAGCTTTAGATGCTTCTGCGGCTCCAGCGGTAGTATCTACATAGTTAAGTTCAGTGGCCGTTGCGCTAACAAGAACATTATTCAATTTAAGACCAATTGTAGATCCATTATGATTTGCAATATTGAGAACATTTACCGAATTGATATTTGGCTGAGCAGCAGTTTGTAATGTTCCGGTAAGATTGGTTGCTGTCAAATTATTAATATTATCAATGTTACGACTCGAATCGAATATTAGAGCCTTTCCAGATGCAGCGGACCCAAGAGTGGTTCCTTGGAGATAGTTGATCTGAGCAGCCGTTGCGGTAACTAGAGTTCCTCCAAGCTTTAGACCAAGCGTAGATCCATTATGCGTAGTAATATCCACATTTCCACCACTCGGCGATAATGATAGATCACCTGCCCCAGAAACAAGAAAATCGATATAATTAGTTGGAGATCCAGAAGTTGTATCATAACAGAGTTGAAGACAGTTGCCAACATCGCTATTAATTACTACAGTACGTCCTGAAGTAGTTGTATTGATGCTTAGATCAGTCAATCCTAAAAGTGATCCGTCTAAAGTCAATCCAGAAAGAGTACCTATAGATGTAATCTTTGGCTGAGCTGCGGTTTGTAATTCACCAGTAAGAGATGCTGCACTTAAACTATTGATTCCCGTAATATCTAAATTAGAATCCACGATTAATGCTTTGGTAGCACTCGCTGTACCGGGAGTAGTATCGACATAGTTAAGTTTAGCAGCGGTTGCAGTAACAAGAGTTCCGCCAAGTTTAAGACCAATTGTAGATCCATTATGCGTTGTCACATCAAGAACATCGACCGATGAAATTTTTGGCTGAGCTGCTGTTTGTAATTCACCCGTAATATTGACTGCGCTGAAATTTCGTAGTCCTGAGATATCCTTATTAGAATCAAGAACAAGCGCCTTAGAAGCCGTAGCTGCGCCAGTAGTTACATTTACATAATTAAGTTGATCCGCGGTAGATCGTACTAAAGTATTATTCAATTTAAGACCAGTCGAAGTTCCATTATGGCTCTTAATATTAAAATCACTGGCTGCGTCGACATTAACTTCGCTTCCGCTTGCTATCAAGGACATTTTACCATCCGAGGCTACATTAATATTAGCCTTATTGGATGAATTATTATATGTGAGCTGAATACATGCACCATCGGCACTATTTACATCAAGCTGCGAGGCAGGTGCTACGGTATTAATACCAACATTATGGAATTTATCGATATATACGGCATTTGTATTGTTCGTCTGAATAAGAAATGAACTATTTACCGAATCAGCATCTAAGTATAACCCAGTACGATTATCTGATCCGGTGAATGATGCTACCACGAAGGGATCAATTACGACCTGAGGATCTAATGGTTGAAAACTCATTTTTTAGAAGCAAATAAATGTAAGCTTTGAGTATTATATACTATACCAATAATAAAAAATTAAACAATTATGTGTATTGTTTGTGAGTCTTCTCAAATAGATCCAAATATTGTGCTTTTGGATTGTTCGGGATGCAAAACCATAATATCATTACCCGAATCGCTTCCTAATTTAAAGTTTTTGGTAATCTATGATACAAATATTAAAATTATTCCACGATACGAATCTCTTGAAGGGTTATATTGTATGAATTGTCCAATAGAAACCATTCCAGATCTACCAAAATTACGAAAAATAAATGCGACCAATTCTAATATACGCGCAATTCCTAATACATTATATCGAGTTGAGACTCTTTTGGTAAATCAAACTAATATCCAGGAGATTCCCGAAACGTTGATTAATCTCAGATATTTATCCGCAAGCAACACAAAGATTTCATCAATTTCGAGCAAATTGATTAATATAGAATCTTTAACGATTTCCAATACTCAAATTACCAAACTTGTTCCGTTAATGAGTCTGCAATATATAGATTTCTCTAATACGGAAATTGCAAGCGTTCCATTAAATAAATTAATGTCATTGCGTAAGATTGTGGCAAAGAGTTGTAGTCTTGTAGATCCCTTTTCTATTATCGAACGAGGAATAGATTTAACAAACTAACATAGAAAATCAGAGATTTCTAAGTAGTTTCTGTGGAACAATATACAAATATGATTCAACTTCAGGCACATCAAGAAGCTGTATTGGAATATTTTATTGCAAATAAGTCATCTCGAGGGCTTTTATTATTTCATGGAACTGGATCAGGAAAAACACTAACAGCAATCGCGATTTCCGAGAAATTCAAATACTTTAAAAATGTAGTAGTGATCGCTCCAAAGTCTCTTCATGATAATTTCCGCAAGGAACTAAAAAGATTCACAAATAAGGCTTCTGCGGATAGATACAAATATATATCCAGCAATGCATCCAATATGATCGATAAATTGGAAACTGATATAGATGAACTAACTGGAATTGCCATAAAGTCTCTTCGATCATTAGATAATAAATTTATAATAGTTGATGAAGCACACAATTTATTGAATGGTATGATGAATGGTTCCAAGAATGCAACTCAATTGTATGATCTAATCATGAAGGCTAAGAATTGTAAGATCCTATTTTTGACCGCGTCCGGAATTATCAATAACTTTTATGAAGTCATTCCTTGTTTGAATATGTGTAAGGGATATATTCAAAACGAGGATGGGGAAAGATTATCATTATTTCCAGAATCATATGACGATTTCCTTAAATACTTTGTAGATGAAAATAAATTGACCCTAAAGAATACAGACAAGCTCCGTAATAGAATGCTTGGTTTAGTATCCTATAAGGGAGAACTATTTGATGAAAAGATAGATGGGTTCTATGATATGCTGAAGAGAACACTATCTAAGGAATACTATCCAGATAGATTACCAATAAAAATTGAAATGGTACGTATGAGTTCAATTCAATATGGTGCGTATGCAGAGGCTCGCGAAAAGGAGAGAATGGAAACGCGACAAGCGGTTATTGGGAGTAATGAAAATCGGAGAATTGGGGGAGAGCTAACTCGAACAAGTATATTTTCAAGAAGTACATCATATCGTATCAAATCACGGCAATTGAGTAATGTTTATATTTCGACAGATCCATCCGTAAATATCTACGAGGATATGAAAACATATGGGCCTAAAATATATTCGATTGGGTCTAAGATAAAAAAAGGACGCAAGGCTATTATCTATAGCAACTTTGTCAAATCCGGAATTGATCCTATGGGATCCTATCTTAAAACATTGGGCTACAATAATTATGATCCAAACAATATTTCCGAGGTTGGAGAAAACGGATATTTTGGAATATACTCAGGAGATGTATCTCCAGATGATCGGACATTAATTTTGAATGAGTTCAATAAAACAGATGGATCTTTAACCATATTATTAATATCATCCTCCGGAGCAGAAGGTCTTTCCACGAAGGGAGCCCGTGATGTTCATATTATGGAACCGTATTGGAATTGGGAAAGATCCCTGCAGGTTATGGCTCGCGCGATTCGTTATTATTCGCATGATCATTTACCTAAGGAAGAACAAAATGTTAAGGTATATATTTATTTATCGGTATATCCAGAGGATATCAAACTTAAGGAGCTTCCAACAGATATCTATCTTTTTACCGAGGCAGTTAAGAAGTATGAAATCAATATTCAGATGACTAAATTATTAGCATCAACATCGATTGAATGTCCGCAATTCAATAAAAAATTGAATTTCGAGTGCTACGAATGCAATCCAACAGATGGTTCGCCATTATATTTACCGGATTTGGATAAAGATATGCAATATCCGAATCCATGCGGGCATAATACAATCAAGGCTAAAGAATTTAAGCTAAATGGATCACTATATTATATAGATCAGGCCAACAATATTTATACCAAAAGCAGCGATAAATATATCGAACTTGTAGATTCCGATGTTTTGGCATATATTAGAGCAAAAATGCCTATTTTGGCATCTTAAGGGATTTTCCAAAATTGATATTTTTTTACAATAATATACCAGAGAATTACTTAAAACCATTGATATCCAACCAACCTATTGAAACATGAGCATTTCTGCGCAAAAACAGATTATCGCAAACATTAACACATTTATCAATATCATTGATTCGACCAAAACTCAGCTATTGTGGCCGGAATTTGTTGAAAAATCACTGGGCGACGAAGATGCGGTTTTGAACTACTTAAAGCTACTAAATGGTGTCCAATTCATGGATAAACCATCCGAATTATCAATTCAATTTAGCTTAATTAGAGGTCAATTCGCCAATTCCGAAGATAAGATGATAGAACAACTGATCGAATCAAATTTTGAAGAAGGCTCAGATTACATTAAAATTATGTCAAAGCGCGATACATTAGAAGAAGAGATTCTTTATATGAGCTATAGATGTTTAAAAGCATTTGTTCTCGATAAGAATGATAAAAATATGATGCTTGCATTGATGGTAGGAGAAGAAATATACAGTCTCTACAAAAATTATATGCATCAATTTGCAAAGATCCCTTCGGTTAAACACGAATGGATGATTATCGAATACATGGCTCCTTACAAAAACGAACCATCATTTAGACGATATGCGGAAGCATTGAATAATCCTCAATCACTGCTTAGAATCTTAACTGGAAGTTCTGGTATTATGGATAAGTATGAACGCCAAATCAAGGAGAATCCAGAAGAATGGGGTCGAATCATTATTCCACGAACCAAAGCTATTTACGAAAATGCTCTCCATGATGTTGGTAATCTGAAGAAGCGTCTAATGTCAGACTTATTCAATGATTACAAGAATAAGATGAAGGAGCAATTCAAGAAGAGCAATCCTAAAGGAAATGCGCCAGATGGATTCAAATGGGAATTTAAGATTGGAGCTACCTGTATTGGTATTGATCCAGAATGTAAATTTCTAAGTCATGAACGTACAATTCGAAGAATCAAATCATTCTGGTTGGAAACTCTTTCGCAAGCTCACACTCCTCTTAAGAAGATGAACCACGAAGAATATCTTCTTAAGATAACCGAACTCGAAGCAGATCGAAATAGCCGAGCAGGATTCTTTAGCGCGGTAAAAGCCGATTCTATTTACAAAGAATATCTTACCGAAATGAAACGTCTCGAAACTAAAATGCGCAGAGAAACTATCAAGATTAATCGCAAGACGGCAAGAGATACGAAGTCTGTTAAAGCAGCTGCCGAACCAATTTCGCATAGTTATGAAACTGGCGGATCAGAAGCAGAAGATGATGTGGAAATTGAAGAAGAGAAGCCTAAAGAAGTAATCGAAGAAAAGAAGCCTACCAAGAAGGCTCCTACTAAAACCAATACCAAGAAGGCTCCTACTAAAAAAAACTCACGACGAATGGAAATAGTTGTCGATGATGGATCTGACGATGAAAATATCGATGCCGATATTGAGGAACTCGCCGAAAGCGATGATGAATAAATACATTCTTCTCTAATATAGAGATATTTGCATATTTTTTTGCAATCTCATTTTTGCAAAATTGATTTTTTCTTTATTAATTATAGAACAACATATCTATAAACCATGAATACTTGCGAAATTTGTGTTGAACGTATTAACAACAAAGCCAATGCCAAAATCACGTGCATCTCATGCGGTTTTGAGTGTTGCAAATCATGCTTTCGTCGTTATATTACAGACGCAGCACATTATTTTCAATGCATGAGTTGCAAAATAGAATTTGATCGAGCTTCTCTCCACAAAAGATTAGGAGCTACGTTTATGAAAAATGAATACAAGTATATTCGCGAAATAATGCTATTCGAAATAGAAAAAGGACTCTTTCCGGCTACTCAACTAATTATTGAAAAGGAAAAAGCAATCGAAGCCTTAGAGAATGAACTCAGTCTTGTCCAAGATAAATATTTGAAATACCAAAATGATAAACAGAACGAGATAACCGAGTTTTGCAATTCCACAAAACAATTGCCAATCAAGGAGGCAATCAATAAATATATTTCATTGATTCATGAGGCAAATGTGGATGAAAAGATTCAAGAGGAAACATCGGCAATTTCTGCTAATATAGCAAAGATGAGAGATGGTAAAAATACACTACACAAAACATTTATTCGAAAGTGTCCAGGAGTTGGATGCAGTGGTATGCTCAGTAAGGAAAATCGAACTGCTCTAAATAACTTTAGATGCGTTCTCTGCAATTCAATTTCGTGTCAAGAATGTCGCGAAATGTGTATAAATGAATCTACGCATGAATGTTCCAAAGAGATACTGGAAACTATTAAATTTATAGACGAAAGTAGCAAACCATGTCCATCATGCGCGTCGCCTATTCATAAATTGGCTGGATGTTTTGATAAGAATACAATCATCCCACTCTATAACGGGATCAATAAGTTCGCAAACGAAATTCAATGCGGTGATATATTAATCGGAAATGACTTTCAACCAAGAACTGTTTTGGACTTATTTAGAGGAATTGATCAATTATTTCAAGTAGATCAAGAAAATGGCCAATCATATGTGGTCAATAGCAAGCACAATCTTGCTTTGATCAAAAAGAACGGATCGAAATGGATCATAGATATTTCCACATATATCAATCTCAGCGACGCTGTTAAAGAGACTCTCTTTGGATATAAAGTTTCAAAGGATGGAGAAACTATTTTGAGCAAACTAACAATATCCCCAACCAAAATTGACAACTATTACGGATTCGCAATCTCGGATAATAATAAATTTCTATTCCAAGATAATACAGTTCTCAGCAATTGCGATCAGATGTGGTGCGTATCGTGTAACACTGCTTTCAATTGGAAGACGCTAAGAATTATGAATGGAACTATTCATAATCCACATTATTTTGAATTCATGCGTCGAAATGGACAACAAGTACGAGATCCATTAGATATACAGTGTGGAAGAGAAATAACTCACCAAGTTGTTACATTTATTCAAAGACATATCGATGCCTATAATAATAAATGGAACAGGGAAGGAGTTATTTCCGAGGAAACAGAACCTTCCCTGAATGAAAATATAGCTCTCATATATACATTAATGGAGCGGATTATTCATTTACATAGATGGTCTATTCCTCGACTTCAGGCAACCAATATCTTCAATCGTAATCGAAATCTGCGTTTGCAGCTATTACGAAACCAAATTGATGAAACCAATTTCAAAGTACGTATCCAAAGAACAGATAAGGCAGAAAGCAAAAAAAGAGATATGCTGAATATCATGGTGACATTCAGAGATTGTGCCTCCGAAATTACATTCAGACTTCATGCAACACTAACTGCTAAGACATTAACTTTGGCTGATCTAAAGGGATTCATTCAGGAATTTTGTAATTTGAAAACCTATATCGATGAATGTCTTATTGATACAACGACGGTATATAATTCTATATCCTATACATCAATTCTGGATGTATAGAAATGCTTATATTCATATATGCTATTTTTTTAAAAATTGATGTCCGACCATTATAAATATACGCATCCGTATTGAAACATAATGAATCCACAATTGATTGCCGCATTTCACCAATATGAATCATTCAATGATATTATTGATAATACCGATATTTCCTCGAGGGGATTTGAAAAATTGATCATAGGGATTATCAGAGATTCGCATAAATTACCAATCGTAGAACCATCGAAATCGCCAAAAATAGACATCGCCGAACCAAAAGTGAATTTTGAGGAATCGCCAAAAATAGAAACGACTTCAGATGCCATAGATTTATCCGAAGAACAATTAGATTTCATTGAAAAGGCTAATGATGGTGAAAATATCTTCTTAACAGCGGCTGCGGGTTTCGGCAAATCTGCGTCTATTCATGAAGCGGTTAAACAACTTCGAGCTAAATATGATAAACCAAATGAAAAGGGTTCCAAAGTTGCTATATGTGCTTCAACAGGTTGTGCTTCTAAATTGATTAGCGGCAAAACTTTGCATTCATTCTTAGGAATTGGATTAGCCAAAAATAGTCCTGATGAATTGTATGAAAGATTGATTACCACGCGCAGACTAAAACCTAAATACATGGAATTGAAAAACCTTAAGGTGCTCATCATAGATGAAATCTCGATGATCAACAATGTATTATTCGATAAGGTTTCCAGATATTTGGAACTCATCAAGGATAATATGAAAGTATTCGGAGGAGTTCAAGTTATTGTTATCGGAGATCTTCATCAAATGCCACCCGTAGAAGGAAAATATTTCTTCGAATCGTTAGCCTATAAGGATGGAGATTTCAATGTCATTCAACTCACCAAATGTTTTAGACAGGATAACATTGAATTTCAACAAATTCTTAGTGAAGCGAGAGTTGGAAACTTATCGGCTGCATCATACAAAACTTTGCTTCAACAAAATTCAATTCATGAGAAGTTTGGAAATATCAAACCAACGATTCTTTGTTCAACAAACCGAGAAGTTGATGCCATCAATCAAAAAGAATTGAGCATATTGATGGAAGAAACAAATGCGAGCCTTTACACATATAGGATCAAAAATATTTCTACAAACCAAAGGAAGATTGACATGGTACTAAAAATGGAATCCATCCCTACCGAGATTGATCTCTGTATTGGAGCGCAAATCATGATTACTACGAATATTTCTACATGTATTCAAAACAGTATCGTAAATGGATCTCAGGGAGTTATCCTCGAAATATATCCAAATTATGCAGTTGTAAAATTGATTGATATCGAAGAGCCGGTCAAAATCGCTTACCAAAAAATTCTTGACCCCGATTGTGATGCTGATAAAAATCCGATATATTTGTGTGAATACATGCCGTTTCGACTCTGTTGGGCGATCACGATACATCGTATTCAAGGGCAATCAGTTTCTGTACTGGAAATAAATTTAGGCAAAGTATTTACTTTCTCTCAAGGCTACGTTGCAATCTCTCGCATTCGTAGCTTGGAGGGTCTTAAAATTAATTCGGTGAAGAAGAGTTCCTTTAAGGCCGATCCGAAGGTGATTGAATTTTATGAAACCGTGTAGAGAGATATATGCTTTGTATAAAATTGATTTTTTTCTATTTAGATATATCAAGATGGTTAAATGCAAGAATTGTAAAAAACGGGCATTGTATGGATTACCAAATAATAAGCCTACTTATTGTGGAGATCATAAAATTGGCGATATGCAAAATGTGGTAGCCAAAAGATGCATTATCGAGAATTGCGATAAGAGACCAACTTTTGGATTAGAATGGAAGAAGCCTACTCATTGCGGAGATCATATAATTGGCGATATGAAAGATGTGGTATCCAAAAGATGCGTTATTGAAAATTGTAAAAAACAACCATCTTATGGATTACAAGATAAAAAACCTACTCATTGTAAAGATCATATAATTGGTGATATGAAAGATGTTATACATAAAAGATGTTCAATTGATGGCTGTGATAAGCAACCAACTTTTGGATTAGAATGGAAGAAGCCTACTCATTGCGGAGATCATATAATTGGTGATATGAAAAATGTTAAAGACAAAAGATGTTTAATTGATAGCTGTGATAAGCAACCAACTTTTGGATTAGAATGGAAGAAGCCTACTCATTGCGGGGATCATATAATTGGTAATATGAAAGATGTAGTATCCAAAAGATGCACAATTGATAGCTGCGATAAGCAACCAACTTTTGGATTAGAATGGAAGAAACCGACTCATTGTAAAGATCATATAATTGATGATATGCAAAATGTAGTATCCAAAAGATGTACAATTGATGGATGCGATAAGATCCCAAATTTTGGATTAGAATGGAAGAAACCTACTCATTGCGGCGATCATATAATTGGTGATATGAAAGACGTTAAATCCAAAAGATGTTCCACATGTGATACAACAACAATGAATTCCAAATACAAACCAAATTGTTCGCGATGTCATTTCTATTTGAATCCAAATGATCCAAGAATTAGGAATTACAAAACCAAGGAGCATGCGTTTATGTTCCCTCTTAAGGAAAAATATTGTGATATGATTCTTGATAAAACAGTTTCTGGAGGATGTTCTAAGAGACGCCCTGATGGATTATTGGAATGCTTTACTCATTCTATCATTATTGAGATTGATGAAGATCAACATATTGGAT
>JFJP01038239.1_pt1 | contig 23510 bp, 37 predicted proteins | sample 431651 | NCBI WGS metagenome assembly JFJP01 (sample SAMN02602958, study PRJNA72255) | Microbial mat metagenome, whole genome shotgun sequencing project. | biome: fresh water; feature: sink hole; material: water; isolation source: purple microbial (photo- and chemosynthetic) mats found in...
AAAAATCATTGCCGGAAAACGCGATAGAATTTTACAAACCTCTGATTGAATGGTTGGACAAGTATATAAAAACTCCAAACGAAATTACAGCGTTCAACTTCCGTTTAGATTATTTTAATACCGCAACCTCCAAACAAATCATAAGGATTTTTATAAGCCTTCAAAAACTATCAGAAGAAAAAGATGTACTCATAAATTGGTATTATCGTGAAATAGATGAAGATATGCGCCTAACCGGAATACGTTTTTCTCAATTAGTAAAAGTTAATTTAAAATTGATTGAATATTAACTATTTAAGTAATTGTTAGTGGTTAATTGTCAATTGTTAATTTTGCTTTCGCTTAAAAATGTGCATATTACAAAATCAAAAAGTGTCGAATATTAATGTCTATCTACATAAAATAGCGTGCTGATAAAAGAAGCAAAAGATAATGATTGCAGAACTCTATGAATAGAGTGAGAAGCATAATGGAGTACCATGATAACAATAAAATACAACAACAAAGATAATAAATGAATAGAGTGAAGTAATGTAAAAGAATAGATACTCTACGAATAGAGTGAAGTAATGTAGAAGAATAGATACTCTACGAATAGAGTGAAGTAATGTAGAAAAATACGATGACAAAGATACTCTACGAATAGAGTGGAGTAATGTAGAAGAATAGATAATTGATGAGTAGAATGAAGTAATATAGTGTAATACAATGATAAAGACACTATATGAATAGATAGAAGGTGTGTGGAGGAACTTAAAGATAAAGGCACTCTATAAATAGAGTAACTAAAAGACAAAAAAATGGATAACAAACTTGAAAAATTATTACAGAAAATTTTTAAAATAATTCAGCAATTTCAGAACAACAAAATTTTGCAATATTTTGAGATTGGTAGAGCAATATTTGAACATAACCAATTTTCAAGTAAAGATAAATCACTTGAAGAACTCGGCATAAAGTTAGATAAAAAGTATCCAAAATCCGGTTACAAACGAGCAGATTTATATTCAGCAGAAAAATTTTACAAAGTTTATAAAGATTTTTCAGAACAGTTAAAACAAATACAACAATTAAATTGGACTTTAATTAAAACATTATCAAAAATAAAAGAAGACAATGTTCGATTAAAATTTCAAGAAAAAATATTAAATGAAAAATGGAGCAATAACAGACTTAAAGCCGAAATTAAAAACCTTGAAAAAACTCAGAAAAATAAAGAACAAAGTATTGACTATTCAAATTTCGAACTAAATATTGAACAAATTTTTATTAAAAATTTTAAATCAATTACCGAAATAAAAGAAAAGCCAAATAATTTTTCTGTATTTGTTGGAACAAATGGCTCGGGTAAATCAAGTATTTTTGAAGCATTAGAAATGTTATTTAATGCTAATCGAGTTGATAAAACAGAAATATTTACAAATTTCGGAAAAAAAGAAAAAATAATTAATTACAGAGCAATTGAAAGTAAAAATGATAATTTAATCGTAAAAATAGATTGCGGAAAAGGTAATTTATTTTATATAGAACATAAAAACAACGAATTTATAAAACAATGGACTGAAAATGAGATTTATAACAAACAATTTCTTAATATATATTCCCGTATTTTAATAGATAATTCAAGAATTATTGTCAACAAATTACCAATTTATGATAAACTCAATCAAAATACAGGTAATTTGATTAAAATACTAAATGAAAGAATAATTCCTAATGAAACTTTATTTAACAATTTTAAAACTAATTTAATAAGTCTTAGACCTACTATTGAAGACATTTCAGTAAGATTAAATCCTACCGAAAAGGAATTAGAATTACAAATAAAAGAAAAAGATTTTGATAAACCATTTAACGAAACTCAAATTTCAGATGGAACCATTAAAATAATAGCTTTACTCGCAGTTTTATTTCAAACAGAAAACCCTCAATTTATTTGTATTGAAGAACCCGAAAATGGATTACATCCTTATTTGATAAAGCAATTTATTGGTTTATGTAAAAATCTGGTAAATTTAAAAGGTGATTATATTTGGTTAACGACACATTCCCCGGTTGTAGTAAGAGAACTGGATATTAATGAATTAATAGTTGTAGATATTATTAATGGCAAAACCACTATAAAGCCGGCAAAGGAAATTGAAACAGCAAAAGGTTTAAAAATGGACGATGCTTGGCTAACTAATAATCTAAAAGGAGGGTTGCCATGGTAAAAATAGGTTTTATTTGCGAAGGCGTTGTTGAAAAAATGTTTGTAGAAACTACAAATTTTCAAAATTATCTGAAAAGTATAAAATTAGAAAAGGTTGGAAATACAATAAACGCAGAAGGCAATGGAAATTTAAATTACGATTATTTAATTGAACATACAAAAAGTTTTGACGATGTATTGCCGGATAGAATAGTAATTCTAACAGATAGCGATGGAAAATCAAGAGAAGAAATTGAAAAAAAAATTAAACCTGAAATAGATAAACATGTTTTAGTACTTGCTATACAAGAAATTGAAGCATGGTTTTTGTCTGATATTGAAACGTTAAGAGACGTTTTAAAAAATAAGACATATTCATTACAAAGAAATCCTGAATTTATTGAAAAACCTTCTGAAAAATTACTACCAAAACTAATTTATCAGAATAGAAAATTGACTTTAAATAAAAAAGCGATAGCAGACCTTTTTTTAAATAAAGACACAAAAAGAACTCAATATTTTAAAATAGAAAATGCTGATTGTTCAAGTGCAAAAGAATTTATAAAACAACTCAACGATATTGCAAATTTAAAAATAAATGAGAGTAATGAAAAAACAGAAAAACCCTCAAAGAGTTCAAAAATGAAATCTAAAAAATAATGGCAAAAAAGCATTACGAAAATCGCAACAAAAAAAGTCAATTCAAAATTTCCTATATACTAACTTGTTATAAAAATTGTGAAAAAGAAAATCCGTTATATGCTGTTTTTAAATGTGTTAGATTTTAGAAATCTAACACATTTGTTAGCAAGTTAGTATAACAATAAAATTTTCATTTTTACAAAAAAAAAGAGGCTTTTAAAGCCTCTTTTTTTTGAATTATTTTTTAATATATTTAAAGTCTCTACCCAAATATTTGGCAGAACTACCAAGAGCTTCTTCAATACGCAACAATTGGTTGTATTTAGCCACTCTATCGGAACGAGAAGCCGAACCGGTTTTAATCAATCCGGTGTTAAGAGCCACAGCTAATTCAGCAATGGTAACATCTTCGGTTTCACCTGAACGATGACTCATGATAGAAGTATATGAGTTTGCAGTAGCCATTTGAACCGCGTTAATGGTTTCGGTAAGAGTACCAATTTGATTCACTTTAACCAAAATTGAATTTGCAGTATGCGTTTTAATACCACGTTCCAAACGTTTCACGTTGGTTACAAACAAGTCATCACCAACAAGTTGAACTTTATCGCCAATAGCTTGCGTAAGTTTTAACCAACCATCCCAATCGTCTTCATCTAAACCATCTTCAATAGATAAAATAGGATATTTTTCAACCCATTCTTTCCAGAAAGCCACCATTTGGTCAGAAGTACGGTCTTCGTTAGTCGATTCAAAATGATAAACCTTCGTATCTTTATTATAAAATTCAGAAGCGGCAGCGTCTAAAGCAATATACACGTCAAAACCGGGTTTGTAACCGGCTTTTTTAATAGCTTCTAAAACCACTTCAATAGCTTCTTCGTTAGAGCCTAAGTTAGGAGCAAAACCGCCTTCATCGCCAACATTAGTAGAATGTCCTTTTGCTTTGAGAACGCTTTTCAAGTGATGGAAAATTTCAGTTCCCATTCTAAGAGCTTCACTGAAAGTTTGTGCGCCCACCGGCATAATCATAAACTCCTGAATATCAATTTTGTTATCAGCGTGCGAACCACCATTCAAAATATTCATCATAGGTATTGGCAACACATTTGCATTCACGCCCCCTACGTATCTGTAAAGCGGTTGCCCTGTTTCTTGTGCGGCAGCTTTCGCAGCAGCCAAAGAAACGCCCAAAATAGCATTTGCGCCTAAGTTACCTTTATTCGGAGTACCGTCAAGTTCAATCATTTTGGCATCAATCAAATTTTGGTCGCCAACATAATAACCTTGCAAATTATCATTAATTATGGTGTTCACATTTTCTACAGCTTTCAGAACACCTTTTCCAAGAAACCAATTTTTGTCGCCATCACGAAGTTCTACAGCTTCATGAATACCGGTAGAAGCTCCTGATGGAACAGCAGCTCTTCCAATTACACCATTATCGGTAATAACATCTACTTCAATTGTAGGATTTCCACGCGAGTCTAAAATCTGGCGTGCTTGAATTTGTACTATTTGTCCCATAATTTTATAATTAATTAATTACAAATATATTAAAAAAAAAGGATAAATATACAATTATATTTATCCTTTCTTAATTAAGCATATTTAACAATACTATTCATTATTATTGTTCTCGTTTTTACCACCACGACGGGAGCGACGAGTTTTTTTATCGGCACCGGAAACACTTTTTATCATATTAGTGTTGTAATCAACTAATTCCATAAAACACATTTCAGCTCCGTCACCAATTCGTTGACCGGTCTTTAAAATACGAGTGTAACCACCGGGTCTGTTAGCAATTTTAACAGCAACTTCTCGGAAAAGCTCAGAAACCACCTCTTTGCTTTGCAACATACTAAAAACCACACGACGAGAGTGAGTAGAATCAACTTTTGATTTTGTTAAGATAGGTTCCACAAACAAACGTAAAGCTTTCGCTTTCGCTAAAGTAGTTTTAATTCTTTTGTGCAAAATTAATGAGTTAGCCATGTTCGACAACATAGCACTTCTATGCGAGCTTGTTCTTCCTAAATGATTTATTTTTTTTCTATGTCTCATTTCACCAAGCGTTATTAAGTCATTCTTAAAAAAATAGGAATGCCTTTATCTGCGAATTTATTAATCTTTATCTAATTTATACTTTGAAATATCCATTCCGAAAGAAAGATTCATATTTTGCAATAAATCTTCAAGTTCAGTAAGAGATTTTTTACCGAAGTTACGGAATTTCAAAAGGTCATTTTTATTATAAACAACTAAATCAGCTAAGGCTTCCACATCAGCGGCTTTCAAGCAATTCAAAGCACGTACAGATAAATCCATATCTACCAACTTTGTTTTGAGCAATTGGCGCATGTGTAACACTTCTTCATCAAATTCTTCATTTTCAAATTTTTCATCTGAGTCAAGAGTAATCTTTTCATCAGAAAATAACATGAAGTGATAAATCAGAATTTTAGCAGCCTCTTTAAGAGCATCTTTAGGATGTATTGAACCATCGGTTTGAATGTCAATGACCAACTTTTCAAAGTCAGTTTTTTGTTCTACCCTGTAGTTCTCAACGGCATATTTCACGTTTTTAATCGGGGTAAAAATAGAATCAATGGCTATTACTCCAAATTCAGTATCTGGCGATTTGTTTTCCTCAGCCGGCACATATCCTCTACCTTTATTAATCGAAAATTCAATTTGCAATTGAACCTCAGTTTCCATATTGCAAATAACAAGGTTTGGATTTAATACCGTGAAATTGGTTAGGAATTTATTTAAATCTCCAGCCCTGAATTCTTCCTGACCGGTTATGTTAACAGTGAAAACTTCGCTGTCTTCGCCTTCAATTTGTTGTTTAAAGCGAATTTGCTTCAAGTTCAAAATAATTTCCGTAACATCTTCTATTACACCGGGTATAGTAGAAAACTCGTGTTCTACCTTATCAATTTTAATAGCAGTGATTGCATATCCTTCCAAAGATGAGAGCAGAATTCTGCGAAGCGCATTCCCGATTGTTATACCGTAACCTGGTTCCAACGGACGAAATTCGAATCTACCGAATCTGTCGTCTGCTTCAACCATAATAACCTTATCAGGTTTTTGAAATGCTAATATTGCCATCAATTTTTAAATTTACGATTCTATTAATTTTGTAATCGCTAAGTTATAAAATACTTGATTTCCCTAAAGACTATTTAGAGTACAACTCAATAATAAGTTGTTCTTTAATATTTTCAGGTATCTCATTACGTTCCGGTAAATTTAGAAATTTACCAGCCAATTGCTCATTATTCCACTCTAACCAAGAAAAACGTTGGTGTCTATTGGTAGCAATTGAGTTTGTAATCATCTCCAGAGTTTTCGATTTTTCACGCACCGCAATAATGTCGCCGGCTTTAACAGAATAAGAAGGTATATTCACAATATTCCCATTTACAACAATATGTCGATGCCCTACCAATTGGCGAGCAGCGTTTCTAGTAGGTGCTATTCCTAAGCGAAAAACAACATTATCAAGCCTTGCTTCGAGTAATTGTAAAAGAACCTCACCTGTAACTCCTTTACTACGAGATGCTTTTTCGTAAAGATTAGCAAATTGTCTTTCTAAAATACCATAGGTATATTTAGCTTTTTGCTTTTCTTGTAATTGAGTACCATATTCCGAGGATTTTCTTCGGCGTTTATTATTTCCATGTTGACCCGGAGGATATTTTTTTCTTTCAAATGCTTTATCCGGTCCGTATATCGGCTCGTCAAATTTTCTAGCAATTCTTGTTTTAGGTCCAATATATCTAGCCATCGTAATTAACTTTATCTATTTCGTCAAAATTTAACCTAGTATAATCCGAGTATTACACTCTTCTTCTTTTTGGAGGTCTACAGCCATTGTGAGGAAGTGGAGTAACGTCCACAATTTCCATGATTTCAATACCTACACCATGAATAGCTCTCATAGCAGACTCTCGCCCGTTACCGGGACCTTTCACGAAGGCTTTCACCTTTCTAACACCGGCATCAAATGCCACTTTAGCACAATCATTGGCGGCTACTTGAGCGGCGTACGGGGTGTTCTTCTTAGAACCTCTGAAGCCCATTTTACCTGCTGAAGACCAAGAAATAACCTGTCCAGAGGCGTTCGTCATGGAAACAATAATGTTGTTAAACGAAGCATGAATATGTGCTTGACCGATAGCTTCAATTTTAACTGTACGTTTACGTACAGGAGCTGTCCTTTTCTTCTTTCCCATAAATTAATTCCTATTTTGTAGCTTTCTTTTTATTCGCTATGGTTTTTCTTTTCCCTTTACGAGTACGCGCGTTGTTTTTTGTTGATTGTCCTCGAACAGGTAAACCAATACGATGACGAATACCACGATAGCAACCGATGTCCATCAAGCGTTTAATGTTGAGTTGTCTCTCCGAGCGAAGTTCTCCTTCAACTTTGTAATTTTGGTTGATGAGAGTTCTAATTTTAGCTAACTCGTCGTCAGTCCAATCCATTACTTTTTTATCGAAGTTTATTTCCGCTTCCTTTAAAATCTTTCTTGCGGTGCTCCTTCCTACTCCGAAGATATAGGTTAATCCAACTTCTCCGCGTTTGTTTTTAGGTAAATCTACCCCTACAATTCTTGCCATATCAAAACTGAATTTTATCGTCTAAATTAACCTTGACGTTGCTTGTATTTAGGATTCTTTTTATTAATTACGTACACTCTCCCTTTTCTTTTCACAATTTTACAATCGGCTGTACGTTTTTTTACAGATGCTCTTACTTTCATCGCGAAATTTATTAATTTTTATATCTAAAAACAATTCTACCTTTAGTCAGGTCATAGGGCGACATTTCAACTTTCACTTTGTCTCCGGGTAAAATTTTGATGTAGTGCATTCTCATTTTTCCAGAAATATGAGCTGTAATCACATGTCCATTTTCAAGTTCTACTCTAAACATAGCGTTTGAAAGTGCCTCTATAATAGTACCATCTTGTTCAATGGGATCCTGCTTCGCCATAATAAATACTAGTTTTAATCACTAAAAATTTGCGCGCAAATATAGACAATTTGTATTAATTACACAAATAAAATAACAAATGTGTAAAAAATCTTTTTAATTATGCAACGAAATCAGTTATTACCATTTTTAGATAGAAGCCGCAGCTCCTGCTCGGCCTTTTATGCGTCCGGATTTCATTAATCCATCGTAGTGTCTCATAAGCAAATGGCTTTCAATTTGCTGTAAAGTATCAAGCACAACTCCAATTAAAATAAGGAGAGAAGTTCCACCATAAAATTGAGCGAACTGACTGTTAATTCCGGCTATCATAGCAAAAGCGGGTAAAATAGCCACTAAAGCAAGGAAAATAGAACCGGGCAGTGTTATTCGAGACATTATGGTATCGAGATATTCTACAGTTTTTTTGCCGGGTTTCACACCGGGTATAAAACCACCGTTTTTCTTCATATCATCAGCCATTTGTGTTGGATTAACAGTAATAGCTGTATAGAAATAGGTAAATGCAATCACTAATAAAGAGAAAACGAAATTATACCAAAAACCGGTAAAATCAGAAAAAGCAGTAGCAATCGCATTAGCAGATTCAGCATCGAAGCTTGCAAACATTAAAGGTATAAACATTAATGCTTGAGCAAATATTATCGGCATTACTCCGGCAGCGTTTACTCTCAAAGGAATGTATTGTCTTACTCCACCATATTGACGGTTTCCAACAATTCTTTTTGCATATTGTACAGGAATTCTTCTTACGCCCTGTACGAGTAAAATTACAGCAACAAAAATAAGGAACAATACAACAATTTCCACTAAGAAAACAACTAATCCTCCACCTTGTTCTTCTAAACGGGAGAGAAATTCTCCAATAAGAGCGAAAGGTAAACGAGCGATAATACCAATCATAATAATTAATGAAATACCATTTCCAATACCTTTGTCAGTAATTTTTTCACCGAGCCACATAACAAACATGGTACCTGCTACTAATATTATAACTGATGATACCCAGAAAAAAGTACCTCCATCAATGAAAGCCGAATTTGGAAGTTGCGCTTTAAGGTTAGCCAAATAACCGGGAGCTTGCCCCGCAGTGATTGCTATGGTTAAATAGCGAGTTATTTGGTTAATTTTCTTACGACCGCTTTCCCCTTCTTTTTGTAGTCTTTGGAAATACGGAATAGCCATGCCCAGTAACTGCACAACAATAGATGCCGAGATGTATGGCATTATCCCTAAAGCGAATATCGAGGCATTAGAGAATGCTCCTCCCGAGAACATATCAAGTAGTCCGAGAACACCATCGGCAGTTTGCGTTTGCAAAGCACCAAGTTCTTGTGGGTCTATACCGGGTAATACTATAAAAGAACCTAATCTGTAAATAAGAAGGAAGCCTAATGTGAGTAAGATACGTCCCCTAAGTTCTTCTATCTTATAAATATTTTTTAAAGTTTCGATAAACGCTTTCATTAATCTAAAGTTTTACTGCTGTACCATGAAGAGCTTCGATTGCACTAATAGCTGTTTTAGAAAAAGCATGAGCTTTAACTTCTAATTTTAGAGTTAATTCACCATTTCCTAAAATTTTAACTAAATCGGATTTTTTTACAAGCCCGGCATTAATTAAAGCTTCTGTATCAACAACAGTTAGGTTTTTATTTTCAGCCAATTTTTGAATTGTACTAAGGTTGATTCCTTTGTACTCTACCCTATTGATATTGTTAAAACCAAATTTAGGAACTCTACGTTGCAAAGGCATTTGACCTCCTTCGAAACCAATTTTACGTGAGTACCCAGAACGTGATTTAGCACCTTTGTGCCCTCGGGTTGAAGTACCACCTTTTCCGGAACCTTCTCCTCTACCAATTCTTTTCTCGCTTTTAACGGATCCTTTAGCAGGTTTTAAATTATTTAATTCCATCGCAGATTAATTTTCAAAATGTATTATAAAATTTATACTAACTAAGGGAAGCTTAAATTTCCTCAACAATAATCAGATGTGAAAGTTTATTGATCATTCCCTCAATTTGAGGAGTTACCTCTTTCTCCACCTGCGAGCTTACTTTACCTAACCCCAAAGCTTTAGATGTACGTTTTTGAGTTTTTGTACTTCCAATTAAACTTTTTCTTAAAGTTATACGCACTTTTTTCATTTTTCAATAGAATTTAAAGGAATAGCCAAAGCTATTCCGAGTTTATCCGTTAAATACTTTTTCGAGCGTAACACCTCTATGTTGAGCTACTGTGTAAGGATCACGAAGCTCAATGAGAGCTTGTATGGTAGCTTTCACAAGGTTGTGAGGGTTTGAAGAACCTTTCGATTTTGCAAGTACGTCGCTAATACCAACACTTTCCAGAACAGCACGCATTGCACCGCCGGCTTTTACTCCTGTACCGTGTGAGGCAGGTTTAATAAAAACACTAGCACCACCGAATTTAGCTTCTTGTTCGTGAGGTATTGTACCTTTTAAAACAGGAACTTTAATAAGGTTCTTTTTCGCATCTTCCACACCTTTCGCAATAGCAGTAGTAACCTCGTTAGCTTTACCTAAACCGTAACCTACTATGCTTTTTTCATCGCCTACAACAACAATAGCGGAAAAGCTGAATGTTCTACCTCCTTTAGTAACTTTTGTTACTCTATTAATCGCAACTAAACGGTCTTTCAATTCTAAGTCGCTTGTTTTTACTTTTCTTATGTTTGTTGACATATTTTTTAGAATTTAAGTCCTCCTTCTCGAGCAGCCTCAGCTAACTTTTTAATTCGGCCATGATACAAATAACCATTACGGTCGAAAGTTACAGAATTAATGCCGGCTTTTGCAGCTCTTTCGGCAATTAATTTACCAACCAACTCCGCTTTTTGGGTTTTATTAATTCCGTTTACTTCATAAACTTCTTTGTTCAAAGAAGATGCAGCAACCAAAGTTGTACCTTTTACATCATCAATAATTTGAACAGATATTTGTTTATTACTTCTATAAACCGAAAGTCTTGGTCTTTCTAAGGTACCTGTAATGCGTTTGCGAATACGCATTTTTATTCGATTTCTTCTTTCTTGCTTCGTTAAAGCCATAATATCTTTCTTTACAAAATTATTACTACATATTTGCAGCTTTACCAGCTTTTCTACGCAATACTTCACCTACGAATTTAATACCTTTACCTTTGTATGGTTCCGGTTTACGTAGAGAACGTATTTTAGCTGCTACATGCCCTAAAAGCTGCTTATCGTGGCTTTTTAAAGTAATAATAGGATTTGCCCGACGTTCGGTAACAGCCTCTACTTTAATTTCAGGAGGAATTTGGAATACGATATTATGAGAATAGCCTAAAGCCAACTCAAGCAGTTGCCCAGTAACAGTAGCTCTGTACCCTACTCCAACTAATTCTTGTTGATATTCATATCCTTTCGATACCCCATGTATCATATTAGCAATTAAAGCTCTATAAAGACCATGCATTGCCTTATGCCTTTTATTATCAGTAGGTCTTTCAACGGTAATAATTCCGTCATTCATTTTTACGGTAATATCTCTATCAACTTTTTGAGATAGCTCCCCGAGCTTTCCTTTAACTTTTACCACATTATCGTTGCCGATAGTAACAGCAACGCCTTGTGGTACAGTGATAGGCAATTTTCCTATTCTCGACATTTTCTTACTTTTTTACAGGCTTATTTTAAGCAGCCTAACATTAATAAACATAAAACAAAACCTCACCACCAATTTTTTGATCTTTGGCTTCTTTGTCGGTAATTACACCGTGAGAAGTGGATAACACCGCAACTCCTAAACCATTGATAACTCTGGGTAAATTAGAGTATCCAACATACTTACGTAAACCGGGCTTACTAACCCTTATAAGTTTTTTTATTGCCGGAACTTTTGTTTCCGGATGGTATTTTAAAGCAATTTTTATAGTCCCCTGTTTTGCGTCATCAATAAATTTATGACTGAGGATATATCCTTTATCTTGTAATATAACGGTAATTGCTTTTTTAAGATTAGAAGCAGGAATTTCAACAACTCTGTGCTTCGCCATAATGGCATTTCTAACTCGTGTGAGATAATCTGCAATAGGATCTGTCATTTCTCCAAAAAATTTAATCTTACTACTACTACCAACTTGCTTTTCTTACTCCGGGAATTAAACCGGCCGAAGCCATTTCACGGAAAGTAATCCTGCTAATACCAAATTGTCTAATATAACCTTTAGGACGACCAGTAATTTTGCAACGGTTATGGAGTCGCACAGGTGATGAATTTTTGGGTAATTTTTGTAACCCTACATAATCTCCTTCTTCTTTTAGTCGCTTACGTTTTTCCGCATAACGTTCAACGAGTTTTCTTCGTTTTACTTCGCGGGCTTTCATTGATTCCTTCGCCATAACTATTTTTTGTTTTTATTCTTAAAAGGTAAACCGAATTTAGTTAATAAGGCTGATCCTTCTTCGTCGGTTTTAGCAGTAGTAACGAAGGTAATATTCATTCCCATAATTTTATTGATTTTATCAATATCAATTTCCGGGAAGATTATTTGTTCGGATATACCTAATGTATAATTACCATCACCATCGAACTTTTCGTTAATTCCGTTAAAGTCTCTGATACGAGGTAAAGCTACGGAAATTAACCTTTCTAAGAACTCGTACATACGATCTTTACGAAGAGTAACCATCACTCCAATAGGCATTTTTCTACGGAGTTTAAAGTTGGAGATATCCTTTTTTGACAAAGTAGGCACTGCCTTTTGTCCGGTAATAGCAGTTAATTCGGTTATTGCTATATCAATCAACTTTTTATCGGCTATTGCGTTTCCTACACCTTGGTTGATAACGATTTTTTCCAATCGTGGCACCTGCATAACGCTTTTATACTTGAAATCATCTTTTAAAGCCGGAACGATTTCTTTAATGTATTTACTTTTCAGTGTCGGTATGTAATTCATTACTTAATTTCCTCCCCTGATTTTTTTGAATAACGCACTAATTTACCTTTGCTATCCAACTTTCTACCAATTCTAGTAGGAGTTCCGGTTTTAGGATCTACTACCATAAGATTAGAGATGTGAATAGGAGCCAATTGCTCAATAATCCCCCCTTTAGGGTGTTTTGTGTTGGGCTTGGTATGTTTTTTCACAAGGTTTACCCCTTCAACGATTGCACGTTGTTTAATACCAATAACTTCAAGAACTTTACCTTTCGTTCCCTTATACTCCCCAGAGTTCACAAAAACGATATCGCCTTTTTTAATATGTAACTTTTTTTGCATTGCTCCAGATTTTTCAAAAATTTATAACACCTCGGGTGCTAAAGATACCAATTTCATATAATTTTCTCGTAATTCACGTGCCACAGGACCAAAAATACGAGTACCGCGGAGTTCACCAGCATTGTTAAGCAATACACAGGCATTATCATCGAAGCGAATATAGGAACCGTCAGGTCTTCTAATTTCCTTTTTAGTTCTCACTACAACCGCTTTACTAACAGTTCCCTTCTTAATATCACTAGAAGGCAATGCATTTTTTACGGTAACGACTACTTTGTCTCCTAATGTAGCATATTTTTTCCCAGTTCCACCTAACACTCTAATACAGAGTACTTCTTTGGCTCCACTGTTATCAGCTACAATTAGTCTACTTTCTTGTTGTATCATAACTACTTAGCTCTTTCAACAATTTCTACTAATCTCCAACTTTTGTTTTTACTTAATGGGCGTACCTCCATTATTCTTACAACATCACCTTCGTTGCAAGTATTTTCTTCATCGTGGGCAACAAATTTAGTTGTTTTATTGATAAATTTACCATAAATAGGGTGTTTTACTTTCCTTTTTACAGCAACAACTATCGATTTTTGCATTTTGTTGCTAACAACCACACCGATACGTTCTTTACGCAAGTTTCTTTTATTTTCTGCCATCGCTATAATCTTCATTACGAATTTTTATCTTCCAATTTACGACGAGTAATTTCAGTGTTGAACCGAGCGATGTCGCGTCGTATTTTTCGGATTTGCATGGGGTTTTCTATAGGAGACACAGCATGATTGATTTTTTGCTTCATCAATAGTGCTTGGTTTTCTTTAACCATTTCTTCTAACTCCTTAGTAGTCATCTGTTTAATATCCGAATTTTTCATTAATCAATCTTTGAGGATTCAACAAAATCGCGTCTTACAATAAATTTTGTTAATATCGGGAGTTTTTGCGCGGCTAAACGCAAAGCTTCCTGTGCAATATTTAACGGTACCCCTTCAGCTTCGAATAAAATTCTACCCGGGGTTACACGAGCAACAAAAAGTTCAGGAGCACCTTTACCTTTACCCATACGAACCTCAGCTGGTTTTTTGGTAATAGGTTTGTCCGGAAAAATACGTATCCAGGTTTGTCCTTCTCTTTTCATATAACGGGTCATGGCCTGTCTTGCGGCTTCAATTTGACGACCTGTAATCCAAGTAGTTTCCAAAGCTTTAATACCGAATGACCCGAAAGCAAGTTGGCTTCCTTTGGTAGAATTACCTTTCATTCTACCTTTTTGTTGCTTTCTGTATTTAGTTTTCTTAGGCTGTAACATTTTTTACTAAGCTTTTTAGTTTACCGAAGAGGTAACAAATAAGAATTTGTTACTTACGGCCCTTTTTAAATGATTTAGATTTGGGTGCTTTAGCACCGAAATTAGGAGATAAATCGCGTTTTCCGTACACTTCACCTTTGCAAATCCACACTTTTATACCAATTAACCCAACTTTGGTAAGAGCTTCAGCTAAGTGGTAGTCAATGTCGGCTCTTAAAGTATGTAGCGGAGTACGACCTTCTTTGTACATTTCGGAACGCGCCATTTCAGCACCATTCAAACGACCTGAAATTTGTACTTTAATACCTTCAGCCCCCATTCGCATAGTAGAAGCTATAGCCATTTTAATAGCTCTTCTGTAAGCGATTTTGCCTTCTACTTGGCGAGCGATATTAGTAGCAACTATAACCGCGTCGAGTTCGGGTCTTTTAATTTCGTAAATATTAATTTGAACATCTTTATTGGTAAGCTTTTTTAATTCTTCTTTAAGCTTATCAACCTCTTGCCCACCTTTACCAATAATAATTCCGGGGCGAGCAGTGTTTACTGTAACAGTAATTAACTTTAGGGTTCGCTCAATAATTATTTTTGAAACGCTTGCTTTTGACAAACGAGCGTTCAAATATTTTCGAATTTTATCGTCTTCAAAAAGTTTATCGGCGTAATTTTTTCCTCCGTACCAATTAGATTCCCAACCTCTAATGATACCTAGTCTATTACTTATCGGATTGCATTTTTGTCCCATTTATTCCTCTGTTTGAATTTCTTCTTCCACGGTATTTTCAAAACTACCAACAACTAAAGTAACATGGTTTGAACGTTTTCTTATACGATGCGCTCTTCCTTGCGGTGCAGGACGTAAACGTTTTAGAATTCGTCCACCGTCAACAAATATTTCTTTAACTAATAAATCTGCATCTTCCAATCTTACTCCTTCGTTTTTAGCAACCCAGTTAGCGATTGCAGATCGGAGTAATTTTTCAAGACGCCGTGAGGCTTCTTTCGGACTAAAATGCAAGATGTCGAGCGCTCTATTTACTTCTTGCCCGCGAATCATATCGGCAACGAGTCTCATTTTACGCGGTGAAGTAGGACAGTTGTTTAATTTCGCGAAATATTTCGTCCTTTTTTCTTCTTTAATACGTTCTGCTCTTAAATGTTTTCTTGCTCCCATTTTATTTCATCTGTTACCAAAAAGAATCAGTTTAAAATTTCAACTGATCAACTTTTTACTAATATTTATTTGTTTTTCTTACCTCCGTGTCCTCTAAAAGTACGGGTTGGTGCAAATTCTCCTAATTTGTGCCCTACCATGTTTTCCGTAACATAAACGGGAATGAATTTATTTCCGTTGTGTACAGCTATGGTATTTCCAACAAAGTCGGGAGAAATCATAGAAGCTCTTGCCCAGGTTTTGATCACCGATCGCTTACCTGATTCGTTCATGGCAAGAATTTTCTTTTCCAATTTGTAATCAATAAATGGTCCTTTTTTTAGTGAACGGCTCATATTCTCTTGTTTTACGTTTATCAGGTAAAGGAATTACCATTTTAAACAATTTATTTCTTTCTACGTTCTACAATGTGCTTATTAGAGAATTTCTTTTTAGCACGAGTTTTAAATCCTTTAGCGAGTAAGCCTTTTCTCGATCTTGGGTGTCCACCAGATGAGCGACCTTCACCACCACCCATTGGGTGATCAACAGGGTTCATAGCAACGCCTCTCACTCTTGGTCTTCTTCCTAACCATCTGGTTCTACCAGCTTTACCTGAACGTTCCAAAGCATGATCGGAGTTAGAAACAGCACCGATAGTAGCTTTGCAAGTGGTAAGTATCATTCGAGCTTCTCCTGATGGTAATTTTACGATAGCATATTTACCGTCTCGAGATGTTAATTGTGCATAAGTACCAGCACTACGAGCAAGGATACCACCTTGATTAGGTCTAAGTTCAATGTTATGAATAATTGTACCGAGAGGAATGTCGGATAACAATAAAGTATTACCTATTTCAGGTGCTACACCTTTACCTGATGTAACTTCCTGACCTACTTTCAATCCGTTTGGAGCAACTATATATCTTTTTTCTCCATCTTTATAAGCAAGTAAAGCTATTCTTGCTGTTCTGTTCGGATCGTATTCAATAGATTTTACAACCGCCGGAACACCGTCTTTATCGCGTTTAAAATCAATAATTCGGTAGCGTTTTTTATGTCCGCCACCAATGTAACGCATGGTCATCGTACCGGAGCTGTTTCTACCTCCACTGCGTTTAATAGTCTTAATTAATGATTTTTCGGGACTCGTCTTAGTAATATCCTCAAAAGTACCGACAATCTTTCTTCTTTGTCCGGGTGTTATCGGTTTGATTTTACGTACAGCCATCTTTCTTTTGAATTTTCAGTTTCCGGGTTTAAAGTTTTATTTTCATAAAACGCCCAGCTTTCTCTTAAATATTGCTATAAAAATCAATGGTTTCGCCTTTAGCCAGGGTAACGATTGCTTTTTTAAATGCTGATTTTTTGCCGGCAATAAGCCCGGCTTTCGTGAATCGTACAGATTTTTTTCCCTGGTAACGCATTGTGTTAACGTCATCTACAGTAACATTGTAGAATTGTTCCACAGCATTTTTAATCTGAATTTTATTTGCACCATTATCTACGATAAACCCATAGCGATTCAGCTTTTCGCTTTGTTTGTTCATTTTTTCTGTAACAATGGGTCTTACTAATATATCCATCTTTTCGCTGTTTTATCGTTATCGTTATTAATTCGATATCGAGATTTTCTTAATCGTTTACGATTCTATTCCTAAATTTTTCACCAAAACAGTAATAGCACTCTCATCAAATACGATATTTGGGTAGTTCATTATATCGTAAGTAGTTAATTCCGATACTGTTAATACTTTGGTGTCTTGTAAATTTCGCGCTGACAAATATACGGATTTTTTTTGTTCCGATAAAATAATTAACGATTTTTTATTGTTAATTTGCAAATTATTTTTCAACCCCAACATAAGTTTGGTTTTTGGGGTATCAAAAGTAATGTTGTCAACAATAATAATTCCGTTTTTACTTGCTTTGTAAGACAACGCTGATTTACGAGCGAGTTGCTTCACTTTTTTATTCAATTTAAAGCTATAGTCGCGGGGTTGAGGTCCAAAAACGCGTCCACCACCTCTAAACAAAGGGGATTTGATGCTACCTGCTCTGGCAGTACCGGTACCTTTTTGTTTTTTCAATTTTCGGGTACTACCGGCAACTTCGTTTCTTTCTTTAGATTTGTGAGTACCTTGCCTTTTGTTAGCTAAATATTGTTTTACATCTAGATAAATGGCATGGTCGTTCGGTTGGATAGCGAAAATAGAATCATTTAGTTCAATTTTCTTTCCCGTATCTTTTCCTTCTATGTTATATACTGTCAGTTCCATTATTTCTCCACTATTATATATGAACCTTTAGCACCAGGCACAGCACCTTTCACTATAATTAAGTTATTTTCAGGAATAATTTTTAAAACCTGAAGGTTAAAAACTTTCACTCGTTTTCCACCTGTACGACCTGCCATGCGCATACCTTTAAATACTCTTGAAGGGTATGAGGAGGCACCTAATGAACCGGGAGCTCTTAAACGGTTGTGTTGTCCGTGTGTGGCACCGCCTACACCGCTGAAACCGTGTCGTTTAATAACACCTTGAAAACCTTTTCCTTTTGAAGTACCGATAATATCTACCCATTCGGTATCGCTGAAGAAATCTACGTTTAAAACTTGTCCTAAGGTGTATTCTCCGTTAAAGTCGTTATATTCCACCAATTTTCTTTTAGGGGTAACGTTAGCTTTTTTAAAGTGCCCCAACATTGGTTTAGGTGTGTGTTTTTCTTTTTTATCATCGAAGGCTAACTGTACTGCGGAATAGCCATCATTAGCCTCGGTCTTTACTTGCGTCACCACGCAAGGACCTACCTCTAAAACGGTACAAGGAATGTTTTTGCCTTGTTCGTTATAGATAGAAGTCATACCGATTTTTTTTCCTAATAATCCTGGCATTTTTCGATTTTTTTCAAATTTTTTATAGAACTATCAAACTTTAATTTCAACTTCAACGCCACTTGGTAGTTCCAATTTCATAAGTGCGTCAACAGTTTTTGTAGTAGTACTGTAAATATCGATCAACCGTTTAAAAGAAGAAAGCTGGAATTGCTCTCTTGATTTTTTGTTTACAAAGGTAGAGCGTAAAACTGTAAATACTCTTTTATGAGTAGGTAATGGTATCGGACCGCTAACAATGGCACCGGTTGCCTTTACGGTTTTTACAATTTTTTCTGCTGAATTGTCAACAAGGTTATGATCGTAAGATTTAAGTTTAATTCTAATCTTCTGACTCATAGTGTAACATTAATTCAAACGTGATAAACTATTTTCCTTTAATTGATGTAAGTATTTCTTCTGTCAGCTGTGGTGTAACTTCTTGGTAATGGGAAAACTCCATTGTAGAAGAAGCTCTACCGGAAGTAATTGAACGTAAAGAAGTAACATATCCGAATTGTTCAGCTAACGGAACTTTCGCTTTAATAACTTTTGAGCCGAATCGGTCGTCCATACCTTCAATTTGACCTCTTCGTTTGTTGATGTCTCCAATTACATCGCCCATATAATCTTCAGGGGTAACCACTTCCAGTTTCATAATAGGTTCCAGAAGAATAGGTTTTGCTTTTGCGCAAGCGTGTCTGAAGGCATAACGAGCAGCTATTTCGAAGGAGAGTTGGTCGGAGTCAACAGCATGATATGAGCCGTCAACAAGTACAACTTTCAGGCTGTCCATTTTATAACCTGCCAAAACGCCATTTTTCATAGCAGAAACGAACCCTTTTTCGATAGCAGAGAAGTATTCTTTCGGAATATTTCCTCCTTTTACTTCGCTAATAAATTGCAAACCTGCATGACCTTCATCAGCCGGAGAAATTTTAATGCTAATATCAGCGAATTTACCTTTACCACCGGATTGTTTTTTAAATACTTCGCGATGCTCTATGGTAGCTTTAATAGCCTCTTTATAACTAACTTGAGGCTGACCTTGGTTACATTCTACTTTAAATTCTCGCTTTAACCTATCAATTAAAATTTCCAGATGTAACTCGCCCATGCCACTGATAACGGTTTGCCCTGTTTCCTCGTCTGTAAAAACAGAGAAAGTAGGATCTTCTTCGGCAAGTTTAGCAAGCGATAGACCGAGCTTATCTAAATCTTTTTGTGTTTTAGGTTCTATAGCAATTCCGATAACAGGATCAGGAAAAGTCATAGATTCGAGAAGAATAGGTTTATTTACGTCTGAAATAGAATCGCCAGTACGTAAATCTTTAAGACCTACCACCGCACAAATATCACCGGCACTAATTTCGTCCTTGGGATTTTGTTTGTTGGCGTGCATTTGATACAACCTGTTAATTCTCTCTTTTTTACCGGTTCTAACATTAAGAACAGTAGAACCGGATTTTAAAATACCGGAATAAACTCGCACAAAAACGAGTCTTCCCACAAAAGGGTCAGTAGCAATTTTAAAAACCAGAGCAGATACCGGCTGATCCTCATCGGGTAGTCGTGTTTCTTCGTTCTCAGTTTCGGGATTGATACCAATTGTAGGTCCTATATCAATAGGACTTGGCAAATAATTTATAACACCATCAAGAAGTTTTTGCACACCTTTATTTTTGAAAGAAGCACCGCACAAAACGGGTACAACCGACATATTAATGGTAGCTTTTCTAATAGCATTGATGATTTCCTCTTCGGTAATCGATTCGCTATCTTCGAGATATTTTTCAACAAGATCTTCATCAGCCTCAGTAGCAACTTCGAGAAGTTTATCCCTCCACTCGGCAACAGTTTCTTTCAAATCTTCAGGAATTTCATCAGTAACTCTGAAATTTGAACCTTGCGTAGTATCGTCATCCCAAATATATGCTTTTCTTTCTATTAGGTCAATAAGTCCTTTGTAATTTTCTTCGGCACCAATTGGAATTTGAAGCGGTATAGGGTTGGATCCGAGCTTTTCTTGAATTTGGTTTACAACATTAAAGAAATCAGCACCGGCTCTATCCATTTTATTTACAAAAGCCATACGCGGCACGTTGTATTTAACAGCCTGTCTCCAAACAGTTTCCGATTGAGGTTCTACACCACCAACGGCACAAAAAACAGCAACAGCACCATCAAGCACTCTTAAGGAACGTTCAACTTCAACAGTGAAATCCACATGCCCCGGAGTGTCAATAATATTAACTTTATATTCCTTATCGTTTAATTTCCAGAAAGTAGTAGTAGCTGCAGAAGTAATTGTAATACCTCGCTCCTGTTCTTGTACCATCCAATCCATAGTAGCAGCACCATCATGCACTTCTCCAATTCTATGGGTTAAACCGGTATAGAACAAAATTCTCTCAGTGGTTGTGGTTTTACCGGCGTCAATATGAGCCATTATGCCAATATTACGGGTAAACCTTAAATCTTTTGCCATATTATGTACCTGCTACTACTTTTGAATTAAAATCTAAAATGTGCAAATGCTTTATTTGCTTCGGCCATTCTATGTGTATCTTCTTTCTTTTTGAATGCGCCACCTTCTTCATTATAACCTGCAATAATTTCTGCTGCTAATTTTTCGCTCATGGATTTACCTGCACGTTTTCTTGCAAATAAAATCATGTTTTTAATACTGATAGATGTACGTCTTTCCGGACGAATTTCCATTGGTACTTGAAAAGTAGCACCACCTACTCTGCGGCTTTTAACCTCTACTTGCGGAGCGATGTTATCGAGCGATTTTTTCCAAATCTCAAGTGGAGATTTTTCTAATTTCGATGTTCTTTCTCCTACTGTTATAAGCGCATCATAAAAAATACTAAATGCTACGCTTTTTTTGCCTGAGTGCATAAGGTCGTTTACAAAACGAGTTACTAACACATCGTTATACTTTGGATCAGGCAATAATACTCTTTTCTTTGGTTTCGACTTTCTCATTACTTCTTACCTTTTTCTTTAGTAGTCGCTGTCTTCGCGTTTTTCTTCGGTCGCTTAGTTCCATATTTTGAACGTCTCTGAGTACGTCCTTCAACACCGGAAGCATCTAATGCACCTCTTACTAAGTGGTAACGTACACCGGGTAAATCTTTTACCCTACCACCGCGAATTAATACAATAGAGTGTTCCTGTAAATTATGACCTTCACCCGGTATATATGCGTTTACTTCTTTGCCATTCGTTAAACGAACTCTGGCAACTTTACGCATAGCTGAGTTAGGTTTTTTAGGCGTGGTAGTGTACACACGTACACAAACACCTCTCCTTTGAGGGCAGGAATCCAAAGCAGGAGCTTTACTCTTCTCCAGAATTTTTTTCCTTCCTTTTCTAACTAACTGCTGAATCGTTGGCATAAAGACTTTATTATTAATTACATTTTTTGTCAAATTTCGGCTTGCAAAGGTAGCATTTAATTTTTTTTAAACAAAGAAGTTTTACAAAAGAAATTATATTTTTTTTTGATATATTATTATATGAAACACTACCCATTCATTATAAACATTTTAAGAAGATTAAAATAAATAAAAATATTTTTAAACGAATCTTTTTATGGAAGGTTTTAAAAAAAACAGCATTTTTTTCATTCGTATTTTCGTTTTTTTTATATACTTTTCTTCTTTTGATAACTTTTTTTTGAACTTAAATTTTGCGTTACGGCAAATTACGGAAAAAATAAAAAATAAATTCGGATTGTTACAACTGATTCTTCAAAAACTTAAAGTTTTGATTGCCCATAAAAGGTTCAGTGCAATTTTATGAACCACTAAGGCACTTAGTTACATAGAGTTGTCAGAGATTCTTAATCATTCATATTTCGTTTATTATCAAGTATTTCACGAACTAATTCATCGAAGAGTTTGATTTGAGAGAATCCTTTATTTTTTAGTCCGTTGTATAAAATTGTATCTCTTGTAAGTATAGGAAATTTTAATTCTATTGAAAGTGCAATGTAAACAACATCGTTTATATCAATATCTTTACACAGTTCAACAGCTTGGTTAAAAGATTGTTCTGATATTACATAATCAGGAATAACGACTACTTTTGAGAACAAAAACACAGTAAATTCCTTTAACTTGTTAATTGGGGTTTTTGATTTTTTTAAAATTACTTCTCTATATTTGTTCAGTTCAATTAAAGCAAAATCCGGAGTATAAAATTCAAACTCATTGAAAATTATACGGTAGATTTCTTTTTGACTCAAAACGCCACTGAATAAAATATTTACATCTAATATATACTCTTGTTTCATAGTGGACGATTATATAAATTCTTGTAATCGTTGAAAGCATTTTCTCTTGCTAATTCAAACTCTTTGTGCCAATTAACATTTGATGCCTCTTCTAAGTACGTATGAATTTCCTCTTCCAATATGCGAAATTTTTGAAATGCAAGTTCTTGTTCAATAAACTTTTTAATTGCTTTTATTCCAAAAAAGCTTATTAAATCGTCTTGAACATCAATTTGTAGAGTCGTCATAATCCAAAATATTAAACGGTTTATTCAAAAAATTACGAAAAATTGTAGTTTAGAACCTCATTTTTTGTATAAAAACAGATTTAAGCAGATTGACATCAATAATCAACACTTATTTTTTTAATAATATACACATTTTCAAGTGAAAGAAAAACTAAAAAATTTACAATTAACCATTAACAATTGATTCTGTAGGTTAAAAAACAAAAAATTTGGTTTAAAAAAAAGTGTTTCCTACTGTTTGGTTTAATTGAAATATCCCAAAGTTTTCATATTTAAGTTTTCTTTGTTGCTAACTTTAAAACAACCCAAATTCGGTAACTGCCAAATATGATTTTTTTTTAGTGAAATTATCAACTTATGATGAAGTGGGCTGAAAGCGAAAAAATAAAACAAAAAAGACAGGTTTTTAAATCCTGTCTTTTTTATTTTTATTGTTCGGCTGCTGCTAAGTTAGCTATGCCTTGTGCCCAAAGTACGAATTTGTTGGTAGCCAAATCACGAACTGTTTTTACACCAAGCGCATCGAATAATGC
>JFJP01018667.1_pt1 | contig 23508 bp, 16 predicted proteins | sample 431651 | NCBI WGS metagenome assembly JFJP01 (sample SAMN02602958, study PRJNA72255) | Microbial mat metagenome, whole genome shotgun sequencing project. | biome: fresh water; feature: sink hole; material: water; isolation source: purple microbial (photo- and chemosynthetic) mats found in...
AACTTTGGCAATAACCCCTTTGTAGTGTTGATAATGGATCATTATAAGAAAGGAACATGGATATGACGACGTTTGAGAATGTAACGGTGGTAAAAAAGGCGAATGTATATTTCGAGGGACGAGTGACCAGTCGGACGATCCGCTTTGCCGATGGTTCAAGGAAGTCGCTCGGGGTCATGCTGCCTGGCGAGTATGAGTTTGGCACCGCCGAGAAGGAAATCATGGAGATTCTCTCCGGCGAGCTGGATGTCATGCTGCCAGGGGCTTCCAAATGGAAGGCAATCAAGGGTGGAGAGGCCTTTGATGTCCCGCCATCGGAAAAATTCAAGGTGCACGTCAAGACCCTGACCGACTACTGCTGCTCGTTTATCGCTTGAAAGGGCTGGCATGACCGCTAAAACCGACAAGGTGAAGTTGCCAAACCAGGCAACCTTCCTCAATCAGAACGCCGACGATGAGGCAGTGGCAACCGGTAAGATCCGCAACAAGCCGGAGCGATTGGAGGCTTTTCGCGACCAGGCGCTCGGGATGTTTATCCATTGGTCACTGGACTCGCAGCTCGGATCGGTGATCAGCCACAGTCTCGTGGGCGCGGATGATGACTATGCCCGCCGTTTCTTCGAGGAACTGCCGCGATCCTTCTATCCCTCGAAATACGATCCAGTCGAGTGGGCAGCCCTGGCGAAGCTCTGCGGGTTCAAGTATGCGGTTTTTACGAACAAGCATCATAGCGGGTTCTGCATGTTTCATACCCGGACGACGGACTTTTCCATCGCGCATACCCCGTACAGGAAGGACATCACTAAAATGTACGCCGATGCCTTCCGCGGGGTCGATCTCGGTGTCGGGTTTTATTTCTCGCCTGATGATTTCTGGATATTGCACAGGCAGGGAAAGTCGATCGCCCGCAACGTGCCGGAGGTTATGCCTCTTAATAATCCGGAGCTGATGCAGCACAACCTTGCGCAGATCGAGGAGCTCTATGCCAACTACGGTGCGGTGGACTATCTGTTCATCGACGGTCAGCCGGACGGCATCCGCGACCTCGCCTGGAAACTCCAGCCCGACACCTTGGTCACACGCGGGGGGATGGAGACCCCGGAGCAACGGCTGCCGGACCAGGCTCCCAGAGAACCGTGGGAGGCCTGTTTCACGCTCGGAACCCAATGGCAGTTCAAGCCGACCAACGAAACCTACAAATCAGGAACCACGTTGATCGAAATGCTTATCGAGACCCGCGCCAAGGGCGGCAATCTCCTGCTCAATGTAGGCCCCGAGCCATCCGGCGTGATTCCCTTCGAGCAGGAACGCATCATCCGCGAACTCGGGCTTTGGCTCTTCATCAACGGCGAGGCCATCTACAAGGTCCGCCCCTGGCATGTCACCCGCGAGGGGGACGTCTGGTTCACCCGCAATGCCGATGATCCAGGTACCGTATACGCATTCCTTACCAAACTCCCCGATTGGCAGCGCGGTCAGCGCAAAGACTTTGTACTTCAGTCGATGAAAGCCACCGCCAGCACCCGGATCAGCGTATTGGGTCACGACGGCAAGGTCTTGGAATATGCCCCAAACGTCGATCCGGTACCCCGCTTCGAGCAGAAGGATGACGGCTTGCACCTCGACATCATGCGTGCCCAGCGGATCTACAACAATTCGCGCTGGCCGAACCCAATCATCGTCAAGCTCACTGCCGTTGAACCTGTCATCCTATAGACTCAGGATGAGTGCATTATTTTGACACGAGGGGGTTGTTGAGATGCTCTCATCCGCTATGATTAACTTAAATCGATTGGAGACAATTTTCATTTTAAGGTTTTGCCGATGATTAGCTTGATAGGTGCCGTGCCCTTCACCCCGTGGTGTAACCGCTTTTCAACCGCTGGGGTTGGTCGGCTGGCTTTGATGTTTGCTGTGCTGTTTTTGGTGATCGGTCCTTCATTCGGTGGCCAAACGCTTGAAGGTTTGCCCCTGGGGCCGGACTATCCTTTCCGTTCGCCGCTTGATCTGGTTGCGGGCACGGCGTCGGGGTCGGTTTATGTCATCAACCATACCGGGTCGAGTGTCGAGCGCGTCGACCTCGAGTCGGGGGCGGTGACCGCCTCCGTGTCGCTGGCAGGGGCTCCTTCCGGACTTGTTCTCGATGCAGGGGGGGGGCGACTGTATGTGACCCGTGGAACGGCTGATGGGGCGATCGACATCATCGATACGCGGACCTTCGTCCTGGCCGGGTCGATTCCCGCGGGCCACACGCCGGTGGCTCCGTGCCTGTCAGCCGATCGCAGGACGGTATATGTGTGTAACCGTTTCGCTGACAAGGTGACGGCCTATGACATCGGAAGTGGCAAGCAGGTCGCCAGCCTCGCGGTCGGGCGCGAGCCGATTGCCGCGGCGATCACCCCCGATGGGAAAACGCTTCTGGTGGTCCAGCATCTTCCATCCCAGGCATCCGGCACCCAGATCGTCGCCGCGCAAGTCGATATCATTGATGTGGAAACATTCAAGCGTTCGGCGGCCATCGCCCTTCCCGGCGGTTCGACAGCGGCACGCGACATCTGCATCGCTCCCGATGGGCGCTTTGCCTATATCACCCACAATATCGCCCGGTTCGGCGTTCCCACGACGCAGTTGGAGCGAGGGTGGATGAATACGAGCGCCCTGAGCATCATCGATGTGGCGAACGGTGCATGGCTGACAACCGTCCTGCTGGACGATATCGATCTGGGGGCTGCCAATCCCTGGGGAATCGCCTGTTCCGCAGATGGATGCCATCTGGTGGTGGCGCACTCGGGCACCCATGAGATCAGTGTGATCGACCGCACAGCCCTTCACAAGACCATCGACGCGATCGCCGCTGGTCAGGCGACCAAGAGCTTTGCCCGCTCGCTGGATCAGATTCCGAACGATCTTGGGTTCATCGTCGGTATGCGTCGGCGTCTGGCGCTTCCGGGCAATAGCCCGCGCGGCGTGATGCTCATGGGCAACGAGGCGATCGTGGCGCAATACTTCACCGATAGCCTGGCTCGGATCGATATCAGCGGCACTGTCCGAACGCCCGGGGCTCGGTCCATTCTGGTGGGAACACCCGTGGCGCCGAATCTCGTTCGGCGTGGTGAAATTGCTTTTTATGACGCAGGGCTATGTTTCCAGCAGTGGCAGAGTTGCGCGACCTGCCATCCTGATACGCGGGCCGATGCGGTCAACTGGGATTTGCTCAATGACGGTATCGGTAACGCCAAGAATACGCGAACCCTGCTTTATAGCCATGAGACGCCGCCCGTCATGATCACCGGGATTCGCCCGCGCGCCGAGGTTGCGGTAAGGGCGGGCTTCCGGTTTATTCAATTCGCCGCTGTGCCCGAAGACGTTTCCAATGCAGCCGACGCTTACCTGCGGGCGCTACGGCCAATCCCGAGTCCTTATCTGGTCAACGGCGAGTTGAGCGCATCGGCACAGCGTGGCGAGGCCGTCTTCGCCGCCGCCGGCTGCATCCAGTGCCACAGCGGCCCCTACAAGACGGATGGTACCATTTATGACGTCGGCACGGGCCCGGACGAACTTGGTATTACCGATTTCGTGACGCCGCCGTTGCTGGAAGTCTGGCGAACGGCCCCCTACCTTTTCAGGGGGCAGGCTGCCACGATGAAGGAGATCTTTACCCGCTTCAACCCCGGCGATAAGCACGGACGGACATCCAACCTGACCGAACAGCAGATGGATGATCTCGTCGAGTATACGCTGTCTTTATAGAGGGGTGTTATTTGAAAAGGATTTTGTTGCTTACCGTCAGTGCGATTTGTGCGTTCAACACGCTGGCGGTCAATCCCGACAGTACGCCGTCGCCCCCCACCGCCAACCTTGAGCAGCGTCTTGTGTTCTTTACCAAGGTTGGACTGCTGCGCGCGTTCGAGGATATCAACGCCAGCGCCCCGGATCGCTTTCCTGATGCCGATGCCATCCGGCAGCGCATCGCGGCGCTGCCCGACGACCTCCAGCCCCTGTTCGCGGCGGGTACCCCGGAGTCCACCGCCCTGCTGACCGCCGCCGCCGATCTCCGGCGCACCATCCTGCTGGCTAATCCGCTTCTCGACTTCGACCTCGTCGTTGCCCGCGAAACCGATAAGCTGGGGTTGCCTGCCAACTTCCATTCCAATTCAAACCTGAAGAAGATCGGCTACAAGAACCGGATCATGCAGTTTTCGATTCACGGCAAAGTGCCCGACCGCACCCTCTTTTCGCCCGAGCAAACACGGTTCATCGGCGATTTCTGCCTCCACTTCGATGCGGACCGGATGCTTTTCTCCATGCCCACCGATAAGGATTGGCAAGTCTTTGAGATCCGGCTCGACGGCACGGGGCTGCGCCAGGTCTCGCCAGCGATCGAGAACGGCGTCAATAACTACGACGCATGCTACCTGCCGAATGGCGATTTCCTTTACACCTCTACATTACCGATGGTCTCCGTACCCTGCGTCGCCGGGGGTGCCCATGTGGCCAATCTGGTGCGCCTTTATGCGGACGGCTCCGTGCGGCAGTTATGCTTTGACCAGGAGCACAACTGGAATCCACGCGTGCTTTCCAACGGCAGCATCCTCTATCAGCGCTGGGAATATACCGATACCCCGCACGCCAACACCCGCCTGCTGATGACCATGAACCCCGACGGGACCAACCAGCGCTCGCTTTACGGATCGAACTCCTACTGGCCTACGGCCTTTTTCTATGCCACGCCAGTGCCGGGCTCGTCCACGCGCCTGGCGGGTATCTCTACCGGACACCACACGGCGATGGGCGTCTCGGGGAGTTGATCATTCTCGATGCCGCCAAGGGGCGCCACGAGGCCTCGGGCGTGGTCCAGCCGATCCCGTCGACGGCAACCAACAACATCGGACGGATCTACGACCATGTGCGCAACGTCTGGCCGCGCTTCCTTCACCCTCAGCCCCTCTCCGAAACCTATTTCCTGGTCGCCTGCCAGCCCACCCCGAAGCATAAGTGGGGGGTGTATCTGGTGGACGTGTTCGACAACTTCCTGCTCCTCAAGGATGATTCGGCCTTGGCGATCGTTGAGCCGATTCCCGTCATCCGTCGTCCTGTGCCGCCCATCCTTCCGGACCGCGTGGATCCAACGCGCAAGGATGCAACCATATACATCGCCGATATCTACGAGGGGCCCGGTCTGCGGGGTATTCCCCGAGGTACGGTCAAATCTGTACGGGCCTTCTCATACACCTTCAGCTATCACGGTGTGGGTGGTCTGTTGGGGGTCATCGGTATCGACGGTCCCTGGGATTTGCACCGTCCGCTCGGCACGGCCAAGGTTTATCCCGACGGCTCCGCCAAGTTCACCGTTCCGGCCAATACGCCGATCTCGCTCCAGCCCCTGGATGCCGACGGCCAGGCGTTGGCGGTGATGCGCTCCTGGCTCACGGCGATGCCCGGCGAAGTGCTCTCCTGCGTCGGATGTCACGAGGATCGTAACATGGCTCCGCCCGCCCGCCGCACCATCGCCTCGACGAGTCCGAGCTCCCCGCTTGAGCCGTGGCGTCCCTATGTCGCGGGGTTCAGCTTCGACCGTGAAGTCCAGCCCGTCCTGGACCGCCGTTGCATCGCCTGCCACGACGGCGTAACCGCCAAGCCCGACCTGCGCAAGGGCGCCATGGTCAATTATCACCCCCGGTATGCCGGAGCACGGGGCGGCACCGTCTCGCAGTCCTACATCAACATCTTCCCGTACAGCCGTGCCTATGGCATCGAGGGCGACTACCACCTCCTTTCCCCCATGGAATTCCATTTTTCCACGAGCGAGCTCGGGCAGATGCTGATCAAGGGGCATCACGGCGTGGACCTTACGCCTGCGCAACGTGATGCGCTCGTGGTTTGGAGCGACCTCAACCGTCCCTACCACGGTTCATGGAGTTCTATCGGCTGGAAGGGTGCCAACATCCCCGCCCTTGAAGGCAACCGGGCGCACCTGCGTGAGCAATACGCGGGCGTGTCGGAGAACCACGAGGAGGTGCCGCCCGAGCCCGAGCCGGTTGAGCCCGTCAGGCCGTCGCCACTGGAGCCCATCGAAAATCCCGAGATCGAGTTAGCTGGCTGGCCTTTCGCGGCCAGCGCCTCCCCGGCCTCTCCGCTTGAGGTCGACGGCTACGCCATCGCGATGATGAATATCCCTGCCGGGGAGTTCGTCATGGGCAATCCGGGCGGGCATCGCGACGAACAGCCCGCCACCCGCGTCGTCATCGACAAACCCTTCCGGATGGCCACCTACGAAGTCTCCAACGAACTCTACCGCAAATTCAACCCCGCCCACGACTCGAAGGTGGCCGACATGCTCTCCTACCAGTTCGGCCAGCGCTTCTGGTCGCTCAACGAGGCGCACCAGCCCGTCTGCCGCGTCTCCTTCCGCGATCAGTGGCTCTCGAAAAAGACGGGCAAAACCGTGACGCTCCCGACGGAGGCGCAATGGGAATGGGCAGCCCGCGCCGGCACCGCCAACGCCGCGCCTTTTGCTGACTACGGCCGACACGCCAACACCGCCGATTTGCAGATGCAGCGCTTCTACGCCGATACCGCCCACGAAAGCTACCATGGCATCGCCATCAAGTCCAATCCGACCGTGTACGAAATGTACTTCCTGCACGACCCCTCGGTTGACGACGGCCAGCAACTCTCCGCCCGGTCCGGCACCTATCCGGCCAACGCCTTCGGACTCCACGACATGCACGGAAACGTCGCCGAATGGACCCGTTCACGCTATCTGGCCTATCCCTACACGGATTCCGATGGACGCAACGACGACAGCCTTCCCGGCAAGCGCATTGCCCGCGGCGGCTCCTGGTGGCACCTGCCAACGCATTGCACCAGCAGCCAGCGCCTGGTCTACGACGATTACCAACCCGTCATGTGGGTCGGCTTCCGCATGGTGATAGAGGAATGATGAAACCGATTCCACGGTTGATCGCAATCTTGATGTGCGCATTGGCCGCGACGGCGGCGGAACCGGATGGTGGAGCCTTGGCCACGTCCTTGCCTTGCGGTTCGAGGCACTGGTGAATCGCACCCCGCTGCTCAACCGGCAGCCCCTGCTGTTCGTGCAGCGCCACCCGTACGCTTACGATCATCACAACACGCACAACATCTCGCCAGGGGCCCCGAACGAGAACGGTCACGCCAGATTGCGTCCGGGGTCAGCCTTGAATATGATCGATTTCTCGCGAAGCGGCGACGTCAAGACGATTTTCGACTCCCGGATGGGGTTATCCGCGATCCCTGCCTGCATTTAGATGGTGAACGGCCAACATCCATCAGATCACCAAGAACACCCTTTTCGACCGGCCCATAGCTATCCCTGCATTGATGTCTGGAAATGTTCCGTGATACCTTCTGGATGCTGATGCAATCAACCGGGCAGGCGTCCACGCAGGCGTTACAGCGGATGCAATCGGCTTGGTTGATGTAGATCTGGTGGGTATCTTCGCTGCCGGTAGAACGGACGAAATCGATAATTTCACCGTTCGGACCATACACGAGATGCTTGATCTTGACGATGCAGTTGGGCCGGGGCTTGGCCTTGATGCACCAGTCGCAGTAGATGCATTTGTCCGTGTCGATCTCGTACTTGAAGTGGCACCGGTAACACCGCTGGGTTTCCTCGGTGGCGAGCTCGCGGGTGTAGCCGGTCTCGACCTCGCCCACCCTTGTGCGGTCGGCAAGTGGCAGGGCAGGCATCGGCTGAAGCGGCTCGAAATCCATCTCGCGCCAGCGTCCGGTGCGAGTTACGTCAGCAATAACGGCGACATCGACCAGTCGCCGCTGGCCGGTCAACGCCTCGTCAACCGCCCGTGCGCAGGCCTTAGCGTGCCCGATGGCCTGGATGAGCGAGGAGGCTCCGTTGGCGAAATCCCCCGCTGCGAAAAGCTTCGGATGTCCGGTTCGGTGGCTGGCACCGCTGGCGAGCCATTGATCACGTCCCACGAGCTTGCCCTGGAGTGAAGCATCGATCCAGTCCGTCTGTGGGAATTGGCCGGTTGCCAGCAGGACCAGATCTGCCGGGACCTCGAATTCGCTTCCCTCGACTGGCTCAGGGCGGCGGCGTCCACTGCCATCGGGTGCGCCGAGGCGGTTGCGGATAAAGCGGATGGCGTTGACGCGACCGTCCTTGCCGATATAAGCAACAGGGCTGACGAGCGTGAACATGCCGATGCCCTCATGCTCCAGTTCCTCGATCTCGCCGGGGGTGACTAGCATCTCCTGCACCGAGCGGCGATAGTAGACGTTGACCTGGGCACCGGATTGCTTGATCGCCAGATCGTCCTTCTCGGCATCGGCATGGAGTTTGATGCCTAGCCGTTTGGCGGAGCGGGCGCAGTCCATGGCGGTAAAGCCGCCGCCGATGACCACGACGTGCCGTCCGACCGGGGCATCCCCGGTCTCATTCAGTTCCAGGAGGAAGTCGAGTCCGTGACGGATTCTCGATAGCTCATGCCCTGGAATATTGAGCAGGTTCGGGCGAAGCGTCCCGGCCGCGAGGACAACGGCATCATTGTCCTCCATCAGATGGTCGAGCTTTATCGTCTTTCCGATGGCAGTATTGCACTGGATGGAGACGCCCATCGCGGTGATTTGCTCAATCTCGCGGGTGATCACCTCGCGGGGCAGGCGGAAGACGGGGATCCCTTGATTGAGCATTCCGCCGGGGCGGACGTGCTTTTCGTACACGGTCACCGTGTGGCCAAGACGGGCAAGCTCGCGGGCTGCCGTCAACCCGGCGACCCCGCTGCCAACGACGGCCACGCGTTTACCGCTGTCGGGGAACCATCGATCGAGCACCACCGGACCGGACAGCGGGTTGAAATCAGCGGCGGAACGTTTCGAAAAGCAGATAGCCACGGGCTCGCCCAGATCATCCCACCCATGACGGCATTCCTTCTCGCAGGGGCGGGCACAGACGCGACCGAGCACGGCGGGGAAGACGTTGTCCTTGAGATTGGTCAGGTAGGCAGCCGCGTAATCGCCATTGTAGATGTCGGTCAGATAGCCTGGAATATCGGTCTGGGCGGGGCATGCCGCCTGGCAGGGGATGTTGACCGTCAGCCAATGCATATCCTTGGCGGCACGCGCCGTTCCCGCCAGCCGGGAGAGCGCCTGGTGCCGGTAGGGCGCTGGGGTATCTGTTGCCCGGTTGTCATTCACCCCGCCGAGTGCAGGGGAGGGGACAGGCGCTGGTTCTGCCGCGGGCATTTTCCCCTCCGCCTGGCAGGCCGCCTCGAGGGCTTTGATATACTCCGGATTCAGGTGATCCGTGGCGAGCGCCTCGCTGATCCAGCGTTTCGCCTCGGTGGGGCGTCCGGCACCGAGACAGGCCGTGCCGTAGATATATTTCGCGTTCGCAGACCGGTCCGGCGTCATGAAGGTTTCAAACAAGGTGCAGGCCTCTGCGAACTGCTCCTTGCGGAAGGCCCCGATGGCACGGATAGCCTGCATGTGGTCGGAGGGACGCCCCAGTTCGCTCGCCCGCTGGGCGAAGAAACAGGACGAATGAACGTCGCCCTTGGTGTCGCCTCGCTTGAAGAAGGCTTCGGCGAGCAGTTCGCACAGTTCCGCATCCGTCCGGGATTCCGGGACGCGCAGGATGTTCAGCGCGGCCCCGAATTGATCCAGGCGAATCAGCAGGCGCGCCCGTTTCTTGATGTCGTTCAGGTCAACGCTCATTTTACCTCCTCGGCGAGTTTCTGCAGGGCATCCTTAAGTCCCATATTGCGGGTATTGGCCGGTTCATTCTCGCCGGTGAGTGGCGGCACACGCGAATGGAGTTTGCTGCCCAGCGTCGCACCGCCAAGGCGGCGGGCGTAGTCGCCAAAGGTTTCCCGGGGCTGACGTTCCTCAAGATACAGGCCGAGCAGTCTGCGGATGGCTGGCACCACCTCGGCGGCCGTTATATCCATGACATGCTCGGCGATATGCCCGGCTGCATCAAGGCGTCCGCCCGCGAACAGTGCAAATCCTTCCGTGCTGCCACCCTCGTCGTTGCGCGTGCGACGCCCTCGCAGTCCGATATCGGCGATCCAGTGCTGGGCACAGGCGTTCGGGCATCCGTTCATATTGATACGCAAGGGGCCGACGCTGGCGCTCAGTTCGTCGTCGATGGCAAAGGCCTCGGTCAACTTGCGGTAGGCGGCAGGGGTATCCGAAACAGCCAGGTTGCAGAGGGTGGTGCCGACGCAGGCCACGATATCGGGCAGATGCTCGAATCCGGCGGTCCGCCATCCGGTGCGATGCAGTTCCTCCTGCAGGGCGGCGGTCCTTGTCTCGGGGACATCGCGGATTTCAAGGTTCTGGCGGTTTGTGAGTGCAAGGGTTCCGCTACCATAGCGAGTGGCGAGTTCGGCAAAACGGATGGCATCGATGCCAGTCATTTCTGACCGGGGGATGATGACACGGACCGTGCTAAGTCCCTGCTGCCGCTGGGCAATCACCGGTTGACCGGCATAGGGGATCGGGGCGAGCGAGAGTGTTTCGCCGGGGGCTTCCAGCCGATCCATGCCTTCCGCACCGGCCTCGCGCAGGAGCTCAAGCAGGCACTCCCGGTATTTGGCAACGCCCATTTCGGCCACGACGATCTTAAGACGGGCATATTTGCGAACGCGGCGGTTGCCATAGCGGTTATGGCTTTCGATCACGGCGCGCGCCACCGGTACCACGAGGTCTGCCGGAACCCATCCGAAAATGACCTGGGCGATATGGGGGAGCGAGCCGAGGCCTCCCCCTGCGGTCAACACCCATCCCGTTTCCGTCTGCCCAGCCGCGCCTGTGCGCCGGGTTGGGAACCAGCCCTGGCAGTTCATCAGCGCCTGCCCGCAGGAGGATGCACAGCCGCTGACGCTGATCTTGTGCTTGCGAGGAAGGTTGCGCTTCTGGTCACGGATGACGGGATCGTCCGCGATGGCACTAACCACGGCGGCCGTATCGGCGATCTCGTGCGGACAGACGCCTTGCAGTGAGCAACTCACCACATTGCGGCAGACATCGCCGCAGGCATTGCGGGTGATGATGCCCAGTTCCTTCATGCCATCAATGATCTTGTGCAGGTCCTCAAGCCGGAGCCAATGGTACTGAAGCGTCTGGCGCGTGGTCAGACAGAGCGAATCCTGCCCATACGCGGTGGCCAGTTCGCCTGCGCGGGCGAGCTGGCGGGCCGTCAGGATACCGCCGGGGATGCGCAGGCGGATCATAAACCAGCCGCGTTGTAACTGATGATAGACGCCCGACCACTTGAACATGGCGATTTCGTTCGGGGTCAATGCATCAAGCTCGCGCTTGGCGATTTCCCGGAAATCAAAATCTGGATTGATCTCGAGCTTGTCTTTCTCTACCTGTGTCAACTGTTCCTGTGCGGGCATTTCGTACGCTCCTTATCTTCTCGATTTGATGACGGGCACTTGTTCACGTTCCTCCAAGGTAGCAGGCGATCAGCGGGGCGAGGTGGTCAGCGATATAGGCTTGACATGCCTGTAGGGCTGGTGGCCAGGGGGCAAGGGTGTTCTGGGCGTCTAGCAGGAGTGAGTCGATAAACGCCGGGATGGGCGGGGCATCGTCTGGTGCGGCACTGGCGGCGGTCAGCTTGCCGGTGAGCTGGTCGGTCCCGAGCGTCTTGTCGGCAGCGGTCGGATCGGGTGATGTGTCGAGCAGGTCATCGGCCAACTGGTAAGCGGTGCCAATGGCGTAGCCGGCTTGACGCAGGGCCTCGGTCAGGCGGGTATCGTCGCCGCCGGTGCAGGCGGCGGCAAACCCGAACAGGCTGCCGGTTTTGCGGCGGGCAATGCTGAGGCAGCGTGCCCAGGACGCGTCATCCCCCAGCAGCGAGAATTCCTGTTCTGCCTCGGCCTCGCACATTTCGCGGAAGGTGTCGACCAGCAGCGGGATGCGATCTGGCAAGGCGTCCTGGATGCTTCCGACCGCGAGACTCATCAGTAGGTCGCCAAGGATAACAGCAGCACGGGCACCCTCCGAAACCCATAACGCCGGGGCACCGCGCCGCTGCGTGCCGCCATCCACGACATCGTCGTGAAGCAAGCTGGAGGCATGCAGCATTTCCACGGCGACGCAGGCATGGATCAGGATTCGTTCTGGTTCGCAGTTGGCGCTACCCAGTGCCAGGATGAGACGAGCCCGTAGCATTTTTCCGCCGTCCAGGGTAGGTCGGAACCGTTCAACATGGCGTGCCAGAGAGGTCTGGGAAAGGATGTTCCAGATCTGCTCATGTACGGCCTTGAGTGCCGGGGAGTCGGTTGCTATTTGAATCGTTGACATGGCCGCAGAATGCCACGTCACGCCGCTAAAAGCAAACAGAACTCCAGCCCTGACGCATAAACCGGTGTGATTTTTAATTGTTGCCCCACTACGTCGGGAAGATGAAAAAACGAAGAATTTGGTTGCTATTGGCCTTTTTTGTAGCTTAATTGATGTCCACTAATGGAGGACATTATATGACACGCGAAAAAGAAGCGGAAATTGAGACTCGACTGGCCGCGATCAGTGCACAAATGGAGGCTATTCCAGCGCTGCTTGAAGGACGCTGCTGACCAAGCACAACCGCACGGCGCGCAAAGACGGCAGCATCCGTGTTTCCCCCGAGTACTACACATTCCAATATCTCGGGGCAGACGGGAAACGCAAATGGAAGCGCATCCCAAAGGGGGCCAGGGCCGCCGTGGAACGTCTGGTGTGCGCAGGCGCACGCTACCGGAAGCTGGTTCGTGAATATACCGCGCTGATGAACGAGACCTCACTGGCCGGAGCGGGTAAAAAAACGACTGATCCGGCCCATGCCTTGTCCGCGTTTTTCGAACATCGAAAGCGTGCTACGCATGCTCGAGGCGGAGCCACGCAATGAGGATGGACTGCCGGCGGGGATTAAGGAACTTGATCGGAAGTTGGCTGAGGCGGCAGTGTGCGATGTGCGATCTCTGCTCTCTGACGTGCTTTCGCATCTGGCGGGAGCCAGGATTCCCGGTGCGCATAGCTACCGCTCCAAGCAGGTACTTACATGCGTCGGCTGGATCGGCGTGCGCTATGCCTATGCCAGAGGCGTTGGAGCATCGGCTCTGTTCACCGCTCTCGGTGTCATCGGCAAAGCCACCGCCGCCGCGAGGGACCGGGCTATCCGCTGCGCCGCGCTGTGCGGTTCCTTCTGCACGCTTGCTGCAAACTTCTTGAAGCCGATCCACATGCACTGCACAAGGAATACCGATTCAGCAAAGGACTGCTTTACAGACTAGGCGCAGACTCAGCCATCAGGCGAATCGAGAAAATATATCCTGCGGTGCTGGATGCGCAATCTATTGAAAAGCAAGTTGCATTTATCCATTCATTGGATTACGATTTGCGCCCATGGAATCAGTTGAAATAGAGAATGGGGGCAGGGGGAATGCGTTCCCTACCACGGATTGGGGGCTGCTGGCGGATTGTCGCGGGGGGCGTCCGGCGGCACGGCTGGCGGCGATGGATATCCTGATCCGGCGGTATTGGAAGCCTAGCGGGTGTCGGTGAGCAAGTAACCATACGGCCTGATGCGCAAGTCAGTGAGCAAGTCGCCGGACAAGTTGCTATGCTTGAGCAGGCGTTCGCGGCGAACCGGACAAGTCACCGGACAAGTTCTCAACTTCCCCTTTCCCGTTTATGCGCAGCCACCATTTCACAAATCCGCGAAGAAACCATTTCACAACCAAGGATTAATGGTGTAGATTGTGATCCGTTTAAACCAAGCTAATGCGGACGAAGGTGGCCAGTGGGAAATAGGTTGGAATGGGGCGTGGCAACTGTGTGCAGGATTAGGAACGTTATAGAGTCGCCTAGGATCTTGATGGGAAGGCAAGGAATGACATTCAGCGAAGATTCAAGGGTCAAGATCCCGTCCATTTTGCATTTTACCCGCCTCGGGTATGATTACCTCTCGAAAGACGATGCCGTCTGGGATGAATCGACAAATATTTTCCCGGATATCTTCCAGGAAAGCCTGTTGCGCATCAATCCGGCTGCCGGTTTGACGGCGGATGACGTCAGCCGACTTTCAACGGAAATCGCGTTGTTGCTGGATTACGAGGATATGGGCGAGTCGTTTTACGCCCGCTTGGTCGAGAAGTCCGGTGTCCGGCTGATCGATTTCGAGAATTTCCAGAACAACACGTTCCATGTCGTCACGGAGTTGCCGTGCAAGCATGGCGAGGATGAATTCCGTCCCGACATCACCTTGCTGGTCAATGGAATGCCGCTAGTCTTCATCGAGGTCAAGAAGCCGAACAACAAGGACGGCGTGCTCGCGGAACGCAAACGCATCAACGACCGCTTCAAGAACCCGAAATTCCGCCGCTTCATGAACATCACCCAGATCATGGTGTTCTCGAACAACATGGAGTACGACAGTGAGTCCCTGTGGCCGATTGAAGGGGCCTTTTATGCAACCCCTTCCCGGACCGGCGTCAAATTCAACTACTTCCGCGAGGAGCATGATCTGGATCCGGAGAGTCTGCTGGCCTCCGCCAATGACGCCGTCGAGGATTTCGTGCTCAAGGATAACAACCTCGAGGTGATCAAGCATAATCCGGAGTTCCTGACCAACAAGAATCCCGACAGTCCGACCAACCGGCTTTCCACCTCGCTCTTCTGCAAGGAGCGGCTCGCCTTCCTACTGCAGTATGCCATTGCCTTTGTCCGCGAGGAGACCGGCGTGCAGAAGCACATCATGCGCTATCCGCAGTTTTTCGCGACCAAGGCCATCGAACAGAAGCTGGATGCCGGGGAACGCAAGGGGATCATCTGGCATACGCAAGGCAGCGGGAAAACCGCGCTGGCTTACTACAACGTCAAATTCCTGACCGATACCTTTGCCCGCAAGGGCGTCATTCCGAAATTCTATTTCATCGTCGACCGGATCGACCTGCTGATACAGGCCAGACTGGAGTTCGCCAGCCGCGGGCTGGTGGTACACGAGATCAGCACCAAGGAGGCGTTTGCCAAGGAGATCCGGGAAACCCGCGCCGTGCATAATGCCTCGGGCCGCCCCGAAATCACCGTGGTCAATATCCAGCGTTTCGCCGACGACCCCGATGTGGTCCGCTCGCAGGACTACCGCGTGGACATCCAGCGCATCTATTTCCTGGACGAGGTGCACCGCAGCTACAACCCCAAAGGCAGTTTCCTGGCCAACCTGGCCGAATCGGACCGTCAGGCGATCAAGATCGGCCTGACCGGGACGCCCCTGCTGGGCGAAACCACAGCGTCAAAACGCCTGTTCGGCGACTACATCCACAAGTACTACTACAATGCGTCCATTGCCGATGGCTACACCCTGCGCCTGATCCGCGAGGAAATCGAGACCGGCTACAAGTTCATCCTGAAAAAAGCGTTGAGCGAAATCGATATTCCCCGGGGAGCAGGCGACAAAAGGCTGGTCTACTCGCACCGCCGCTTCGCCGAGCCGCTGATTGACTACGTGGTCGAGGACTTCCAGAGCAGCCGCATCCGGCTGGGGGATCACACCATCGGCGGGATGGTCATCTGCGACTCGTCGGATCAAGCCCGGATGCTGGCGGAGATTTTCGCGGAGAAATACGGGACAATCCAGACCGAGACGCTCGGGTGCGTTGTGGAAAATACGCCGGACACGTTTGCCACGGCAGCCGACAAACCATCGCGTCCCTTGAGCGCGGCGCTCATCCTGCACGACGAAGGCAGCAAGGATGACCGCAAGGGGCTGATCGAGGAATTCAAGGCCGGGAAGATCGATCTGCTGTTTGTCTACAACATGCTCCTGACCGGGTTTGATGCCCCGCGCCTCAAGAAACTCTACCTCAACCGCGTGGTCAAGGCCCACAACCTGCTCCAGGCCCTGACCCGCGTCAACCGCACCTACAAGGACCACCGCTACGGCTACGTGGTCGATTTCGCCGATATCCAGTCCGAGTTCGCCAGGACCAACGAGGACTACTTCAAGGAACTGAACGAGATCCTTGGCGACGACGGTAAGGAATGGTCCAAGCTCTTCAAGTCCAAGGAAGAGATCCTGGCCGATATCGAGAGCATCCGCAATGCCCTGTTCCGCTTTGATATCGAGAACGCCGAGGTCTTCTCGCAACAGATCAGCGAGATCCAGGACCGCTCCGAAATGCTCGAGATCAAGCGCGCCCTGGACTGCGCCCGCGAACTCTACAACATCATCCGCTTTTCCGGTCAATACGACCTGCTCGACCAGATCGACTTCCGCAAGCTCAACCAGCTTTTCACGGAAGTGTGCAATCACTTGGCACTGCTCAACCTCAAGGAGGACATGGAGCACGCCGCCGGCACCACCGAGCTGCTGAACATGGCGCTGGAGGATGTCATCTTCAAGTTCACCAAGATCGGCGAGACTGAGCTCAAGCTCGCCGACGAGCTCAAGGGCATGCTGCGCAAGACCCGCGAGGCGATGGCCCGTAATATCGACCCGCAGGATCCGCTCTTCATTACCCTGCGCGAGGAACTCGAACGCCTCTTCAAGAAGAAAAAGCTCAGCGAGGTCACCCAGCAGGAGATGGTGCAGAACATCGGCACCCTGCGTCAGATCTACGAACGCGTCAAGGAACTCAACCGCCTCAACGACCTGTTGAAGGCCAAATACCACCACGACGCCAAATACGTGCGGATCCACAAGCGCCTGATGGAAAGCAAGACGCTCTCCGCGCAGGAACGCAAGGTCCATGAGGCGCTGGTCGGGATCAAGACCGATGCCGACCTGATCGTCCTGAAGAATCCGGCTGTCATGCAGAACGACGGATACTTCGACGGCCAGATGATCCGCCTCGTCATCGATAACTTCAAAAACCAGCGGGGCTTCCCCCTCAACCCGGACGCCTCACGCTTCATCAATCAGCTCGTGGTCAATGAATACCGCCACGAATACCAGGGACTCGTAGCATGACGACACGCGATTTCGAAAGCAGGACCAAGGCGCTGATCGACCGGCTCAAGGCCACCTGCTCCGCCTACGGGCTGGGCAACGACGGCAACGAATTCAAGATCATCACCCAGGTCTTCCTCTACAAGTTCCTGAACGACAAATTCGCCTTCGAGCTCAAGAAGATCGATCCGGCCATCCGGGCCGCGAAGCACTGGGAAGAGGCTGCCGAGAAATTCCCCGCGGGGGAGTATGAAATGCTCCTGCTGCAGCTCGGGGCCGATACCGCCAAGCTGCAGCCCCGCCACTTCATCTCGCAGCTCTTCGCCCGGCAGCAGGATGCCGACTTCGCCAAACGCTTCGACGACACCCTCTTCGACATCGCCGTCACCAATGCCGACATCTTCGCCGTCAAGACCGCCGGTGGTGCCAAGGTCACCCTGTTCGACCGCGTCAGCGAGTATATCTCCGACACCTCCCGGCGCGACGACTTCTGCCGCGCCGTGATCAACACGCTCGTCGACTTCAGCTTCGAGCACGTTTTCACCCAGAAATACGACTTCTACGCCACCATCTTCGAGTACCTCATCAAGGACTACAACACCAACAGCGGCGGTAAATACGCCGAATACTACACCCCCCACGCCGTCGCCAAGATCATGGCCGCCATCCTGGTCACCGAAAAGGTCCAGGGCGTCAGCGCCTACGATCCCTCCGCCGGATCGGGCACCCTGCTGATGAACCTGGCCCACGCCATCGGCGAGGACCGCTGCACCATCTACTCGCAGGACATTTCCCAGAAATCGTCCAGCCTGCTGCGCCTCAACCTCATCCTCAACAACCTTGTCCACTCCATCCAGAACGTCATCCAGGGCAACACCATCCTCCTGCCGTACCACAAGGAAGGGACCGCCATCCGCAAATTCGACTACATCGTCTCCAATCCCCCCTTCAAGATGGATTTCTCCGATTACCGCGACAGCCTCGACACCAAGGCCAACCAGGAACGCTTCTTTGCCGGCATTCCCAACGTCCCCAAACAGGCCAAGGACAAGATGGCCATCTACCAGCTCTTCCTGCAGCACATCATCGCCTCGCTCAAACCCGGCGGCAAGGCCGCCGTCGTCGTGCCCACCGGCTTCATCACCGCCCAGTCGGGCATCGACAGGAAAATCCGGCAGAAGCTGATCGACGAGAAAATGCTCGCCGGGGTCGTCTCCATGCCCAGCAACATCTTCGCCACCACCGGCACCAACGTCTCCATCGTCTTCATCGACGACACCAACAAGGGCGACGTCGTCCTGCTCGACGCCTCCAACCTCGGCCAGAAGATCAAGGACGGCAAGAACCAGAAGACCGTGCTCACGGAGGATGAGGAAAACCGCATCATCGAGACCTTCAACGCCAAAAAGGCCATCGAGGACTTTTCCGTCACCGTCTCCTACGACCAGATCGCCGCCAAGAACTACTCCCTCTCTGCCGGACAATACTTCGACGTAAAAATCGAGTACGTGGACATCACCCCCGAGGAGTTCACCGGGAAGATGCAGACCTTCACCACCAACCTCGACACCCTCTTCGCCGAATCCAGAGCCCTCGAAAAGGAAATCAAGAAACAGCTCGCGGGGTTGCGCTATGAGTGAGCAAGCCGAAACAAAATCACATGTCTTGAGCACGGAGTCCGCCCAGCGGATTTTCGGCAAACACAGCGGATTCCGCAACCTGAAAGCCTATCAACTGGCCGAACTGTGCTATGATTTCACCTGCCGGTTCTGCGAACGCTACATACCGATCAAGGATCGGCATCACGACCAGATGGTACAGGCGGCCCGCAGCGGCTACCAGAATATCCAGGAAGGCAGCGAGCTCAGCGCAACCACCAAAAAGCTCGAATTGAACCTTACTAACGTCGCGCGCGGCAGCCTTGGCGAACTGCATAAGGACTATAAGAAATATCTACAGCGCAAGAAACTGCCCCTGTGGGAAACCGACAATGCCGTCCTTTTTGCCGAAGCGCGCAACCTTCGGCCCGATACCCTGGAAGAAGCTGCCGCCTGGGTCAACCGCCCCGGCTGCGAGCAACGCGCCGAAGAACGTGCCGCCAACCTCGGGGCCGTACTCTCTGCCCAGGCGCATTATCTCGTCGAAAAGCTCATGGCCCGGCAAGCCGAGGACTTCGAGCAGGGCGGCGGATTCTCCGAAAGGCTCTACCAGGCCAGAACCGCCCACCGGCAAGCAGGGGGAAACAGACAGAAAGGACAGAACAAGTGAACCCCATTATGTCCATTCTGTCCGTTGTATTGACCCGCCCCGACAAACCCAACAGCCGCCTCCAGCAATACCGCCTGACGGCGGCGGGAATGGCCTGCATGAATGCAGGGAAGGGAGGCCGACGATGACGGCTGGGGAAAGACTGAAGACGGAAGACAGAAGACTGAAGACAGCGAGAGAATTAACCGCAAAGAGCGCAAAGAACACAAAGAGGCGCACGGGAAGCGGGGGGCATCGTGATTTGAGTGTGCCGATCGGCGATATTGCCGAGGTCTTTGATGGACCGCACGCAACGCCGACGAAGACAGAAACGGGACCATATTTCCTGAGTATTTCCAGTCTGGATAAGGGCAGGTTGGATTTGTCAAAATCTGCACACCTAAACGAAAAGGATTTTGTTAAATGGACGAAGAGAGTCACCCCAGAGACGGGGGATTTGCTTTTTTCATACGAAACTAGGCTGGGGGAAGCGGCTCTTATGCCCGAAGGCATTAAGGCATGTTTGGGTCGTCGGATGGGATTATTGCGGCCAAGAGAAGATAAGGTTATCCCCAAGTATCTGCTTTATGCATACCTCTCTCCTCATTTTCAGCAGACAATTATTTCAAACACGATTACAGGCGCAACCGTTGACCGGCTTGCGATAAGCGAATTTCCAAATTTTCAGATTCGGTTGCCACCACTCGATGAGCAACAAAGAATCGCGAGCCTTCTTTCCGCCCTTGATGCCAAGATCGAGTTGAACAATCGGATCAATGCGGAACTGGAGGCGATGGCCAAGACGCTTTACGACTACTGGTTTGTCCAGTTCGACTTCCCCTTCGACTTTGCCAAGGGCAAACCCGCCCCCAACGGACGCCCCTACAAAACTTCCGGTGGCAAAATGGTCTACAACCCCACCCTAAAACGCAAAATCCCGGCAGGGTGGAAGGTAACCACCGTGGGAGAAACCTTTCGAACCACACTGGGTGGTACGCCATCGAGAAACAAGCCATCATACTGGGAACCACAGCAAATCTGCTGGTTAAATTCAGAAGACAAAGGAACGCTATTTGTTGTCAATGCAGATGAATATATTTCGAAGGAAGGATTGAAGAATTCAGCCGCAAAGCTGTTATCTGCTGGAACCGTTATATTATCCATTGTGCGTCACTTGAGAGGATCAATCCTTGGGATTGAGGCCGCCACCAATCAGTCTGTTGTCGGCATTGAAGAAACAACAAACATCAGCAGCAGTTATATTTATCCGCTCATACTCCGGGAAATCCCCCGGTACATGACGCAAAGAACCGGTGCCCAGCAGCCACACATCAACAAAGAAGCCGTCGACGAAACCATTATCGTTCTGCCTGACGAAACCACCTTGCAGCTTTACCAGACCCTTGCAGGCCCCCTGTTTAACACGATAAAGACAAATTCACTCCAAACCCAGCAACTAGCCGAACTCCGCGACTGGCTACTGCCGATGCTGATGAACGGACAGGTTCAGGTTGCATAATATTCGGATAGGCAGCACATTAAAAACTATTCCACTTGGCAAGCATTCTTATGGGTGATATCTTTTCGGCAAATCTGCATATCATTCAAACTGGGATGATATACGGATCCGTACAATTACTTCTTGGGCTAACACAGAAAATAATACGGAGGATAGCATGGACACAAACAGCAAAGCTGAGTTTATTCGAGAATATTTAAAGGATCATCCTTCGGCATCAACCGCTGATGTGATCGAGCATTGCAAGAACAATAACTTGACTGTTAACGCTTCCTATGTCCGCAACGTGAGATCCAAAGCTGGGCGGGGAAGCGAGAAGAAAAAGGTTAGGGCAACAAAATCACATGCAAAAAACAACTCACAGAAGCCCAAGCAGACTTCGGTGCGCCCGAAGTACCCACGACATTCTGTGGAGAAAGCACTCCGCATTTCTAGGGCAATTCTTGAGCAGAATGCAGGCAAGGCATGTACTCCGAAGGAGGCAGCGGCATACCTGGGAATGAAGGCCCAGGGGCCATTCAATGTCGAGGTGGGGTCGGGAATAAAGTATGGATTCCTTGAGCGCCCTGAATCTGGGAAGATTAAACCCACTGACCTCGCTCGCCAAATCTTGCGCCCAAAGAATGCGGAATCCGCCCTTGAAGGATACCGCACAGCAGTTCTTCAAGCACCAGACATATCTGAAGTGTATAAGCACTATCGCGGAGAAAACCTCCCGGACGATGTATTCTTTAAAAACACTATCGCGGACTCATTCAGCATCCCTGAAGACAGTTTCGAAGATTTTAAACAGGTCTTTGTCGAGTCGCTGCAAACAGCCCAACTTGTAAATGATCACACGGGCAAACTACGAGTGCTCGATGTCTCTGAAGAATCATCTTCGCCAGAGGACAAGGACGAGAGAATAAAAAGAATGGGAGCAAAGGTCACTGTCCACTCGACCGACACATGTTTTGTTATGCAGCCATTTGCAGCTCCACTAGGCGGCTACTACGATAAGATTTACAAACCCGCAATTGAAAAGGCAGGGCTTCAGGCTGTACGTGCAGATGCTGAGATTTTTGCGACAGGGAAAATCATGGATCAAGTTTGGCGAGGCATTAACTCTGCCAAGGTGCTGGTTGCTGAGCTTACTTCCAGAAATCCGAATGTGTTTTATGAACTTGGCTTGGCTCACGCACTGAAAAAACCAGTGGTACTTATTTCGTCGAACGAAAATGACGTTCCGTTCGATCTTCATCATATACGTGTGATCTATTATGAGATGAGCGATCCATTCTGGGGAAACAAGCTGATCGACAAGGTCGCTGAAAACATACTGTCTGCACTGAGGAATCCGGAAGAAGCAATCTTTAGGTCTGGAGACATCTCTGCATAATGGAAGCCTAACATGCGCATTGAGTACTACGCCGGTTTCCGCTGGCAATTCACCGGCGGGGCTCATGCGTAATGCGGCTGTGGGGTCTCGCCATTTTTCATTTGCGGGGAGCGGCGGCTGGCGGGAGTAAGAAATAGGATGTGATCAAGGGGCGGAGAAGTCTCGCCATTCTTCATGCAGGGCTCGCCAATTCCTTTTTCAAACCCAGCAACTGGCAGCGCTGCGGATGTTGTTGGGATAGACCGCAAACTCATAAACAATCTTGTCAAATATTCATTAGAGTGGTAGCCTGCACCTCAGTCGCATATCATCCTATCCCGGCTGATATACAGACTCGTATAATCACTTTATGAAATACTATGAAATCCAAATCCATCGTTCGATTTATTTATGCAGTCAGTATCTGTATTATCCAGATGAAAGTGATTCCCGACAGTGATACAAAGAAATAGAGTATCGCTGTTCGGCTGAAAGGAGTGAAGATGGGCGCAACAGATTTTTTAAAAGGCATCCAGGGCAAGGTGGTGGATGCAGCCACCTACCAGCTTCTTGAGCGCAATTTCCAGTTGCAGGCTGAGCACAATCATCTCCTTTCTGAAAAGGCGGACCTCCTACAGCAGAAGCTCGATTCACAGGCGGTACGCATTTCACAGGGGAATAAGGGTCACATCTCGATATTCGATAAATGACGCAATACATTATTAGATAGGTAGTTAAAATTTTACATCGACCGTTTGAATCAATGTCAGTGGGGTGTCTCTGCCAGGGGCAGGTCGCGAATATTGAAAACTGTTTTGCGCAAGGTATTGAATGAATGCTGACGGGTAACATTCGAGTTAGAAGCTTTGCATGGATCAGGATATTGATCATTGAGGAGAAGTCATTATACCAATCAAGCTTGGTTTTACGCATCAGAAGCTGAAGCAGGTGGTGGCGCACTCGGATATGGTCGGGGGTACAGTTGAGTTTTTCCATGGCGTTAGGATTGGTATCGTATATTCTGACAAGGGAACATTATGAAGGAGAAATCGAAAACGATCAAAACTCACATTACCACTGAATCTCAGAACATCGAATTTAAGCAGTCCTGGCATGACGACTATTTGAAATGGGTCTGTGGATTTGCCAATGCGCAGGGCGGAAGAATCTATCTTGGCAAGGATGATTCCGGCTGCGTCGTTGGTCTTCCAAATGTGAAAAAGCTGTCGGAAGATCTGCCAAACAAGATCCGGGATCAGTTGGGATTGATGCCGCATATCAATTTACACCAAGAAGGTGGTAAATCGTTTCTTGAGATTGTTGTCGAGCCTTCGACCGTGCCGATTTCATTGCGCGGTTCGTATTACTGGCGTTCGGGCAGCACAAAGCAGGAGTTGAAAGGTCACGCTTTAACCGATTTCTTGCTGAAGAAAATGGGTGTGACCT
>JFJP01037729.1_pt1 | contig 23505 bp, 19 predicted proteins | sample 431651 | NCBI WGS metagenome assembly JFJP01 (sample SAMN02602958, study PRJNA72255) | Microbial mat metagenome, whole genome shotgun sequencing project. | biome: fresh water; feature: sink hole; material: water; isolation source: purple microbial (photo- and chemosynthetic) mats found in...
CAGTAAAAGCGTAAGGTAAATACTTAAAATGTTGACCTCTCTTTAAGGTCACATTTTGTGACCTTAAACGATCGTATTCATCCTTAGTCAGCTGGAACATATATCGGTGTGGAAACTTACGGATATTCCTTTTAACCTGCTGATTAAGAACCTTTGTTTCAACCTGATATAACTCAGCCAGATCCGGGGCCAGCATTACTTGCTTACCTCTGATATTATATATTTTACTGATAATAACTTCTTCAGCAATAATAGCATCCTTCTTTTCTGTTTCCATTTTAGCACAAATTAATCAAGAAACAATTTCTAAAAATTGTGACCACAATTTGTGATAACTGGTTCGTTGCCCATAAAACTTGAATTTCATAACGCAGCGAGCGTTGTATCAAATTTACAAAAAAATACATTACCTGCAAAGGACAAAAACTGTCATTTGGCTTCGCCGTCATTAGTCCTCCTGACGTCGGACGTCATTTGTGCTTCGCACGTCATTTGCCTGTGGCGTCATTTGGCACTTCGTGCCGTCATTCACTTCGTGCTTTGCCCTCCGGAGCCATGGCGCAGGAGGGTCATTTGCCCTTCGGGCGTCATTGATTGTTTTACGATTGAATGACCATTGAATGACCATTGAATGACCACTGAATGACTATTGTCCCGATAGCTATCGGGAGACTATTGAATGACTGCTCTCTGAGCCCTGAGCTATGTTCTATTTTGCCACATCGCCCAGAAAGGCAATATCCATAAAATATTTTTCGGGATCGTCGCGGTCGATATAGACATCAATTGTGTTGCGGCCTGCCAGCAGGGTTTTGGGATCCTGCCATACGTATCGTATTGTATGGTTATACTCTTTGCCTGAAATCGGATCAATCCAGCGGCACTCGACAAAATATGGTACTTTTTTAAAGACTGTGTGTGACTCATCGATACCTGTATTCAGAACCTGAGCCTCAACCTTCCTGCCGGTAGCTTTAAAGCTGTTTTCCGATTTGTTCTTCTTTCTGTTATGGTAGACAGCATAAAGATTAAAAAGAAGCAGCATGGATACCCAGAATATGACTTTCTTTCCTCCTTTAACTCCATCGGAAACTCTGGCAATATCCGGATTATCAATCTGGTAGAAGACCTTAATCTCTTCTCCATCATGGTATCTCTTTCCCTTGCCTCCATGATTTCCGGAATAAATCCGCTCATTGCCGTCGTCAGAATAGTATTTGATTTCAAAATATGATATACTGGTGCTTGAGACATATCCCATAGTTGTTTTAGCTGTTTTCTGGAAGGCAGAAGCTTCAAGATAAATCACAACTCCTGCAGCAATTCCAATGGCACAAATGACAAACAGAATTTTGTGTCCGATATTCATAACGATTGGTATTATGTTTACGTTATGTGAAAATAGTAAAACTTTTTCAATTTATTCGATAACCGAATGTCATTTGGCCTGCGGCCGTCATTTGCACTTCGTGGGTCATTGATTGTCATTTGCCTTCGGCGTCATTTACTTCGCGTCATTTGGCTGCGCCGTCATTAGTCCTCCTCTCCTGGCGTCGGACGTCATTTGTGCTTCGCACGTCATTTATTGGTCATTTGCCTTCGACGTCATTTGGCACTTCGTGCCGTCATTCACTTCGAGTCATTGATTGTTTTACGATTGAATGACTATTGTCCCGATAGCTATCGGGAGACCATTGAATGAAGTATTGTCTTGCGGTCTTACGGCCTTGCTAGATAATTGTCATTTGTGAGATTTACGATAGACACTTAGGTTCAGATAAAGTGATATTATCAGAGCGGTCAGGAATGAATAAAGTGTTATATTTTCGACCAGGGTGCTGCTGAAATTAAGTCCGGTAAGGCGATCGGCCAGATACTTGATATAGGAGAGCGGCAGATCTGTATGCCCGAGTTTTTCAAGAACCGCAAAGTGCCAGTCGGTAAGCGGACAGTAACCTAATGTTCCGACAAGCAAACCGAGAAAGAGCCATGATCCTCCGGTAAGCAGGAGTAAAATCAGGTTGTACTTTCTTGTTCTTTTCCAGATCCAGCCAAACAGATTGAAAAGAATTATGAAAGTGTGGAAGAGAACAAAGAATATATCAAGTAGCCTCCAGATCATTTAACAGATTATTATATAAAGGTCGGAAATATATATACAGCGAATTGGCTGTTGAATAACAATCTAATCCTAACCACTCTGTGCTTCTCTGTGTAACTCTCTGTCAGTTCTTTTTTACCACGGAGTTTCACAGTGTGATCACGGAGTTTAAACGGAGTTGTTTTGTCTCTTCATCACTTCGTATCCAGCAAAATACTCCTGCTAAAAGTAATATCAGGCCGGTCGAAAATCTCCAATCCTGCTGATTCCATCCTTACAATCATATCATTAAATGATCTTTTTGTTACATGAATAATTGGCTCAACTATCAGTATTTTTCCCCCGGGATTGAGTAATGATTTCAGCTCCTCAAAGAAACTATGCTGATCGGGAACTTCATGTACCATCCAGAAGGTGAGAATAAAATCAACTTTTTGTTTTATCCCTGTCCGTTCTAACTCACACTTGTGGGGCACTACCCTATTTTCGAGGCCAAAGCTTCTAACTTTCAGCACCATCTTATCCAGCATTGCCTGCTGCAGATCAGCTGCAATAACTTTTCCTGATTCACCTGTAAGCCTTGCAAGTTCAACTGTAAAGTAACCCGGTCCGCAACCCATATCGAGAACGGTCATGCCTTCCTTTACAAATGGCCTGAGGATCTTCTCTGGTTTATGTACGATGCGTCTGAGAAAATTATCAAGACTTCCGGAATAAGTCGCAGGACAAACATAAGGTGTTGACATGGCTTGTAAGATTTGTTACCCAAATATAGTGGTTTTTGTCATTTGCACTTCGTGCCGTCATTCACTTCGTGCTTTGCCCTCCGAAGCCTTGGCGGAGGAGGGTCATTTAGCTGCGCCGTCATTTGCTTCGCGTCATTTGCCTTCGGCGTCATTTAGCACTTCGTGCCGTCATTTATTGTCATTGATTGTAATACAATTGAATGACTATTGAATGAACATTCCAACACGTTGGGTAATCAATTCTTTGTATTGAGTATTTTAAGACTGTTATGACGCTCACCACCTTCGGTCATGACGGACTTCCAGGGGATGTCTTAAATGAAAAAGCCTGAATTCGCTATGCTCACTAAAGGAAGATGACCAGAGAAAAAAAGTAAGTGTACGAGTGAAAGCGAGTGTGTGAAAACAGAATGAGAGTGCTCGCTCCCGCTCACACTCTCACTCTGTTTTATGTCGGGGTGAGAAGACTCGAACTTCCGGCCTCGTCGTCCCGAACGACGCGCGCTGCCAACTGCGCCACACCCCGCTTTGACCTCCTCGACTTTCTTTTACCACCATAATATAATGAAACAGGCAGCGAAGGAGGTTTTACCCGATAAATGAAATAATTTAAACAGGCACACAAAAATAATAAAATTATCTTTATTCCCTGAACCTTTACTGTAAATCAGGATAACATAATGGATACCAATAACCGAATCATATCTATCGACCTGATGCGGGGGTTAACACTCCTGCTGATGCTTTTTGTTAACGACATCTTTATACCGGGCCTACCATCATGGGCTGGCCATAACCCTTTTGATCCTGAGGGAATGGGTCTCGCCGGCTGGGTATTACCCGGATTCCTCTTTGTTGTTGGGTTGGCAATACCATTCTCAATCGGGCGAAGAGCTGACGACGGAGAAGATTTTGCATCCATCGGAAAACACATATTTAAAAGGACAATAAGCCTCCTGATAATCGGAGTTCTTTTAATAAACGCCGATAGAGTTAATGAAGAACTTACCGGAATCGGAAAAAACCTTTATACTATCCTTATGTTAAGCGGGGTCTTTCTTTACTGGAATAAATATCCCCGCAACGAAAAGAATTTCTTTACTGTTGAAGGTCTCAAACTTACAGGTATCGGGATCCTTGTCTTCCTTGTCCTTAAATTCAGGTCGGGACAGATAGAGAATAGCGGATCGTTAGTAACCGGCTGGTGGGGTATTCCCGGAATTATTGGCTGGGGTTACCTTGTATCTGCATTTGTTTATCTCGCAACTCGCAATAACATTTTAAAAACATGTATTGCTTTCCTCTTTTTTCTTAGTCTTAATATACTTTCAAAACTGGACCTCCTGAGCTTTTTGGACCCCTATAAATCTTTCACAGGAACAATAACTGAAGGAATTGTTCCTTCGATTATCCTTGCCGGAATAGTTACCTCGCTTGTCCTTAAAAAATACTCTCCGACTGATAAAAACAAAACAGGTCTAATAATAGTTATATCAGGCATTTCAGTACTTATTGCCGGATTCATCGTCCAAAAGTGGATCAACATACCGGAGGATAAGACATCCCCGGGCTGGGGATTAATCTGTATCGGGATCAGCACGATTTTGTTCGCAACTATTTACTGGTTAACTGATATCAGGGAAAAAACAGGCTGGACAAATTTTATCAGATCCGCCGGAGAGAACACCCTTACGGCATATCTTGTACCATATGTGTTATACTCAATAATAGGCATGACCGGAGTACCATTACTTTTTTATAAACACTCCGGAATGCCTGTAATTGCAGTAGCCGGATCGCTTGTATGGGCATTCCTTATTACAGGATTGACCCTCCTGGTGGCACGTAATAATATTAAACTGAAATTATAAATTTCCCAGGCACCCCTCCGTACCTGGCTGATTTAAAGGAAAACCTGCCAGGTAAGAAATACCTGGCAGGTCTGTTTACGGTTAAAAGGGTATTGATATCTTTCAGCCTGTCATCTATTTTCTGCTCATAGAATAAGGATAAGCCTCTTCTTTTGTACCTCTCTCTTTTTCAGGTTCCGGGCCCATGTTAAAGAACAGTTTTCCCCCGCTGGTAAGATCAGTATGCTTAATGAAGTTTTTATCTACTCTCTTTCCATTAAGCTTAATATCCTGAACGTAAATATTCTGTTTGTTATTATCAGGCGATTCAATTACCAGGCTCTTGCCATTTTCAAAATTCAGGGTTACCTTATTGAATAACGGCGATCCGAATACATACTCATCAGTTCCGGGAGTAACAGGGTAAAACCCAAGTGAGGAAAATACATACCAGGCTGATGTCTGGCCATTATCCTCATCTCCGCAATATCCGTCAGGAGTATAATTGTAAAGTTTATCGAGAACCTCGCGCACATGGAACTGTGTCTTCCATGGTTCGCCGGCATAGTTATAAAGGTAGATCATATGCTGAATCGGCTGATTGCCATGTGCATAATTACCCATATTCGATATCTGCATTTCTCTGATCTCGTGTATCACTACACCATAGTATGAATAATCGAAGACAGGCGGTACTGTAAAAACAGAATCAAGTTTTGCCACAAAGTTCTCCCTGCCTCCCATTAAATTTACCAAGCCATCTATATCCTGAAATACGCTCCAGGTATAATGCCAGCTGTTACCTTCAGTAAATGCACCACCCCACTTATACGGACTGAAAGGAGACTGGAAGGTTCCATCCTGGTTCCGGCCTCTCATGAGCTTCCGCTCATTATCGAACACATTCCTGTAATTCATTGCTCTCTTTGCATAGAGATCAATTTCATCCTGCGGCTTATTAAGTGCTTTAGCGAGCTGCCAGATACAAAAGTCAGCATAAGCATACTCAAGGGTCCGTGCAGCATTCTCATTAATGCCAACATCATAAGGCACATATCCCAGGTCGTTATAATATTCTGCTCCCAGCCTTCCCACTGAAGAAACCGGTCCACGCCCTTTTGTATTCTTAATGATTGCCTGGTAGAGCGTCTCAATATCATAACCCCTTATACCTTTATTATATGAGTCCGAAATAAGGGATGCTGAATTTGAGCCGATCATGCAATCGCGGTGACCAGGGCTTGCCCACTCAGGAAGCCATCCGCTCTCTTTATAGGTATTGGCAAGGCCATCCATTATCTTACCGTTCAGTTCGGGATACATCAGTGTAAAGAACGGGAATAGTGCCCTGAAGGTGTCCCAGAATCCGTTATCAGTGAACATGTAGCCAGGAAGTACTTCACCATTGTATGGACTGTAATGCACAATCTCATCCTTCTCATTTATCTCAAAGAACTGACGCGGAAATAAGATCATCCTGTAAAGTGATGAATAGAATGTTCTCTGCTGGTCGAGATTTCCCCCCTCAATTTTTATACGGTTGAGCTGCTTGTTCCAGGCTTCTTTTCCCTCATTTTTCAACGCATCAAAGTCTTTCTCCCCAGTTTCACGGGTAAGGTTCAGAAGAGCCTGCTCATGGCTTATGAAAGAGGAGGCTATCCGTACATTTATTTTCTCTCCCTGCCTTGTTTTGAAACCCAATACAGCTCCCACATGGTTGCTTTTTTCCTCAATGCCATTAAGATTTATTGTATCGCCGTGCCAGGTATGAGTTGATGTAAAATCTTTGTCGAATACTGCAACAAAATAATTATGAAAATTTGCAGGTACTCCCCCGCTGTTATTGCGGCTGTAACCAATAACTTTCCGTTCCGAAGGTATTATCTTCACCATCGATCCCTCATTAAAAGCATCTAAAAGAATAAAGGATGAATCACTTTGCGGGAATGTAAAACGGAAAATAGCTGCCCTTTCAGTTGGAGTTACTTCAGCAGTAACATCGTGATCGGCCAGATAAACACTATAATAATAAGGTTTTACCACTTCAGCTTTATGCGAGAACCATGAAGCTCTCTCAAATTGATCAATCCTCAGTTTCCCGGTTACCGGCATCAGCGAAAAGGCTGCATAATCATTAATCCATGGACTTGGAGTGTGAGTCTGTTTAATTCCCATGATCTTATAATCATCGTAGGTATAACTCCAGCCATCACCCATTTTACGGGTTTGCGGGGTCCAGAAATTCATCCCCCAGGGTAATGCTATCAGGGGACATGTATTCCCGTTCGATAACTTATATTCCGAATCAGTACCCATGAGCGGGTTGACCAATTCTACAGGATCAAATTCTTTTTGCTGTTCACTTCCTGAACAACCCGGTAACAGCATAGTAGCCGGAATTATCAGGCTGACTGCTAACAGTACAATTATCTTACCCGAAAGTCTTTCGGAGTAACGGTTTCTTAAAGAATAGTTTCTGTGCATGTTTTCTAATTATCAATTTTTATTTTACCAATTTTCAAATTTACATATTTTATTGAAGACAATTTCAGGGCTGAGCCACATCATACATGCAAAATCACCTCTTCTGCACTTACCTTTCCCGTATGTTGTGCATGGACGGCAGGTTAGCTCCTCAACAGGGACTCTGATAGAATATTCGTCAGGTTGTTTCCATGCCCGGAAACCGTTTAATGGGTCGGTTCCTCCCCAGATTGAAATGACTTTTATACCTGCCAGAGCCGCCATATGCATATTGGATGAATCCATGGCAATCATAAGATCAAGCTTACTCATAAGGGCAAGTTCTTCTTCGAGAGTGAGCCTCCCGCAAATATTGACAGATCCTTCAATCCGGTCCTGCAAAGCCATTAGCCTTTCAGATTCTTCAATACCACCGAAAAGCCAGAACTTAGACTTATGCTTTGCGGATATCAGTTGAAGAAGCTTAATCATGTAATCCTCAGGCCACATTTTCAGTTCATGCTTTGCATAGGGCGCAACTCCAATATTCAATTCCACCTGCCTGTCGAGCATTGACTCTGCTTTCATTACTGCTTCAGGAGATGGATCAATAAGTCTGTTTTCAGCCGGGATTACCGGATAACCTGCTCTGGCAAAAACGTCGCAGTAACGCTCAACAGTGTGTTTCAACCTGGTTTTTATCTTACCCCTGATAACTGATTTTTTTTCACTTCTCCCCTTGATGATAACGGATACCGGTACTCCTGAAAACAGGAACAGCAGCCTTAAAACCTTTGATCTCAGAACATCATGAAGGTCAATTATATGATCAAATTTCCCCAGGCGGTTTATGTCAATGAATAGTCGTACCAGTCCGGTAATTCCTTTATGACGTTTCCTGAGATCAGGAAGGAACAGTTTTAGTCCCTCAACAGAAGTGAAAAATGGTTTAAATGCCGGCCTGGTAACCATAACCAACTCAATATCGGGATATTGAGTCCTGAAACCCTTTAACACGGGCAGTGAAAGGGCCACATCACCCATTGCAGAGGTTCGTATTACCAGGAAGCGCATATCAATATTTCTCGTAGGATTTTTCCTCAATAAGTCCTGAAGAGGTCTTAATATTAATTTCTCTTTTCAGCTCTGACCTCTTATCGTTCTTAAAGTACACAGAACGGGCAGTGGAAATAAAATCATCGCCAAACTCTTTTTTCCTCTCCAGGTCACGAATATGATCCTCTATATCCCATAATTCACAATTCACCTTATATAATTTTAAATATAACGGATCGTTTGTACCGATTATTGAGGAGGCGACGATAACCAATTCCTCATATTCTTTCCTTAAATTTTCTAATTTAGTCTTATCAGAAATCCGTTCAAGTTTTATCTGAATTATTGTGAGTTTATCAATAATCTCACCGTTAGATACTTCTATTTTCATCCTGAATAAATTATTTGTTCAAATTTAGCATCTTTTCATTAACAGAAACCACACCTGCCATCTCTATTCTGATGAAAGCCATGTATTAATAAGGATCAACATCAACTGCAATCTTAAGTGAGGAGGCTCCTTTTTCTTTTTCGAGCCTCTCAATTGCCCCTATTATTAGCTGTTTCGCTTTTACAGGAGATTTCTCCCGTTCAATCTTTATAAGGATAGTTTTGATATACCACAACTGGACCTGCGAGATTACAGGAGATTCGGGACCCAGAACACGTTTTCCGAAAATGGCTTTCATGTCTTTACCGAGAATTTCAGAGTAATAATTTAATAGCGACCTGTCTTTATGCTTAATACTTATTTTTACCATCCTGCAAAAGGGAGGATAGTTGAAAGTCATTCTTTCTTCAGCCTGCAGGCTGAACATCCTTTTATAATCATGTCGCAGGATGAGCCTTATAATCCTGTTAGCCGGATCAGAAGTCTGGATAACAACCTTTCCAAGTTTCTGCCTCCTCCCTGCTCTCCCGCTAACCTGCTCCATTAGCTGGAAACTTCTTTCATGTGCCCTGAAATCAGGATAGTTTAGAAGATTATCTGCATTTAAAATCCCCACAACCGTAAGATTCTCAAAATCAAGCCCTTTTGAAATCATCTGAGTCCCGATCAGAATATCAATACGCCGTTCTTCAAATGCCTTTATAATTTTGCTGAAAGAGTTCTTATTTCTTGTGGTGTCCTGATCCATTCGTGCAACCCTGGCAGCTGGAAAGACAATTTTTATATCATCTTCAATTTTCTCAGTGCCAAATCCTCTTGTTACCATTCCCGTTGAATGGCAGTTACCGCATTTTGATGGCATGCCTGCTGTATAACCGCAATAGTGACACACCAGGCTGCCAATCCCTTTGTGATATGTCAGATTTACAGCACACTGAACACATACAGGTATCCATCCGCATTCGGAACATTCAATATATGGTGAGAATCCACGCCTGTTCTGGAATAGAATTATCTGTTCCTCTTTACCCAGGGCTACATCCATTGCATTAAGCAATTCGGGGGTAAAATGCGAAACCATAAGTTTTTTCCTGTATGCTTCTCTAGTGTTGGCAATAATGATCTCTGGTAATTTAATATTGCCATACCTTTCACTCAATTCTGTCAGACCATACTTGCCATTAACAGCATTATTATAACTTTCGACAGAAGGAGAAGCAGACCCCAGGATTGTTTTAGCCTTGTGCAAACCAGCCAGCATAATTGCAGAATCGCGTGCATGATACCGGGGTGCAGGGTCTTGCTGTTTGTATGAATTATCATGCTCTTCATCAACTATGATGAGACCAAGGTTACTAAAAGGGAGAAACAGGGAAGATCTCACTCCCAGGATCAGCCTGTACCCGGTTAATGGATCGGTGTCAGCAACCCTCTTCCATATTTCAACTTTTTCAGGATCGCTGAACCTGGAGTGGTAAATACCAGTAACCGAACCAAAATGTTTCTTTAGCCGGAGTATTATCTGAGTAGTCAGGGCAATCTCAGGGAGCATGTAGAGCACTTGCTTTCCTATCTTCAGTTGCTCTTCAATCAGATGGATATATATTTCGGTTTTTCCACTTGAAGTCACTCCATGCAGAAGAACAATGTTTTTAAATTTGAATGCTGAAGTAATTGATTCATAAGCTGCAGCCTGGGCCTCACTTAATTTTTTTACGGGCTCCCTGTAGCTGTCACTCTCATTCAATCGGGTAACAGGCATCGATACAGAGGATAAAATTCCTTTGGCAGTAAGTGGTTCCAGAATATTCGGAGAACAATCTGCTTCTGATAACAGTAACGACTTCGCTATTGGCATTATCTCAGAACCCGATGAATATCCGGTTAGTCTTAAATAGGTTGAAAGAATTTCCTGCTGCCTAGGAGCTTTTGCCAGAGTGTCAAGAGTTTTGTTCAGTTCATCGTCAGTAAACTTCTGTGAAAGTTTTATGTATGTCTCTAATCGTGGTTTATAATTATCGAGGCTTGCTTCAGAAGGCAGAGCCGCCTTCATCACTTCACCTTCACAACAAAGGTAATAGTCTGAAATCCAGAGCCATAATTTCAGTTGATACTCATTAATTGCAGGTACCGCATCGAGAACTGAAATAATACTTTTTAAATTCCTAACAGCCGGTTTATTATTATGAGTATTACAAACAATACCTGAACATATTTTATTACTGCCAAACGGAACACTGACTCTGACACCCGGCCTTACTGAATCAGCAATATCGCCAGGGATCCTGTAAGTGAACCTTCCCCTGACTGCAAGTGGCAAAATAATATCGGCAAAACTATTTTCGGGCATATATTATAATAGAAGAACGCAAATTAAGAATAAAATTTCAACCCTTCACTTTATCTGCAACTACAAAAATATGGCTTCTTTTCAGGATTACATATCCACCATTAACTAATTAAGGCTCAGTAATATACTTTGCAGATGTCAAAATAAAGAGAACTTTCCCCGGCTTTAAGGGGAGAATGAGGATTAGTTCAGGTGATAATTTAATTAGATCTCACGAAGCTCGACATAACTGTCAGAAGATGGTCTTTTCTTATAGGTTTTATAAGGCAGGCATCGCATCCTGCTTCGAGAACAATATCTTTATCATCTTCAAACACAAATGCAGTCTGTGCGATAATTGGAAGATCCTTTCTTATTTTTCTTATCTCCCTGGTAGCTTCAATGCCATTCATTTCCGGCATCTGCATATCGAGCAGAACCACATCAATATCCGGAGTGTCTTTAATTATCTGAAGTGCCTCAAAACCCGATCGTGCAGTCAGTATTACCATTCCTGTATCGAGCAGGATCCTGTTGAGGTAAATGAGCACATCTTTGTTATCATCGACAAGAAGACATTTTTTTGAACTCCAGTTGATAGAAGTTATTAGCTGGTCAGCGCCTTTTGTTTTTACTTTAGACCGTGTGCTGCCGGCTGGTCTGTAAGGAATTGAGAAACTGAATTCAGATCCAATTCCTTTTTCAGATTTAACAAAGATCTGACCTCCCATTCTTTCTACAGCTTCCTTAGCGAGGGTAAGTCCGATACCAAGTCCTTCAAACGGGCGGTGATGACCATCAATCTCCTGCCGGAATTCTTCGAAAATACGACCCAGGTTCTCTTTATTTATCCCAATTCCTGTATCTCTTATTTTAAAAATAATATTTTCTTCCTGCCGTAAATATGAAAATTCGATTGAGCCATCAAGTGTAAATTTAACTGCATTATCCATAAGATGGTTCAATACCCTTTTCAACCAGATCCTGTCAGTAAAAATGAGGTCTCCATTCTCCACAAAGTTGTTCTTAACATTCAGGATAATTGACTTTTCGTTACGTCTGATAACCTGCCTGGCTTCTTCAATTATCTCATTTACAATGGCATTAAGCGAAGCCTCTTCGTATGTTATTTCAATCTGGGAACTTTCAAGTCTTGAGAGATCGATAATATCGCCAATTATCTGAAGCAGCTTTTCACTGTTATGGTTTATATGTTCTATATACTCTTCTTTAACTTCATCAGGTATATCGTTGCCTAACAGAAGATTTGAGAATCCAACCACACTATTAAGCGGAGTTCTTATCTCATGCGATATGTTTGCCAGGAAGCTTGATTTAAGTCTGCTGCTTGCTTCAGCTGCAACATTTGCTTTTATCAGATCTTCATGAGCCTGGTGTAATCTTGTAATATCACGCAAAATTGTCAGTGCCCCAAGAATTTCACCATCATCCTTTCTAACTGCAACTGATCTGCTCGAAAGGTTTAAATAGTGTCCATCTTTATGCCTGAGCCGGAACTCACTTTCAAAAAACCCATAACTAAACAGGTTCTGAGCTTTTTTAGCATAAGAATCCTGATCATCGGGGTGAATGAGTCCAGCAGGTATTATGGAATTATACTGATCTTTACTCTGTCCTATAAGAGAATAATATGCAGAATTGGCATATTTCAGATTCCAGTCTCTGTCAAAGAATGAGATCCCGTCATTAGCCGATTGAAGCAGCATTTCATAAAACCTGTCTGATTCGTAATGCTCTTTTGTGATAATCTCTTTCTGAACTGCGAGTTCATCGTTAGTCTTTTGAAGTGCCTTATTTATATCAACTATCTGCTTGTTTCTATCAAGAAGTTCCCTGTTTACCCTTTTTAGTTTTATTGAGAAAAAAATTATGGTGGCACATATTATTATCAGTGTCCCCAGAAGAGTAAGGAAAAAATGAAGAAACGAGGTAGATATTCCTGAAAACAAATCCATTTCATTACCAGATGCAGAAATCTGATCTCCAATGGAATATGCCTGTTTTGGAATAATGATCAAAACAAGCGAACAACAAAAAACTAAAAGATATTTGATGGTTCTCACCTTATAAATTCTCCAACCTCGTCGCGGCATAAATAATACCCCCCCCGAATTAATAAACAGTACACTTTCACAAAACAGAATCAGATGCAATTTAATAAATAATCCGGATGCGGTAATTATCTGTTTTTCTGCCAGCAAAAAAAATTATATCATCATTTGAAAAAATGCCGCACAAATATAAATATTCATTGTATTACAGCATATATGATATATATAAAAAATGCTAAATTGCACGCGTTTATACTAAATATTGTACATAAGAAGTCCCTGGTAAGAAATTCGGTGTACAAATTTGTAACAATAGATAGAGCAGAGAAATAATTGAGCGTCAATTTATGAAAATATATCAGTATGGATAGTGATGATAAGAAATTTTCGGGTGGCAAAAGATACAGGAATGACGATATAACTGTATATTGGAAACCATCAGCATGTGTACATGCATCATACTGTTACCGGGAACTGATTGAAGTTTTTGATCCGAGCAGAAGGCCGTGGGTGGACATGAATGGCTCTACGACAGATAAAATAATTGAAGTGGTAAACCTATGCCCTACAGAAGCTCTTGCATGGAAATGGAATGATGAGGAAAAAAACAAGTCTGTCGAAAAAGATCAGCTGAATCATATTAATTTCAGAAGGCCAGAATTAATGAACACAAAAGATCCTGAGCCTGAAGAACAACCTGTTTCAGTAAAGGTAATGGTCGATGGTCCAATTATTATTAAAGGGAACTTTACTCTTAACTATAATGAAACCAGGAAAGAAGTCAATGACAGTATGATTTCAATATGCAGGTGTGGAGCAAGCGATCATATGCCATTTTGCGACGGACGACACAGAAAAACAGGATTCATTGATTAATTATTCTGAGATGGAAGAAAACAAAAAAAATAAATCCCAGGCTACTATAGAAGTAATTGAATTCGGGCCATTAAAGATTTCAGGGAACTTTATTCTGAAAGACATGAAGAGAGATTCCGAGGTTACTCCCGGAGAAGTGTGGCTCTGCAGGTGTGGAAAATCAGCCAATAAACCTTATTGTGACGGATCGCATAAAAAATAGGTAATTTTTCAGGCTAAACTGAACCTGATATTCATAGAACAAGTCTGCCGTTTTTCTCAAATCCTGCCATTCAACTCCAAAAAGACTTTGGGACAAATTAACGGGCAACAACATGAAAGCAATTCTGTCCCCTCTCGTAAGTAGCCCAGCATTTTTTTTCTGCCCTTAACTGCCAGATTACTTCTGCAAGAGCCTCTTTCAGGTATTTTTCATCACAGTTTGTCAGTTTCCATTTTACTACCTCAAACCGTTTATAAGTTATATCAAAAGCATTTCCATACAGGTGTGGACTATTTACAGATGCATTTGAATTATTTTTTGTCAGCTTCTTTAAACTATCAGATTTTCTGGTCATTGATGTAATAATAAACCTCGAGGAAATTAGTCCTTTCCTTGAAGTTTTTTCCATGAACCTTTTCCCTATTTCATCAATAAGGATCCTGGTTCTTTTTGTTACATATGGATAACTGTGAGTAAGTTTGTCGACCACATACTTATTCCCGCTTTTAACTTTTACCAGTTTCCCATCCGAAATTCTTTTTTTAAGTTCAGCTTCATCCCGGCAGAGTTTGATTCCTCCCCGCTTGGCTTCATCAATGTAGTCCACAAGCCTGTCATTGAGCTTTCTGCTGAAATCTTTTTGTTTATAGTCGAGACAACGGGTACTGAAATAAGCAGACAGGTTATGCCTGTTTTGTTTGCCAATTAACAGGAAGACTGAACCCAGAAGCAGGACTAAAAGAATAAATATCTTCAGTATAAAGAACAGAGGTATCTTGCTGAAATTCATTATCAGAATTAAAAATTATACAGGATTTCCAAATGCCTGAGTTTAGCTTTTTCTCATCATTATCAGTTTAAGACCTTTGTAACTATTGCTGCTGCCTCTTTGAACGAAATGGCAGAAAAGACGGCAAGGCCTGAATTATCTATGATTTTTTTAGCTTCTTCGGCATTTGTACCCTGCAGCCTCACAATAACAGGCACCTTTATTTCACCTATTGATTTATATGCTTCAACAACACCGTTGGCTACCCTGTCACATCTTACTATCCCGCCGAAGATATTGATAAGGATTGCTTTCACTGCCGGGTCTTTGAGTATGATGCGGAACCCGGCTTCAACAGTCTTTGGATTGGCGCCGCCTCCAACATCCAGGAAATTTGCAGGAGATCCTCCCGAGAGTTTTATTATATCCATTGTTGCCATCGCCAGGCCTGCTCCATTAACCATGCAACCTACATTGCCATCGAGTTTTACAAAATTCAGATTATGCATGCCAGCTTCAACTTCTACGGGATCCTCCTCATGTATGTCTCTCATTTCAGAAAGTTCGGGATGCCTGTAAAGCGCATTATCGTCAAGCACCAGTTTACAGTCAACTGCCAGTATTCTGTTGTCACTTGTCTTCAGTACAGGATTAACTTCGAGCAACTGTGCATCGCATCCTATGTAGGTATCATATAGCCCTGACAGAAATTTTTGCATGTTTTTAAATGCTAACCCTGAGAGTTTCAGCTTAAAAGCTATGTTACGAGTCTGAAATTGCTGGAGCCCTATACCAGGGTCAATTTCTTCTGTAAAAATGAGGTCGGGAGTCTTTTCAGCAACCTCTTCTATTGCCATTCCGCCCTCTGGTGAGTACATAAAAATATTACGCCCTGTGTTTCTGTTGAGAAGAAGACTGATATAAAACTCTGCCGGTTCAGATTCACCTTTATAATATACATCCTGTGCAACAAGCACCTTATTTACTTTTTTCCCCTCTTTTCCTGTCTGGGGAGTAATGAGTTGCATGCCTAAAATCTGACCTGCAATTTTTCCCGCATCTTCTACAGATTTTGCAAGTTTGACACCGCCTCCCTTACCTCTTCCTCCTGCGTGTATCTGCGCCTTGATGACAAAAAACTCAGAGCCAAATTTATCTCTTAACTGTTCAGCAACCATAACTGCCTGCTCAGGAGTTTCAGCTACGAATCCTTCCTGAATATCAACATTATATGCTTTAAGCAACGACTTTCCCTGAAATTCATGAACATTCATTATACGACATTTAGGTTTAATAACAAACTCTTATTCATAGTATTCGCCGACGACAAAATAGCAATAATTACCAGAATATTTACCTATTTTCGCATAAAAAAAAATGAGGAAACTTCTTAACAGGGAACTGGAAAGGAAGACTCTGGACCAGTTCAGAAAGTCGGAAAAGGCACCATTTGTTATTGTGCTTGATAATGTAAGAAGTCAGAGCAATGTAGGATCAATTTTCAGGACTGCTGACGCGTTTCTCACAGAAGCAATATATTTATGCGGCATAACTGCAACACCTCCTCACAGAGAAATTCAGAAGACTGCCTTAGGCGCAACAGAATCAGTTGCATGGAAATACTTCCCCAATACTTCAGAAGCTGTAACTGAATTAAAGAACAGAGGATATAAGATTATAGGAATTGAACAGGCAGAAGGATCTGTTGAATTGCAGGATATGAAGATTAAACAAGGGGAGAAATATGCTCTTATATTCGGACATGAAGTAAACGGGGTAAGCCAGGAAGTACTAAATACCTGCGATTTGTCTTTAGAAATACCTCAGTTTGGTACCAAGCACTCATTCAATATTGCAATAAGTGCCGGAATAGTATTATGGGAGCTTAATAAGAGACTTTCTTCTGCGTCTAAACCCGGCTAAGAAGTAATATCTGAAGCCTGTAAATGCCTTATACAAAGGTTGAGGAATAGAGCTAATAAAAAAAGAGGGTGTCTCAAAATGGCACCTTCTTATTTTATATTTTCATTTCTTTTGCTCCTCCAAAAGAAATGAAACAAAGAAAAGGAGTCCGGAAAAGACAACCTCACCCTTTTTGTCCGCCCGCTACACGGGGCCATAATGGCGCCTCCAAAAAGTGCGAGGTTCGCACCTTTTCCGGTTTGCCCGCGCACCTTCTAAAGTTTTAAAGTGTTGATAACCAATGAAAAAATGGGAAGCCTCCACCCTGCAAAAACCTCAGGATATTAAACTTGAGGTGTGCAATTAAATGATAGAACAAAAGTAGTCTTTAAAGACTACAGTCCCAATCAAATCTTACTTCTTCCGCCCTCACTGGAAGATATGATCGATCCCAACCAATAGGTTAGAGTTGTAAATCAGGTTATAGAGATCCTCGATTCAGTTCCGTTAATAAAAAAATATCATGGAGGAGGCTGTTCGGCTATCATCTAAATCTTATCCTAAAGATCCTGGTTTTTGGCTATCTGACCAACCTGTATTCAAGCCGGAAGATAGAGGAGGCAGTGATCCAGAATATATACTTCAAGTGGTTGAGTGGAATGAGTTATCCTGGTCACAACACAATTAATCGCTTTCGCAGTGACAGGATCAAAGGGGCATTGAGAGAGGTCTTCACCCAGATTGTTTTATTGCTGATTGAAAAAGGAATATTAACATTGAAAGAGGTCTTAAAAAAAGCAGAAATAGAAGTTGGATTACTGGTTTTATCAAACAACTTGAGAAAAATAGCCGCAAGTAATTCTCAGAAAAACCTTGTTTTTATCTGGAATCCGACCAAAATCTCACCAAAAAAATATACAGTATTAAAAATCATAAAAAAAACTTAAATAAAAAAGCCGTCTCAATTATGTTATGAGACGGCCTCTTCGTTATTATATATTGTTTTTACTGAACAGTTGATTTGAAAGTATCATCATTAAAGAACTTCGCAAATTCGAGATCAGTTTTTGCATAAGCTTTCCAGTCGGCTTTAAATCCGATAGCTTCGCGGAGATTATTGAGCATATAGTTCCTGTCATCAAGACGAGCTCCGATAACAGCTTTCAGGTAAGAAGGTTTTCCGCTTTTGCAGAGTTCTTTCATACTGTCAAGTGTTACTTTTGCTTTGTTGGTATCACCTTTAAGGTACTGAGCAAGAGCCAGGTTAAAGCAAGGCTCAGCGCCAAAATAATTAACTGCTTTGTCATATTCGCCTTTTGTAATTGCGATAGTTCCAAGACCCCATTTTGATTCAGGAGTAGCAGCTGTCATAGAGTTGAAATACTCTTCAGCTTTAGCGATATCACCTTTTACAAGGGATGTAAAACCTAAGTTATTCTTAACTACGTCATTATTCTGAATAGCTTTGGCAGCTTCAAAAGCGGCAACAGCTTCATCAGTTTTTCCTAAAGCCATATAGGTATAACCAATGTTATTATGGGCGCGTACACATTTTGGTGAATTTTCAGCTGCAGCCTGGTAAAATTTCAGTTGCTCATTAAGATCTTTGGTAAGAGTAGCTGAATAAAGTATCTCTTCAAGACTAAGCTGTTTAGGATCAGCTTTCATCTGTGCAAGGATCTGCTCGTCGCTGCGACCAATCTTATCAGCATTAACCATCATTTTAGACCTTCTTAGTTTTGGAAGGATGTCAGTTTTCAGAACTTCGAAAGCAGATGCCATATTTTTGATTTCCTTCTCACGAACTTCAGCATCTGAATACATGCTTAGAACACGCAGAATAAGCTCTTTGTCCTGAATAGATGATTTCTCAACCTCTGTCTTGAAACCGTCCCAGTCTTCAGCAGTCGATTTTGAATCAAAGAAACCCTGTGTTTTAGAAGCCTCAACTTTTACAAATTCTTTTTTAATGAATTTATCAGCAGAAGAGCCTCTGTTAACAGATAGTTTCTCATTAAGATCAAATTTTCCATCTGGTGAAGCATATGAACTTACAACAGCACTTTTTAACTGACGGTTTGGATCAACACTTACACTTTTAATATATTCTTTAAGAAGATTAATATCTTCTGCTTTAAGTTCTGTACTGCGGATATCTGATTTGTTGATAAGATAGTTTATATCTGCAACCTGTGTTTCAGGGATTATTCTTACAAATTTGTCCTTCATCATAATAGCTTTACTGTACTTTTCAACAAGTGTTGAAGTAGCTATTACACCATCAGCTAACTTAACAGGATCAAAATCAAGACTTTTTGAACCCCTTACAGCTTTAACACGCAACACAAGTTCTGATATTTTCATATCTTCTTTGTATGGTATTGTACTGGTATATGTAAAATCACCACCGTTATATGTGATCACTTTATTATTAGCCTGTACACTTTCTCCCTGAAGAACCTGAACTTTTTCAAAAGCAATTTCGCCGCCGGCATAAGTAAGAACAGGAGTAGCTGTTACTGTAGTCTTCTTATCAAAATAACTTGCAGGGAAAGTTCCTTTGATTGTTACTGTAACAACGCCAGCATGTGTTTCAAGGACCTTTGGAGTAACCTCATACTTAATCAAGTTTGAGTTTTTTTTCATTTTATTCAGGCCGCTGCAACTTGTCATAACAACTGCGGCCAGGATAAGGATAAAATAGCTTCTGAATTTTTTCATAGTTAAAAGTGTTATTTGTTTATGATTCCTTGTTTGTCTGTTTATAATGAACAATATACTAAGTTTTCAACGTAAGTGCAAATTTAAAATAAAATCGTCACAAAAAGCAAATTAAATAAAATTATATGTCTGTAAAAAACTATTAATAAAAATTCGAAAATTAATATTCAACATGGTCATCCAGTCATAGTTATTAAAATGTGCAAAATACAATTCCCGGGAACTAAAAATTTCACTCCACTGGCCTTTTCAGTGGTGATCTAAGCAAAAGGACTCTTTTTACAATAATCCCCACTTTCAAAATAATAAGCAAAGGTTAACAATGATATGATGAAAAGTATTACGCAATTTCTGTAGTTTGTTACATGATTCACACTTATAAATAATTTCAAATGAACCTGTTTGGGGTTAAATCAAACTCATGCCAGGCCGCTGCTTCACTTATTTAAGTAAAACCATATTAAGACCAACCGGATAATCCTCAGAAAAAATGACATCTATAATTTTATTGTAATGATTTTCATTAAGAACAAAATCTATATCATTAACATCTAAAATAAGATATTTGTTCTCAGTATTCTGTTTAAAAAAAGAAAAGTAACTGTCCTGGATCTTCCTTAAATAATCAATTGTGATAGATTTCTCATAGGAGCGTCCCCTGCATTCAATATTCTTTAACAGCCTTTCAGGGTTGATATGCAGGTAAACATAGATATCGGGTTTTGGAAGAGAGCCATAAATGATATAGAAAATCTGCCGGTAAAGATTATACTCTTCTCCTCTCAGTGTAGAAGCTGCAAAAACGAGGGACTTCATAAAGTAATAATCTGCTACGGTAAACTCTTTAAAAAGATCCTGAGGGACAAGCTCTTCCTTTAACTGTTTATAACGGCTGGCCAGAAATGAGAGCTCAAGTGGAAAAGAATATTTGTCAGGATCATTATAGAATTTAGGGAGAAAAGGATTATCTGAAAAATGTTCGAGGATCAGACGGGCATTAAACTGATCTGCAATTCTGGAAGCAAGTGTAGTTTTTCCTGCCCCGATATTACCTTCAATTACAACGTAATTATACTTAATCTTCATCCCTGTGCACAATGATAAAATAAACAAATCAAATTTAGAAATTGGATGGGAATAACCAAAAAGAAAGCCCCGCAAATGCGGGGCTCTGAATTAATTATTCTGGTTTTGCTCAGGGTTTCTCTTTTCAGGTTCGGGGCGCGGAGGACGTGGCAGAAGTTCTTTCCGGGATAATTTAATCTTACCTGTTTTAGGATCGATATCAATTATCTTTACTTCAACTTCCTGTCCTTCCTTAAGAACATCTTCCACTTTGTCAATCTTTCTCCATTCAATTTCAGAGATATGAAGAAGACCGTCCTTGTTTGGAAGTATCTCCACAAAAGCGCCAAACTGTACGATTGTTTTTACTTTTCCCTTATAAACCTGTCCTACCTCAGGTACCGTAACAATTCTTTTCACCCAGTCGAGTGCAGCTGTAATAATTTCCGCATTTTCTCCAAAGATATTAACATCACCGTGACCATCAATCTCTTCAACAACAATTGTGGCACCTGTTACGCGTTGTATCTCCTGAATGATTTTCCCGCCGGGACCAATAAGAGCACCTATCAGTTCCTTAGGTATTGTCAGCATTTCAATCCTTGGGGCATGAGGCTTAAGTTCGGGACGAGGCTCAGCAATAGTCTGACTCATAATATTAAGAATATGAAGTCGGCCTGCTTTAGCCTGGTTAAGAGCTTTGGTAAGTATTTCAAATGACAGACCCTCAACTTTAATATCCATCTGGGTTGCTGTAATACCATCGCGGGTGCCTGTTACTTTGAAATCCATGTCACCAAGATGATCTTCATCTCCAAGAATATCAGAAAGAACAGCATATTTTTTTGTGTCTTTATCAGTAATAAGACCCATTGCTATTCCTGAAACAGGTTTCCTCAACTTGATACCGGCATCCATAAGAGCAAGCGTACCTGCACAAACAGTAGCCATCGAAGAGGAGCCATTAGACTCCAGGATATCGGAAACAACCCTTATTGCATATGGATTTTCCTCATCGGAGGGCATCATGTTTTTAAGTGCCCGATGGGCAAGATTCCCGTGACCTATCTCCCTCCTGCTTGTCCCCCTTGAGGCTTTTGCCTCACCTGTGGCAAATGGCGGAAAATTATAATGAAGAGTGAATTTTTCTTTTCCCTTATTCAATACATCATCGATAATTTTTTCATCAAGTTTTGTACCAAGGGTAACTGTAGTAAGTGACTGAGTTTCGCCTCGTGTAAACAGTGCTGATCCATGGGTTGCAGGAAGCGGATCGATCTCACACACAATTGGCCTTATCTCATCCGGTTTCCTTCCATCAAGCCTGATGTTATCATCGAGTACCAGTCTCCTGGAGGCCTCTTTTAATACATCGTGATAGTATTTTTTTACAAGGCTGCTGTTAACATTATCTTCCTCAGTGTACTTCCCAAGAAATTCAGTAATAATTGCTTCAAAAGCATCCAACCTCTTGTGCTTATCTGCGGTTGATGTCTTTGCTGCCTCGTAACATTTATTATATGTTTCATCCCAGACTTTTTTTCTGAGATCTTCATCATTTACTTCATGACAATAACTCCTTTTTACTGTTGAGCCAACCTCTTCAGCAAATTCCATCTGCGCTTTGCAATGGAGTTTAATAGCTTCGTGTCCGATCTTGAGAGCTTCCAGCATTTCTTCTTCAGAAACCTCTTTCATCTCACCTTCTACCATAAGGATATTGTCGTAAGTAGCGCCTATCATCAGATCAATGTCAGCGTCCTTCAGCTGGGTTGCAGTAGGATTAACAATAAATTTTTTATTGATCCTGGCTACCCTTACCTCCGACATAGGTCCGTTAAAAGGAATATCGGAGACTGCAAGTGCAGCCGATGCAGCCAGTCCTGCCAGCCCGTCAGGAATAATATCCATGTCAGCTGAAACAAGATTTATTGTAACAAAAGTCTCTGCATGAAAATCATCAGGAAAGAGGGGTCTTAACGCCCTGTCAACCAGTCGTGATATCAGAATTTCATAATCTGAAGCCCTGGCCTCTCTTTTCAGGAATCCACCGGGGAAACGTCCTGATGATGCATATTTTTCTTTATATTCAACTGACAATGGCATGAAGTCAGTATCTTCTTTAGCTTCTTTCGCCGCTACAACAGTAGCAAGCAACATAGTCTTTCCCATCTTTAACAGAACAGAACCGTCAGCCTGCCTGGCCATTCTGCCTGTTTCCAGTGTTATTGTTCTCCCGTCGCCGAGATCAATAATCTTCTCTTTTACTTTAAACATTATATATGTGATTTATGAAAATTGAAATTACAAAATATTCTAAATAATATGAAAAAAGGCAATTCCAGATTGCCTTTTTACTCTTATTTACGTAATTTCAACGCTTTTATGATTTCGCGATACCGCTCGATATCTTTTATTTTCAGGTAGTCCAATAACCTTCTTCTTTTACCAACAAGTTTGATAAGCGCCTGCTGTGTACTGAAATCTTTTTTATTCTTTTTAAGATGCTCGGTAAGATGACTGATCCTGTAAGAAAACAGAGCTATCTGGCCTTCTGCTGTACCGGTGTCAATTTCAGATGTTCCGAATGTTTTGAAAAACTCCTGCTTTTTTTCAGTGGTTAAATACATGTCTCTAATTAAAATATTGTTTATCCATAAATAAATCGAGTCTCCAATTTTGGAACGCAAAAATAAGGCTTTTTTATGTAAATTATCAAACAATTTGCTTTTTTTTTTAAAAAGTTCTTAAAATATTTATTTCTTCAGTAACGAAATTGAGCATTAAATTATTGTTTCTGTCTATAGTAAAGACGCAAAAACGATACCAAACGTTGCGTCGAAAATTCTTATCATTCAATTATTTGTCAAACATTTTTCAACATTCGTCAAAGAATAACATTTTTCGCTTAAGAGGGCAGCGGGTAATTGTTAAAAACAGGCCATATTTATTCATGGGTGAA